>Ga0302323_100000556_pt1 | contig 29779 bp, 22 predicted proteins | sample Fen_T0_3_FD_201950 | JGI IMG/M metagenome (GOLD analysis project Ga0302323, IMG submission 201950) | Peat permafrost microbial communities from Stordalen Mire near Abisko, Sweden - Fen_T0_3 | ecosystem: Environmental > Terrestrial > Soil > Wetlands > Permafrost | place: Sweden: Abisko...
TCAGCAGCGAACACCCTCTTCGACCCGGAGTGGCAATCTTGCACGAAGTGCAAGATTCCGCGGAGGGCGACGGTCCTGAGCGTAGCGAAGGAGCACCGAAGGTGCAGTCAATCCTGCGGGGCGCGCCCTAAAAACACTAGATCCGCTGGATCATTTAGGCAGGCGATTTGGCTGGTCACTTTGAACGCTGGCAACGCAGCGGCGGGAATGACCAGAGTCTTGGAAGTCGTCCGCAAGTAGCGCTCATGGGCAGACAGGTCGGCATGGCCCGCTAGCTTCTGTGCCTGCTGGGCGTTCATGCCCATGTCGGCCAATGCTTGGACGAACCGTCGACGCCATGAATGAAAGTCGACCGGGCGGGTTTCGGCCGTTTCTTCGAACAATTCCTTCCAGCGTGGCGAGTCCTTGGCAGGGACGAAACTATCGAGCGCGTCTGACCCCAATTTGGCAAGTGCCGCTCTTGAACTCGAGGGTGCCTTTGCGAGGTCGTTGAATTTCACGCTATTTCTAGCTCGTTGGCGGCGGCTTCCAGCTTCGAGACGTCGAAGCCGTGTTCGCGGGCTAGGGCTCGGAGCCCCATGCGCATGACTTCATTAGCCGAGCGCAGGCCGAACTTCTCACGGACTGCATTGATGATGGCAAGATCCGTCTGATTGATTCGACCGCCGTAAACGATGCCCGTGGGCTTCGCTTGTCGCATGCATCGTATATGCGCCGACCGTTTCAGATTGTCTACTAACAATCGCAAACGCTAGACGAGGTCGGCTGACCGAGTCACGCGTGTTACGTTACTGACCATTACTAGACGTTGGCAGACAATCGCCCCGGTCGAGTGTGTGAAACGACCCTCATGCGGTACGTTCGATCGAAGTCGGAGCTAGCAAAGGGTCCCGTCAAGTGTCGAGCGTGTCAGAAGCCAACGCTGCGACCACGCTTCGGCGCGTGCTACGCGTGCTATCTGAAGTCGTGGCGAACGGGTGAGCCATTGCCCGAGCGGCGCTGCAGCGGGCAGCTGGAGCTAGGACTTGAGTGGTATGGGTTGGGGGCGTGTCGGCGGGCGGGATAGCTACGGGAAGCAAGCAAGGCCGCGCGCTTATTGCCGTCAACGAACGGGTGGTTCTTTGCAATGCCATAGGCCAGGGTGGCTGCCATCGTCGCCAACGTCGCGTGCAGAGGCGCACCACCAAATGACGCCTGTGGGGCCGTGACAGCTGACTCGAGCAACCCGCGATCGCGAATGCCGGCGCTACCACCGAACTTCACATGTCCCGCCACTTGTAGGCGCTCGACCTCGGCAACCGTGAGAAACGCGACGTCTGAAAACTTCACCGCGCCAGTGCTTCCAACGTCTCGCGATTGTCGACCATGATCCGCTCGGCGATTTCGTCGACACGTTGCCGACGCTCGTCCGCCGTCAAAGCCTTCGCTGGCTTCGCTTCGCCAGTTGCGGGCAGCGGTCGGATGCTGTCAATGTCGACGGCGTTAGCCATGGCCTCAGTCTGCGGTCTGCAGACCGCCGAGGCAAGTGTGTGCACGAAAGAGCTGGAAATCACGCCGCCCGTTCCTGCGACTTCGACCAGATGCGGAAGAAAAGCCGCTCGGCAAGGTTCGCCGCCGTGCGGGCATCTACGCCCCAAAGGGTCGGAACGCCGTAGTCCGCCATGAGCGCGATCGTTGTGCCGACCACGCTCTGCGGGGCCGAAGCGCAGAGGCGGATGGCAATTTCAGTCGAGATAGCACGCGAGGTCGCGCACACGCTTCACCGCTTTCTCGATATCTTCGACCGACGCCCCGGCGTCAATCGCATCTCGAAGCATATCACTAGCGTTTCTGCGCTCCACCGGTTGCCCACCGAACCTCTTGTCAACAACACCGAAAAAGGTAGGTAGTTTCTCTTCCCACATTTGTCCCGCATAGGCTGGAAATCGCACACTGGCAACGAGCACTGGCAAACCAGCGTGGCGTGGCTTCGCGGCGGCCAGCAGTCGAGGAATGAAGTCCCGATGTCGAGTTCGCGCGAGGTTGAGTCGGTAGCTCATCGTCCAACCTTCCGAACGGCTGCGAATTCGGCAACAAAGTGCCGAACGGCATCGAGCCTCAGGGGATTGTAAACCGCTCGCCATCTCGTAGGCGTCGCACGTTTGAGAACCGGTCGACGTGTTCATCCCAGGTGAAGCTATGAATCGGCACAAGGTGTCGCGGCGCGATCCGCCGCGCAAACGCCTCAAGATCGTCGCGCGAGGCGTGGCCGCTGGTGTGGATCTTGGCAAAGGCGGCCCCCGCGGATTCGAACAAGCGCCTCACGTCTTCGTACTCCGGCGTCTCGAGATAGCCGGACCACATCGAGAAGACCCAGGTGTCGGCAGGCTCAATACTCACGCCCTTCTGGAAGTAGTCTCGAAGGAGGGACGGTCTGAGCATCACCACGCTATCACTGGCTCCCGAGAGCCCTGCGGCGCCCATGGCATTGCCAGACCGCGCGCATCGCTCGACGAAGGCTGGAGCATTCATGCGCTCAGGGTTCTCGTACAAGCGCTTCATGCTCGACGTCACAACCGCACGCACGTTGGGCCACCCCAGGCGGGGCAGACTGTCGTAGAGGGCTGACAACCGTTCGAGAACGTCAAGGGTGTACAGGTCGAGCACCAACGTCCGATTGGTGCGTTTGCACGCCCGATAGATGGTGACCGTGCGGTCGATATTCTGGGCCGACCAGGACACGAAAACCCGCCCGCTCGTGCGGTGCAAGAGGGACACGAACTCTTCCTCGAGCTCGGCTTCGGTGGGGAACGCCTCGGTCCGGCCAAGTGTCGTTCCTTCGAGCAGAAGCACATCCACATTGGCCGGCGGCGACTTCATCAGCCGGTCTACAAGAACTGCCTTGCGCCCCACCCGCCGGAAGTCTCCCGAATACAGGACTCTCTTGCCCGCGCACTCGACAAGCAACATGTAGGCGTCGAAGGCCGAGTGATCCGTGAGGTACGGCGTGATCGAGAACGGCCCCACATTGAACGCTGCGTGGGCGTTGTAGTTGTGAAAGTCCTGCTGCAGGACCGCGCCCGAAAGCGAAGCTGTCATCCGGATGAGCACCTCCGCGGCTGCGCCGCACCAGACCGGCCAGGTCCTGGGCAGGTCACGGAGCAGCCCGCAGTGATCCTGGTGCGGGTGGGAGATGACCAGGGCGTCGACGGGCGCCGAGGTGTCCAACGTTCGCGGGATGGCGGCTTGCCCGCTTGCAAGGGGGCTTCCCGCGTCGAGAAGCAGGCGGTGACCGTCGAACTCAAGCTCGATGCAGTTTCCGCCGATCTCGTCGGCGGCGCGATGGATGGTCAGAATTGGCATCGCTGCCATCAGATGCAGTACCCAAGACGGTCCAATGCTTGCTCGACCGTGAGGACCGCCGGATCGTAGAGGCCGTACCCTAGGAGACTTCCAGCGGCGATACGCAACTCGGCATACGGGCTGCGCGGAAGTGACCTGAGCAGGTCACGCAAGCGGGACTTGCCGGGATCGTGCCCTCTTCTGGTTGAACACGCGCACCATTTCGAGCTTCAGCCCGGCCACGTTGGAGGGGTCCGCCAAATGGTCATTCACGTCTTCGATGTGCGCATGGAGCCCAGCCGTGCCCTCGAGCGCGCCGTCCCCGACCTTCACCTCCGCGAGCACGAGGCGGTGCCCTTCCTGTTTCTTCCGTTCCGCAGGCGTTGAAAGCCATCGCACAGCCACCAGATCGAAGCGCCCGTGATCGCTCGCATACTCGATGTCGCAAACATAGTAGTCGGTGTCATGAGCCACGCCGCCCAGGTTGTTGTCGCGCAGGAGCAACTGCTGGATCTCTCGCTCGCCCTTGGCGTGGCTCCCGAAGAAAATGTCCATTGCCTGCTTGAGCCTGGGAAGCGCCCCGAGCCATGCCGTGACGTCATCGGGTTCTCGGACACGGGCCGGCGGCATCGGGAACGGCTGATCCGTACCTTGAAAGTACTTGTTGTCGAAGGACACGGCGTAGCCCCCGTCAGCGCGGGACACCTTCATGACGTTGCCACCGCGGTAGTAAACGTTGATGTAGTCCGCCCGCAGCTCGAGACACAACGTATGATCGGCCTTCACTCGCCCTAGCAGTGGGGACAGAAGGCCACCTTGAAGGTCATCTAGAAACTTGGGACTGAGCCCTCTCGGTACGGGTGTCACCGAACCACAATACGCCAGTCGCCAATTGACCGCGAGGCCTGGGCGCAAACGCGGATAGTTCGCTGTTGGGTGAGTACAGCGCAGCCCCCTCGACCTACGGCCTTTGCAGGTTTCTACGGCATTTGTTGGATACTGGGACGCTCGTGAACTCGCGACCGCAATTCCGTTCCATTCCAGCTGGACGCCGGAGGCCCGACCCCTTCCCGCGTATTAGGAGAGATGAAAAACACACCTCCCGGATCTCTCAACGCGGCAACTGCGAAGCTCCTCAACACGGTCACGGTCGGCCTGGTTCCGGGCGGTCGACGCGTACTGACTGAGCCTACCGGAATGCACATGGCGCTACATGTGGAGCGGCACAACGACGTTATACCTGGTTCGATATTCTCGGTGGCTCACGACTTTGCGAGCAAGATTGGCGCTGGATACTGCGACGTCTTGTTCGATCCCCAGCTCAAGCTGCTCCGTACCAGAGCCGGAGACTGGATCCCACTGTCCATCGTCACTCCCTTCATTCACCTCGCCACAGCCGACGCTGACGGCGTTCTACGACTTCTGAAGCCCCTTGAACACGACACGCTCGTGCAGCGGGTGGAAGTTTGGATGCGCAACGCAGACGAGGCAGGACTCATTTCACGCCAGCCTGTCAGCGAGGGTCAGAGATTGTACACAATGGTGCATTCCCCGGCGGACCAACTGACGTAGCCTGAGCAGGACCTCACCGATGACCTATCGCACTCCAACACTCTCGAAGTCCAAGTTCGTCAACGGGCTCCAGTGCCTGAAGATGCTTTGGTGGCGTGTCAAGGAGCCCAAGGCACCTGAGCTAGCGGTCGATCCGGTCACGCAGCAGGTGTTCGACAACGGCACGCTCGTTGGTCAGGTGGCAAGAGAACGCTTCGCGGGGGGAGTCCTGTTGGACTATGCCCCATGGCAATATCGGGAACGGTGCGACGCAACTCGGGCGGCGATGGCTGCCGATAGAAGCGCGCTCTTCGAAGCAAGCTTCAGCGCGAACGGCGTGTTCGTAGCGGTGGATATACTCGAACGCGATGGTGATTCCCATCGCTTGATCGAAGTAAAATCGACCACCAAGCAGAAGTCCGAGCACATTCCGGACGTGGCGATCCAGCTGCACGTCCTTCGTGCAGCTGGTGTTGGCGTGTCCAAGGTCGAGGTCATGCATCTCAATCGGGATTGCCATTTCCCGGACTTGTCTAACCTGTTCACGCGCGTGGACGTCACCGATCAGGCAACGGCGCTTCAGGACGGGATCCCCGACCAAGTCGAGCAAATGCAACAGGCGCTCGCTGGGGCCCTTCCAACCGTTGACATTGGCGACCACTGCCACAGCCCCTACGAATGCCCGTTCAAGTCACGCTGCTGGCCAGAACAGCCGAAGGACCACGTCTCAACCTTGTACCGGATTGGTGCACGAGCGCAGGAGCTCCTCGCTGAAGGATTTGAGACAATTCACACGATCCCCGACGACTACCCGCTCGGCACCGTCGCGGCACGCCAGCTTCGCAGCGTGAAGACGGGGAAGCTCATCGTAGAGCCGGGATTGCGTGAGGCTCTCGTGGCAATCGAGCAGCCGACCGCATTTCTTGATTTCGAGACCATCGGACCGCCGATCCCTGTCTGGGACGGTTGCGCACCCTATGATGCCATCGCAGTTCAAATGAGCTGTCATGTGCTGGACGCCGCCGGCAACCTTCAGCACCACGAGTACTTGGCCGAAGACGCCGAGGATCCGCGCGCGCAGGTGGCTGAGGCGGTAGTTCGAGCCTGCGAAGGCTCACGAACGATCCTGGCCTACAACGCGTCCTTCGAACGAGGCTGCATTGAGCGCATGGCAGAGGCGGTGCCCACCCATCGAGCTGCCCTCACGGCAATCAGCGAGCGCATCGTCGACTTGCTTCCGATTATTCGCAACCACGTCTATCACCCAGATTTCGGCGGGAGTTTCAGTATCAAGAAGGTCCTCCCCGCATTGGTCCCCTCGATGACCTACAGCGAGCTCGAGATTGGCGAGGGTGCCACCGCCCAGGCGATGCTGGAACGGCTGCTGCTCCGCGAAGCGAGCTTGACGCCTGCAGAACGCGAGACTTTGAGGCGACAACTGCTCGTGTACTGCAAGCAGGATACGCTGGCGATGGTGCGGCTTTTGGAGGTACTGAGGGGGATGTGTTGAGGGGCGATTGACGCGGTCAGCCCGTTGCACGAAAGCGGCTGCCGTTCACCCGACCTACCGCCTTTCAGCAGCCAATAGGCTCTTGCAATCCCTAGCCTTGCGGCAGAAACTCGAAATCCCACCATGACAGTCCTTTCGTTTGGTCTCGACATTGCCGGTCTGTCAGGAAAGAACAACAGCGGGCTTGCCGCACTTGCTGCCAAGCACGCGGAAGCGAAGATCATCAATGCGTGGATCGTAATTCCGAACGCATTCTCCGCGGACCACGAAGGACGTGAGCATCTTGACAGCTTCCTCCCAAAGCAAGTCAGTCTCCTTGAGAGGATGGCTTCACTGGGACAAGTGCACATAGACACCGTTTTGGAGTCCCAGAACTTGGACAGACCAAGCAACGCCAGATACGTCTGGGAGCTCAACCATCGTGCTGTTGACTATGCGTTCAAAGGGCTATCCATTTACGCCGATCTGATTGGTGCCCCCTACGCCTACGTTCGCCGCCTTCTTGCGGACAGCCAATTGACCCTGGCCAAGGAGGTCTGGGAAACCTACCCAGCGGCATCGCTGCGTGAAATGCAGCTTCCTTCCAAGCAGTACAAGGACAAGCACGTGTCGCTGGTCCCATTGGGCATTGAGGCCCAGTTGAAAATGGAGACCGAACTTCGCACAAACGAAACGACCCGCCGCGACTTGGGGAAGAAGAAGGACTCACTCAGAAGGAATACCGAGCAGTTCAAGATGTTGGGGAAAGAAATTGACGTCCTGAAAGAGGAGCACGCGAACCTGACGAAGCGGTTGAATCCATATCTCGTTCTGTCAGCACTTCATCTCACTCCTACCGAGCCCCAGTTGACCAAGATTAGCGGTGACGATTTGGACGCAGTTGTGGCGGCTTTGCCGGGCGTGTACCGCCAAGCGGCATTGCGGGACAGCGACACAGGAAGGCCACTGTCTGACCTGGTGTTCAGACTCATTCAAAAGCGAATGGATCTGCAGGATTTTACGCCCAACGATAGATTTCTTGCTCCTCGCAGCTACGTGGTCATGGGGAAACGTCCCGAGATTGAACGAATCAATCTACGTGCGGTCAACCAATCGGTTTTCGATGCGATGCTCGATTCCCCTCCGAAATTCTTGCAGGGCCTGTAGCAGGGCTCAATACAACGCCAGCTGGCACTTGGTGTCACGCTTCGGTATCGGGAATACTGTCGACGTCCGACAAACTGAAGCCGCCCAGCCCATGGTGGCTTGCCATTACCAGCTCGGACATTCTCCGTCACACCTCGCCAATTCGCGCTTGAATCCGCCGGTATTTCGCGCACAACTGATAGTATGCGATTCGAACTCGAACATCCCACCAACTCAAAGCGCACCGCAACGTACGGCTTCGACCATGGCATGGGTGGCTTCTTCGTCGAGGTACGCGAAGGTCGCAAGCTCCTCAAGTGCTACGACCCGATTACTGAGGGCTATGACCGAGAGCGGCCGCTCGATGGGGCACTCAAATTCCTGGCGCAGTTCGACTTCTTCTCGGAGGAAGACATGTATTGCGCAAGGGACGCCCTTCTGCACTGTTCGCCGGAGGAAGTGGAGCCTGAGTTGCGTCTCGCGGCGGAGGTCACGGCTAACTTCAAGACGGCAAGCGACTGATCGGCGTCGATTGCGCCGCCCCAAACCAAAACAGCCCAAAGCAGCCCCTACTTCTCCGTTCCAGGCCTCGGCGGCCCCGGCAGAAACCACGCATCTCGCAGCTCGATAACGGGACCCGAACGCAGCCGATGGCGCCGAATGCGCCGCACCAGATTGGCCGCGCTGTGGTGAGTGAGCGGACGCACGGGCGGCCCCAGGAAGTACGCTGCTGCAGTTTCGAAGCTGATGAGCGGCGCCGAATGATCGAGGATCGCTATGCAAGCGGGCGCATCGTGGTTGGAATCGTTGAGCCGCCCGAAGGCTCGCGCCGCATGAAACCGGGTTGCCCTGGTCAATTGCGACTCGGCATCGAACACAACCCGGCACAAATACGAGAGAACCCCGTACGCAATGGCTTCATGCCGATCAAGAGCCAGAGGGCGGTCATGACAACCCCACCGGACTCTGCCTTGGCGCAGCCGGCCCGCGCTCTTGCATCCGCGCGGCAACGTCTCTTCTGACTTCGCTGATGAAGTCCTCTGCGTAAATCCGAGCGACGATCTCAAGCCCCACGGCATCTGTGACGCCAAACCGGTAGACCTGTTTGGCCCCGAAGACGAGTAGCTTCCATTCGGATGGCCCACCGTCATCGGACTTGTGCCGCTCTGCGCGCAGCTGAGGATCGCCGCCAGCCTTGATGATACGAGACATTGCCTCGTAGAAGCCCCCTGCGAGGGCCAGATCGAGCATGACCAGGTGACCTGGGGGAATATTGAAGATCTTCATATGACCCCTTCAGGGAGGTTCGATGGCCAAAGGAGATCTCGGTCGAGTTGCATCGACTCGACAGCCTGGCGATCCTGCAACCCTGCGGCGAGATCGGCCTTTAGGTCCTCCAGGAAGTCGACCGTGTAGACATGCAGCACCGCGATCAGGCCGATACCCTGCCGTACCGGAAGGCGATGGACTTGTCCGGCACCGACGACGAGTAGATTCCATTCGGAAGTGCCATTCCCTCCTGGTTGGATGCGCTCTGCGTGAAGCTGCGGATCACCGCCGGCCTGGGTGATCTGCGCCACGGCGTGGCTGAGTTGCCCCTCGAGCGCGCGCTCGAGCACTGCAAGGTGATCTGGGGGAAGAGTAGAATGCCTCATATAGGTTAACACGCGCCAGCTCCCGAATTCTCAACTAAAATCTTCTGGGCGTGGTCGATTGCAGCGGCGGACGCGTACATTGCGCTGCAGTCAGCGCACAACTGCGACGTCGGTCATTGTTTGTCACATCGACGAAGATTGGGGTTGCACGCGGACGAGCTTGCCGAGCAAGGATTTGGTTTTGTACAACGCGATTACGGTTGCCGCAAAATCGCGAAGCCTGGCGCGGCGGGAGGAGTCGGGATCCGATCCCGCAACAATGGGTCGAGCGAGCCGCGGCCTTGCGAAAGAGCCAGGCATGTCCGAATTTCCGCAACTGGGGGCGACTGTGACCGATAGGGGATCAATCCGGCTGAGATCCCCATGTCGACCCACGAGAACTCCCACGACAAGCTCTTCAAATCGGCGCTCGCCGACCGCAAGGACGCAGCCATGGAGCTGCGAGCAGTGCTACCGCCGGCTTTGGCCAGCCAAATCGATTTCTCGACCCTTGAACCGGTGCCAGGCAGCTTCATAGACGAGCAAATGCGCGGTTCACAAGCCGATCTGCTCTACACGGTGAGGTGTGCTGGCAAAGAGACGCTGCTCTACGTTCTGATGGAGCACAAGAGCGAGGTCGACCGGTGGACAATTCTTCAGTTGTTGCGGTACATCGTCCGGATCTGGGAGCAATGCCTGGCGCAGAAGCTGCCTCCCTCGATGCTTCCGCCCATCATTCCGGTCATCGTTCACCACAGCGAAACCGGTTGGACGGCACCGACCCATTTCCAAGGTCTCTTCGAGCCAACGGCCATGGCCGATAGTGAGCTTCGACGGCTGACCCCAGAATTCGAGGTGCTGCTGGATGACCTCAGCCACTGCAGTGATGCAGAGATCCGCGGTCGCGCCATGGGGCCAGCGGCCACCCTCGCCTTTCTGTTCCTACGCGACAGTCGCCGAGAAGGCTGCGTTCTCGCGGAATTGCTCGCTTGGGCCGACCTGTTCCGCGCACTTGACGTGATCCCAGAAGGCCGACGTGCCATATTGCGACTCTTCAGCTATCTTCTGAAGGTCGCTCCGAATCTTGGTCTGAAGGAGCTTGCGGAACAGGTCCAGCGGGCCATCCCAGAAAGGAATGACATCGTGAGTACTCTAGCTGAGAAGTTGCTCGAGCAAGGTGAAAAGAAGGGTCTCGAGAAGGGCCGCACGGAAGGCTACAGGGCACTGGTTCGTCGACTGATCGAGTTGAAGTTCGGAACGCTTGACTGCGTCACCATCGCCCGTCTCGAATCGGCCGACGAGGCCGCTCTCGAACGCTTCAGCGAACGCGTGCTCACCGCGACGAATGTTGACGAGGTACTGGGGCAGTGACGGCCAGCATATCGCTGACCGTGCACCAACAATGACAGCCTCCGCCGCAGGTCAAGCACATGGTTGCTCGTAAGCCCTTCGAGGCGTGAGCCGCCTTGCCCGCATAAAGTCAATCCACCCACGGCTGCGCCCACTCTGACCCTTTGGTCTCAAGTAGCCGCTCAGGCGAATTTGCCTCCGATCTGGCTTGGCCTCCCCAAATCAGTTCCTCAGCAGGCTCACGCCCGACCCGTTCCTCTCCACCGTCGATGGCTCCAAGTCGGCACCAGGTTGGCACTAAGTCGGGACTAAGTCGGTCCCAAGTCGGTCCTAAGTGCGTACCAAGTTCAAGTGCTCGAGTTCGCACATCTTCCGAAGTCACTGCCGGAGCTGATGGCTCCGTCGGGGCTCAAGAACAAGACCAGGTTCCGGGACCAGGTCCTTGCGCCGCTCTTGGATGCGGGCCTGCTGGAGATGACCATCCCCGACAAACCTCGAAGCTCGCAACAGCGCTATCGGACGACGCGCGAGGGGGGTCGACAGCTTGAGGCAGACGACAGGTGACCTACCAGCTCGGTCATGTCATGGCTTCCAGGGCTACACCCACTATGACCCTTTCGCCCTAGGCAGCCCATTTGGTGAAACGTTGCGTGTTCCACCAATTGTTCACCGCCCCCGTCACGAGGCGCTCTGACGGACAGACACCCGCATGTGGATCTGCGAGGAGAAGAGCCGTGGCTTGCCGGTCCGGGAGTGAATTCAATTTAAGCCTAACCACCAGCCCAGCGTACGGATGATGCAAAGGGCAGCCCAAATTGGCTGGATCCCCATTTAAGGGTTTGCCTCCATCGTGCTGGGAAGAGTCCGAACGGATGGACCAACCGCGGTCGCTCTCCCTCTAGTTTGCTCACCGAGGCTCGCTTGGCGCGAGCTCAAAGTTCACTGGCACAGGGCAACCGCAGATCTGTGCCGCTCCCAGCGATTGCACCTCAGTGTGTGCAGGCTTGGTTGTAACCGCACTTGCCAAGCTAGCCTTTGTTTTTGTCCGCAGCGACTACGGTTCCTGTCGAACAGCGGAGATTCGTGGAGAAGTAGACATCGGGATCCGCTCACGGAACTTAACTGTAGATTGGCGCGGCCGGGACGTGAGAGGATTCGCCGATTTGCACGCACACCCCCGACCTCAACATTTAGCGCCGCACCGCCCCGTGGCGCAGCACAAGGCCCACTGATGGAGCTCATTTCCCTCGAGCGCCCCGAGCGTTCCCTTTTCTGGACGGCCCCTGTCACCGACACGGGCGAGATGACCACTGAGGATCCCCTCGGACTCGACTACGTTGCGCAACAGGTTGGGCTCCTGATGCTACCGACGCTTACCACGCGTTCTACACGCGCCCAGGCCTACGCAATGGTCCTGTACGGACTGTCGCTGGCAGAAAAGGCCGTGGATCGCTTTGGTTATCCCAACAACGACGAGACTAAACGCCAACTGTTCGAACGCTGGGAGCGCTTTTGGGCGCTAGCGACGCTGGAATACCGCGGGGGAAACCTGCCTCGCGGTGACTGGGACAACATGAGGGGTGTCCGCGGCGCCAAAGCAGCCTGGAAAACCGGCGACGGCCCTCTCCCGTTGGACTTTCCGCTCATCTCTCGTCAGCAGGAATTGGGAAATTTGGGAGCCTACCTTGCACCGCTGCGTCGTGCGGGGCTTGTCGCTGACGGCAGTCTCAAGCCGACGCCTGGAGCAGACAAGATTGTCAACAATTTCTGGGACGAACACGGGGGAAACCGCCACCTCGGTCGCTATGAAGAATACGCCTTCGCTGCGTTGGACCTGAACCAGAAGAAGATCGCGAGAAAGCACGATAACGGCATCACGCTCAGAAGAATTGGCGAACGGAGTCGCCTCCTGTCGCTCGTTGAGCTGAGGCGCAAAGAGCAACAGCAAAGGCTCTACTCCGCCCTGTTCGGGAACACCCAAGACGGGACAACGCACGCGATAGCCAGTTTCGTGGAAGCCGCATCAAAGGGCGGAGTGCGCGAACCTCGCAACATGCTGACCCACACCATTGAAGACCAGTCGGCTTACATGTCGTCCGCTCTACGCGACCTGCTCATCACCGCACGCGCCTTTGGAGACTACATGCAACAGCTCGCCGGAGCCTTCGACCGCGTCTACACAACGGTTGAGCAAGGTGGCCGCATCGCCTCAAGCGACGAAGTGGCTGCAATAGCGTTTGGAAGCGACGCCCTGGCTAACCTCAGAATCGCTTCGTCGAACCTGCTAGAGACGCCGAACGTAGGCGAGATTCGGCACTTTCCAATGCATGGTGCCGCTTGTCTGCGACTTTCGGAAGACCTCCGCGACGTCAACGCCGCCTCCACAGCTCTCGAGTTACTCCTTGGCTATCACGCGACAGTTCAACGCGACAGACGGCGGGCCAAAGGCTGGCTCCGCGAAGAGGCCGGTAAGCTACTATTGACGGTTTCCTCCTACACGGCCAACCCCGACACGCCGCGTTTCCCATCCTTCAAATTGGACGTAGTTCGTACGCTTCTCACGGACACGGGCCAGCTTCCGTTCGACGAAGTCACCATGACACCGGAGATGGGCTCGTGAAGCTCGACGAACGACGACTGATCGACCAAGCGCTAGCATCGGAAGAGCTCTGTCTCGGTGCTGTGTTCTGTACGTTCACGTTTGAACCCGTCTATTTCGAAGAGCAAGTATTGCGCACTGTTCTTCGACTGGGAAGTGACCCACAAGAAGACAGTGCGCGGTACCACGAGGAGGCTCTATTGGCCCTCAAAGAGACCCCTATCGCATGCATCGTGGATGCTTCGGTGCGGAGCTCGGGACAACGGCTGCCGTACGACCTTCACAGGGTGAATTCGCGGACGTTTCATCCAAAAGTGTTCTTGTTGGTTTTCGAAAATGAGGCGCGCCTGGCTGTAGGTTCAGGCAATGTCACCAAGTCTGGACTTGAGCAGAACACGGAACTGTTCTTTATCCGAAGCCTCCGCTACGACGAGCCGTGCGACGTCCTATTGCTTCGGGAAGCCGATGAGTTTATCGGCCAGTGTCAGACCCTTTCCAAGACACCGGGAACCCAACTCGACCTAGTCCGCAGAGCACTTATGAACCGACTGCGGCTGGCCCCCAATTCCGCTGCCGACATGCCACGTGAGATGCGATTCGTCAGCTCGTTCGGTGGCGCCTTGCTCGACGTGTTCAATCAGGCGCTCCACAAGGATGCGAAACTTACCCGAGTCGGCGTGCTTGCCCCGTTCTTCGAACAGGACGATGTGGCTGTGGCAGATCCTGAGCATGGGATGCAGGCGCTGCTCTCGGACTTGCTGAACCTGAGGCTCCCCGCAACGAAGGATGTCGTGCTCGACATCGGTGCTCCCTGGGACGATGCTCCACTGTCCGCACCCATGGCAGCCGGACCATCGTCGCTGGACGAGGGCAAGGGAGCGCTCTGGGCCTGGCGTCGTTGCGAAGAGCTCGATGACAACACGGTCGAGCGAATGAGTTACTTCACGCTGGGCGATGCGAAGGCGAAACTGATCAAGGCCATCGACGCAGCGGGCAAGGCATGTCACTTCGAGCGCGAGCAGTTGACCGAAGAAATTGCCGCGGGTCGGCTTTGGCGCATCGACCGCCCACAGGTGCACGCACCAAAGACGATCCTCGAACGCATTGCCGAGGATCGCACCGTCAACCTCTGGCTGCATCCAAGCGCCGAGCTCGCGCCAGAAGTTGGGGTACGGCGACGTCCGCTGCACGCAAAGGTCGTGCTCGTCACATCGACCTATCGCGGGCGCGTGTCTACCCTTGCCTTGATTGGCTCGGCAAACGCGTCTCGGGCTGCGCTTTGTCGTGGAGTCGTCCATCGGGGCAATGTGGAGGCCTGTGTGCTTTGCCGATTCGATCGCGAGGTCACCATCCAGGACGTGCTGCCATCACTGGTGAAGTACAGACTCGATGGCGTTGACCTCATCGAGCGACTGTCCCCCGCCCCAGACTACGTTGACCTCTCGTACTGGGTACAGGACGTGGTGCACGACGCAACTGCGCGAACGCTCTCGGTAACGTGGAACAACCACGGTCCCGCGCCGCTCGGTGCCTGGAAGCTCCGGTATTGCGCTCGGGCGTTGGCGCAAGGAACCGACGCACCGAAGGAACTCACACTCGTAGAAGGGTTCGACCTCGACGCAGCCAGCGCCGAACTCACGCTCGTGGCCGGTGGCACTGAGTGGCACCTACCGATAAGGGTTCTCGATCTCGTGGCCCTGCCAACATCCCCCATGCTCGCCCAGTTAGGCCTGCGAGAACTGCTCGCCCTGCTGGGTCGTCGCGTAGGAAGTGAGCGTCTAGCGACCCTACGTGCTCAACGCGGGCCAACAGGGGTCGCCAGCGTGCTCGACGCCGTCTTCGGGGAGGGTTTCGGTCCGACGGACGTGTTCAAGGCTTGGTGGGGCGCGGTCGAGGACTTGAGCCTGGCCACGAGCTACGCAGCATTTCGTTATCGCCTTGAGGGCCCGATGGGCGCACTGGCAACTTGGAATCACCTGCGCAAAGTGCCCGAAAGCGAGCTCTCTCCCGATGAGGTGTGGGTCTACGGTTGTGAGCTCCTCAAAGAGCTTACTTCGTTTGAGCTTCCTTCGGGACCGGACACCCTGGACAAGCAAGCGTTGCTTGGGGAAGTACGCAGAAGCCTCGCAACCGAACTAGTCCAGTTGGCCCCCAGCGGGAACGGTCAAACCTGGCTTGCGGCCGTCTCGCAGTTCTACGGCGTCGGAGCAATCCATGACCGAGCATAATCGCGCTTGGCTTCGCAGCTTCCTGCGCCTTGATGCGCGCGCCGCCGAGGGAACAACAGTGCCTGCCCGTGACGTCGAACGCCAAGAGGACACGGTCTTGCGCGCCCTGACACTGCTTGACAGCGAGCCAGGCGTCGTCTTAGCCGACGAGGTGGGTATGGGCAAAACCTACGAAGCCCTTGGTGTCATTGCGGCCCGGACCCATTTGATGCCCGACGCTCACACGCTGATCCTCACGCCGGGCCCCGACCTCAACACGAAATGGGTCAAGGAGCTGGACGCGTTCGGTGACCGTTCGCGGCCGATGTATGAGGGGTTCAAGCATCGGATCTGCGCTGCCACTACGTTGGCTGAATTGGTCGAGGGCCTCCAAAATAGGGCAATTGTTGTAGCTCCAGTCAGCATCTTCGCCGGCAGCCGAAGCAATAGCGATCAAGCGTATCTACTTTGCGCGTGGGCTGATAGCAGAGGCAAGGACGGGCCCCAGCATGCGGCGATGTTCCGCAGGTACCGCAACAACACGCTTGAGCGGGTGCAATACAGGCACCTGAAGTTCTTGGGTGCCTTCGACTGGGAAGCGGTACAGCCGGCGCTCGACATGGCACTCGAAGCGCACAAGCGCCAAGACTCAGGCTCACTCGACCATCTCTGGGAAAGCGAGGGCTACGCGGGCTTTGAGAAGTCGAACCTAGTCGACGGAGCCCTGACGGATCTCCGCTTTCGGATCCTCGGTGGCCTCGTGCCGGAGCTCGAACTACTCGTCGTAGACGAAGCCCACAAGCTCAAGAACCCGGGTTCCGTTCGCGCCACTGGAGTCCGCACCGTCTTCGAGAAGCGTTTCAACAAGGCACTATTCCTCACTGCCACGCCATTCCAGCTAACCGTGGACGAGCTTGGGCAAGTATTTGCGCTCTTCGGGCTTGCCAAGAACGCCCCATCAAACCTCCAAGAGCGCTCCGCTAGCCTCCTGGCGGACGTCCACAAATACACCAAAGCCTACGACGAACTAGACCGCGTTTGGCGCGGCCTTGACGGGGCTGGCGCAGAGGACTTTGAACGTTGGTTTGGAGAGCACCCCGATCTCACGGGTGAACCTGAAGATCCTACACTTCGCGCCGTGGTCGATCTTGCGCGAGGACTGCTCGCACTCAAGCAAGATAGCATCGAGCCCAAGTTCCGCTCCTGGATGATTCGCAGCCTACGCGAGGACAAACGCAAATACCGGAAAACGAAGACCGAACGACTGCGCCCTACCGGTGGCGATGCAGTACCATTCCTGCTTTACGAGCGATTCATCGCCGAGCTATTTCGCACGAAGTCACGAACCCACAAAGCTGCTGTTCAAATCAACATGGTGTCGTCCTTCGGCGCCGCGCGCGAGGGAGCTCTGCTGTCTGACGAAGTGCGCACGAACCTTGAGCCCTCTGCAGAGTCCTACCGAACGCTACTACAAAAAGTAGTGGGCGATCTGCGCGGCAACGGCGGCAGTCATCCTAAACTCGCACACGTCGTCATGGACGTCCTAGCGGCCGCCGAACAAGGAGAAAAGACCCTAATTTTCTGCGCCAGGGTGGAGACACTTCACGAGCTGAAGCGAGAAATCGAAGTCGGCTGGGACGACAAAATGTTGGCGGCGTGGCAACGCGTCTACCCTGGTGCGACGGACGCCGACATCTTTGGGTATGCCACGGAAGACCAGACCCGGATCCGGGGTCGGCACGCTCGCCTACAAGGCCGGTTCCAGAGTGGCCAAGACGAGCTCTACTTGGCCCTGCGCGAACGATACGTCGCCACCCTGCTCGACGCGAGCGAGTACGCCGAAGAGAACCTGCCGGACATCGTTCGCCGCGCCAACGACATCCTTGCTAGGCTCCGCCTACACCAGACGCACGCGAAAGACAAAGACTGGTCCATCCTCAAGCGCTGCGTCGAACAAGCGACGGCCCTCGCCTTGCGGGAAGCAGGTCGCACCCAAGATGTTGACCCGACGCTCCTCGAGAACCTCTGCAATCCCGAGTTCCTTCACCTAGGCATCGACCTCGTGGCAGACGAGGTCGAAAGCTCGTCCCTGGGCCATTGCGAACCTACCTGGAAGATCACTGTCGAAGACGCAATGCCCGTCATTGCAAGAGACCACCTCTGGAGCTTCCTCAAGGAGCCCCTGTGCGAAGTCCCCGCCGAACTCCGCGTTCGGACTGTAGAGCGTCTCGCCGGCTACCTGGTGTCGCGCTACCTGCCCTTCCTCGCCGATTTGCTGACGTTTGCCCGCGACCAGGACGTCAACGTAGAAACCATCGAAGCCCGCACCCTCCTCCCCGTCGTCGACCGATTCTGGACTAGCTCCACGGGCCGCCCCTGGTGCGATCTTTTAATGCGCTTCCTGGTCTACGCCGGTAATCTCGACGAAGCTCGCAGAAGAGAAGTCCTCGACGATGTCGTTAAAGCCGGCGCCATCGTCCGGCACACCGTCGACGGCGAAAGCCGCGAACGACTCCGAGAAGCCTTCAACACCCCCCTGTACCCCATGGTCCTCGTTGCCAACGAGGTCATGCAGGAAGGACTTGATCTCCATCACCACTGCCGACGGGTCATCCACCACGACTTGGCTTGGAACCCAGCGCAGATTGAACAGCGCGTCGGTCGAGTCGACAGACTCGGCTCATTGGTACAACGGATGCGTGTTAGGGATCCAGAAGTGAAGCTTGAGATCTCGCTGCCGCTCATCGTCAGAACCATCGACGAGCGGCTCGAACGCACCGTCCGTGGGCGCGAACGGTGGCTCGAGTTCCTGCTGGGCGCGCCACCAAAGTTCGAAGAGTTTGGCCTTGCGGATGAGCCGACGCGACCGCTGCCCGTGGCCCTTGCAGAGGCGCTGAAGGTGGAGTTGGGGCCGAAAACTAACGTGCAATTCCGCGCTGAAGCGACGACAGCGGGCACGTGACGAAATCGTAAGGATAAACCCGGCAGTCGGCGTCCCTTCCCACTACGGATCAATTGCAACCAGCCTGGCACCGTCAGACGACAGTGTTGCAGACAAGTATCGATAGCTCTGGGGAACCCGAAACGCGGGCCAGCGAGACTGAATTACCTGAAGGGTCATCGCTTTTTCAAACCTCCTAGCGGACTCTAGCCCTATCCCCGCAGCGACCGTCGCGCCCTCAAAGTAGTCACGGTATTCGTGTCTCGTAACGCCGGCACAGCGTCGAACCTTTGGCCACAGCAGATCGGGTGCGCCGCATTCGATGCTACCAACGGTGCACCAGCCTACTATGGCTTTTACCGGGGAACTCGCATAGACAAGAACGACCTGACCGACCGAAATCTTTGGGCGAACACGCCGCAACTCAACTGTCTTCGTTCCGGCCAGTACTTGTTCTACATAGACGGGCCGTATCGACATGAGTACGGATTCAGTCTTCATTCAGGCACATTCCCGCACGATAGATGGACTCGAACGCCGACCAGGGAACTTCAGTTGGTGACTGAAACTGGCTGCCTCGACCGCTGTGCTTCTCCAATAGTTGCTGAGTTCGAGCGAATTCGACCGGTCTCTTGAAGCGCTCAGTACCACTGAATCGGAATGCCATTACATCTCCGTAAGGGTCTCCATTTGTGACGCCGACAACATCTCGCCAACCATACACACCGAGCCGTCGATACTTTCGAAACAGCTCCTTCACTGGACCCACTGCAACCTCGTCCACGTAGGAACAGGCACGAATCGCCATCGAACCTGGATACTTGGGATCTGCACTGACGTACCAAAGCACCCTGGCTTCATTCGTCGGCAGTTGCGGTCGGGCCGCACGGTAATACACATTTTCGACTGCCAGAGCTAGTTCTGGTTGAGCACCGAACAACGTGCCTCGCGCCAGTTCGCTGTCAAAAAGCTCTTTTGCCCACCTGGGTTGAATCGGGACCACGAAGTTGCGAAGTTCACAATCCGAGTACTTTAGCGGCCAGAATACCCTCTCACTCAACCCTTCGACGTCGCCGTGTCTGTCACCCAATAGCTTCTGCGCAAGCTGCTCCGCCACCTCTGCTACTTCATCGCAACTGCTGCCGGCAGATCGCAATTGCGCCGCTGCTTGCTCACGGTTGAGTATGCCCCGAAGTGCAAAGTGTACCCAAACGTCACCGGCCGCCACAAATCCATGGTTAGCGAGTATCTCTTCAATACGTGACACCGGCTGCGTCACCAAGAGAACCGGCCGTTTCTCGGTCGCACTAATGCTGATGAGTTCATCAAGGAAATGCCGCGCCGCTGTCCTGCCAAGTGTCTCTGTCGACGATACGAAGAATGGAACGGTGAGAACTCCATTGCGTGAACGGTCCAACGCATAGCAGACCAGCGGCGACTCGCCCTTTCGTATAGCGCGTACCTCAACGGAATTCGGATCCGCTAGCATTTGGCGCAACCGGGCCTCGATTCGTCGCGCCCCCTCACCGGCCGAATGAACAGTGCGGAGAAGAGGCGCCAATTCCTGAACGGCGGAGACGAGTGATGTGTTTACGCCAGGCCCCAGAAAGAGGCGCCGAGGTCGATAAGCATCTGCTCGGCGAAGGCTATCGCAATGCCTCACAACTTCATGAGGTGCCATGACTTCCAGCTCAAATCGGTCATAGATCTGCTCTGCGGCACCCAGGATTTCTGCATCACGTGTAACGAATACCACCGCGTCCCCACAAATCGAAAGTGTTAGCTGTTGCAGGTCCGACTCGTCGTTTGGACTCGACGGTATTGGGAAAAGCTCGCCCAACTCGCGCCGAACCTCATCCTCACGTTCACGTCTCCGTTCAAGAACCCGAAAGCGATCCACCCGCGCTCTCTGGTACTGGCGTTTCTCAGGCAATGGATTGCGATCGACCTCGTTGTAGATCTCCTCCGTGAGGCACAGCTCAATGAACTCGCTAAGCCAATCTGCCCGCAGCGGCAACGACTCCTCGTCCCCAGGGCACAATTCGTCTAGATCGAGGAACACATTCGTATCAATGACGACCGTAGGCAACGCGGACTCCAGCAGCCGCAGCAGCGGGAGCTGGTTGATTGAGTAGCGCCACACCGTGAGCGTAGTCGCATCCTTTCCTCTTCCGGTCACTTCGTGAGCTGCAACGAACCCAAGTCTGGGCCAAAGTGCGCTGACGCTGAAGTCCCGTCTACACCGCAGCCGCACTTCTGTGCAATCAGCACAGTCCTTCACCATTGCCTCGAATAGCATTCTGGCAATGCCCCTGCCTCTAAAGTGTTCGTCTACGCAGAGGTGAACAATTGCAGCAACTTGCCGAGAGCTTCTCCGGTACATGAGGTATCCCATGAGCGCGTTGTCGTTGAAAACCCCGACTAGCCGCTTCTCTCGCGCCGCGTCATCAAATCCGCCCTCGGGCATGAAGCCCAACGTCGCGCTGTGCCGACGCCACACGCCAAGTACCTCGCGATACTCAGGTGTTCCGGACCTGACGTACTGAACCACTTCCTTCCCCTTCGTTCGGTCCATTACTGCCTTCCTTCACGAGAAGCACAAACAATAACGACGAATCGCTTTGCCTTGTGAGAGGGATGGGCTAAAGGCACTCTCGTCAAGGTGCCGATTATTCCTGCGTCTTGAGTCACGCGGTCCCTCCCCAGTTTCGTGCACATGGTCATGGCGGATCGGGGGTTCTTCCCTAGGACTTGGCAATCCACGGACTTGGCGTCCCCCCCGACGTAATCAGCAACGCCCGCTTCGCTCGGGTACATGCCACGTAGAACAGCGCCCGCTCCCGAAGCTCGGCCTCTTCACGAACCCCTTGGTCGTCGGATTCGACGTCGCCCTTGAGTAGAGGGACCGTTCCTTCGTTCACCCGGGCAATCACCATTCGGTCGAACTCGAGGCCCTTCACCCGGTGCATCGTGGCGAGGCGAAGCCCCGGCTTGCTCCGGTCATCTGCCTCACTGCGCCGCACTCGGTAGGTCTCGATCCCCTTCTCGCGCAAGGCCGCTTCGTATTGGTCGAGATCCTTGTTTCGCCGGGTGACGAGACAGGTCTGGCTGGCACCGTCCGTATCGGCCTTGATGAAGTCGGCAATGGCAGCAATTTCCTTCGCAAAGCTGCCGCAGTTCAGGATTGTCGGGGCAGCCCCGTGCATCAACGACTTGTACTTCTTGTTGTCGTCTTTTCCGCCGTCCAAGTCATCCACCGTGGTGCCGTGGAGCAGCGCCACCGCGTACCGTCGGATCTCGTCGGTGGTTCGGTAGTTGATGTACAGCTTCTTGCTGCGGCCCGTGATCTTCACGCCAGCTTGGGTGAGGGCCACCTGACGCCGGTAGATCCGCTGATGGCCGTCACCGACGATGAACAAGTCATTCGGTTCTTCGGCCACCAATGCGCGCAGCACCTGGAACGCGATGGTGCTCATGTCCTGAGACTCATCGACGACCACAGCGCGATACCGTGACCGGCCCTTGAGTTTCTTCAGCAGCTCTACCACGTCACGCATGGCATCCAGTGGCTCCCGGATCCGCTTTGCTTCAAGCCGATTGCGGTATTCCTCGAAGACGGGCCAGATCTTCTTGCGCTGGTCGCGGCTCAGTCGCACACCGCGGCTCACGCGGGCTGCGTCGCGGTAGGCCTCGTAGCTCGTGCAACCACCGGGCTGCACCACGAAGTCCCATTCTTCCCGAAAGAACTCGCGCCGCAGCTCGAGGCGCTCGGGCGTATCGCCCAAGGCGCTCTCCCACAGCCCTTGGAGTTCCTTCGAGGTCGCTTCCCAATACTCGATCTTGTAGTCGTACCCCTGACTTCGTAGGAAGTCCGCGACCCATTTATCGAGATGAACCACTTCGATGCGACGCATCGCGGAGGGTGGTACCAGCTTCTGGAGGTTCTGCTGGATATCCCGAGCCAAGTTCACCGTGAAGGTGGTGAAGAGCACCCGATCCTCATCCCCGGTGAAGATCTGCGTGACCAAATGCTTCGCCCGATGCATGGCCACCACGGTCTTTCCAGTTCCGGCGCCACCAAGCACGCGGGCAGGTCCGCTGAAATTCGCGGTGACGATGCGGCGCTGGCTTGGATGTAGGAAGATCCGCCACTTCTCGAGCGGCGCGTCGAGGATCGCTTCCAATTCCTGATCGTCCGTAACAACCGTGAACCGTCGCTGGCTCGCCGCCGTGTCGAGGGCTGCGGCAAAGTCGGTCGGATCGATAGTGGTGGGCTTCTCCACGGCGAGTGCCTGGCGCACCGCCTCAATGGTTTCGCCAGACGCCAAGAAGAACAGTGCCTCGTAGGCCTCTTGCGGCAACCGGGCCGCAAGGCCATCAAGCTCGGCGTCCGACTGTATCCCTCGGATATCGGGCAGGGATTGTTCGGGGAGACCTAGGCCAACCAGCTCGGCATCACTCCAGCGCGCAAAGAGAAGTGGCGCGACAACCGCAGCGGCGGCCTTCTTCGAAGCAGAAGGTGCTGGCGCGACAGCAATGGGCACGTCTGGTGCGGACTCAGCGACCAATACCTGGAGCGAGCCTGTCTCCGGATGAATGATGACCTGCTTGTGCTCCGCCCAGGCCATGGCCTCGTCGTGATTGTCCACCCAGAGCAGCACGTAGATGTTCCCCTGCTCGGGTTTCAGGATCACGGCACGATACTGCTGATCGATCCGCACCGTGCGCATGTTGGGATCGCGGAAGGCCGAGATCTTCTCGTAGTTGATGCCGCCGCTGGTCGGATCAGCGCGAAACTTGCGCATGAACTGACTGACCTTTTTCTGCTGAGCGCGCGGCAACTTGGCGAATGCATCGAGGAACTCGTCGTAAACGGCGACACGGAACTTCTGCGCAAGCGGATTCATGCGGGTTCTCCCTGAATTGCCCTTTCTAGGGCTTTCACGAGCGACGCAATGTCGGTCTCAAATTCCTCGAAGGAAAGCAACTGCCAGCCCGTAGCGACCTTGTCCTTGTCGCCATCCTTAACCCTGCGAAGTACTGCGACGCGTTGTACTTCCCAAACCAGCTCCCCTTCAACTCCGGACGAGAGTCCCCGTTCATCGGGTAAGTCCAAACCAACTTCCGGCAAGGGAACGGCAGTCTCTGAGAGCTTCTCAATCAACTGGCTGAACTCTTTGACCACATCCAAGGACGCCCAGCGCGCATCTATCGTGTTCGTCGAAGCGCTGCGCATCTGTGCAAGCTTTGCGTAGCCATCGGCACTGCTCGATCCTCTCCGGGTCAAGAAGAGTACTTGGGGCAAAGCTCGCAACAGCAAAAACGCGAACAGCAGGCCCCGCCATGCCTCGCGGTATTCTGCGGTGTCGTGGCGTTCTGGCGAGTCGTCCAGCCACACCACTGCCCGCAAGTCATCGACCAAAGTGACGTCCGCTGCCGCCGCCAAGGAAACCGTGACCCAGAGCGTCAACCCAGCCGGGTGTTCAACGGAGCGCTTCGCCCGCAACCAGTTGGGCATCGAGCGAAACATGGGCCGCATCGGCACAGGCACGACTGCACCGGCCTCTTGCTGCCATGCGCTTGCGTCGGGTTGAGCCGCCCCTCGCATTTGTGCAACGAGCGCCACAGCCGCAAGTCTGGCCCAAGGTACGGGATTCGCTGGTTCGGCAAGGGTCCGAAGTAGCAGCTCGATGGGGCTCGTATCGAGCACGCTGTTCCAGAGCCCCAGTCCCAAATCGCGGTACCAATCCTTCAGACTTCCTTCGCTGGGATTGAGCACCATCGGCGGCAAGGGGGCCATGCGGTTGAACGCCCTATCCACGTCCTCCCAGGTGAATCCCCACACATCGTATTCGCCTGCGGTGAGCAGACTCATCCGCTGCAGCATGTCGTGACCCACCCGCTCCCGATGGTATTGGAATCCGTCGAGAAAGACAGCGATTGGCTTCTGGCCCAGCACGGTCGAAGTGGGGCGAAGCACGAAGTCGATGGATACATCGACCGGAAGCCCGTGCGATGTCTTGAGGTCTACTTGCGGCTCAATCAGCCACTCCTGCTCACCCACAAGTACTTGGTGGCCCGGCTTGTGGCGCACCAGACGCTTTTCTACCTTCACCAGACGGTCTGGACGACTGAAGCGCTGCAGCGCTTCGATGAACCGCGCTTCGAGCACACTATCCATCAGGCCAGTGACGCTGATATCAGACAATGATTCCGTGCGGACGAGCGTCGACGCGTCGTCTAGGATTTCCGTGAGTATGGCGAGTGCCTCGTGGGCAGAAGTCTCGCTCATGTCGCGGCTATTGCGATACGCAAAGAGGCAGCGGTAGCAGCCATCACGCGATGCATCCCCGAAGCATTCGCAACCTCGGATCTTGTCCCGAGCCAGCCGCAATACCGAGATGATCGCGTGTTCCTTGCCGGCCTCGGGTTCTCGAACCAGATCCTTGAGGTACCCAGTCCCACCGGGCACGGCGTCGTAGAGCACCAGGTATTGGCGCCGCGCCACCGAGTCCCGATCTGGTTCGGTATAGACCAACGTGTGAAGATGGTCGACGCGCCCACCGTAGCGCGCTTTCAGGCCCAATTGGAATGCTGCGACGAAAGACGGTAAGCGTCGATCTGCATTCAAGTCGGCAATCGGCAATAGTAGCCGGACCGCCTCGGAAGCAAATTCACGGTAGAGGTAAACCGCGGTTTCGAAGTCACTCGCCTTCTCCACTCGCTGTTTCGCTTTGCAGAATAGCGCGTGCTCTCCCTTGGGCTCGAGCGGTAACTCCCGGTTTGCGCCCCGCTTCTGCTTCTGCACCTTGCCGCAGTGCTTGCAGATCACGAATCCTGGTCTTGTAGCTTCCTGGCCGGCAATATTGAACTTGGTCGCGTCCTCGGAGTGTTGTCCGAAGTTCAACTCCCGGAAGCTGACTCGCCGATGGTACTCGAAGGCAAAGGGGACGTTCTTCGATTCCAGCTTCCAAGCGCCCTGACGGTCTTGATCCCGAAACGTGGGCAACATGTGGCGATTGAAGAAGCGCGGCTCACGTTCCTCTGCGTCGTCACGGATCCGACTATTGCGGTCGCTCGCACGAGAGAATACCTGCTGCAGCCGCAGGAGCTGTCGACGTTGACTGACTTCGCCCCAGCCAGCACTGCCACATTGTGGGCAGTTGGTTGCGGAGTCATCGTGGTCAACCGGTGTGCAATGGCTGCAGGCATCACAAAACCGCCAGGATTCTATGTCCGCCGTTTCAACGTCGATCTGATCGATCTCTACGCGACGACCGCCTGCGTAAAACTGCGCTGCTGGCGCCAAGTCGCTCAGTGCAGCAACAGGCGGGCGGGTGTAGTCATAGGCCTTGGTCACGAAGCCACCATCGGGACTCTCGGCCTTGGTCTTCTTACGCCAGATCACGGAACGAAGTCGAACAGGCGCTTCCGGGAAGGCGTAGTTCGGCAGCAGGCCCTCGTTGGTGAGGAACTCCAGCGTGCGCTCTTCTTCGATTCCTTTGGCCAACTTCTCGTAGGCTGCCTGCTCACGTTCGTGCTCGTGCAGGGTCTCGTTGTGGTCCTTGTCCTTGGCGACGGCCGCCCGGAGCCCCTTGACTTGATCCTTTAGTCGCCGCGCCTTTTTGCGGAACGAATCACGTGATCGCTTCTCGCGTGCAAGGGCGTCGAGTACCTTCCAGCTCAGGCTTCCTTCTGTCTTCTGGTCTCCGAGCAAGAAGCCGCTCAAGTGCGCACGACTCGCCTCCGTGAGCACTGGCGCTTCATCCAAAGCGTTGAATAGAGCAACGAAGTCATTCAGCAATCGCGTTTGCTCACGACGCACGAACGCCAGCCAATTGTGAGGGAATCGCTCCTCGTTGGGCGGATCGAGATGGCCCATGACCTCCCGCAGGTTGTGGCCAAAGTGATGCTGACCGGGCGAATTGTTCCACTGATCCAAGCTAAATGCCGCGAGTTGCCGTTCGAGGACCGCAGAGGCGTTCAGAAATACGCCTGGCGGTTGAACATCGCCGGCAATCATCTCGGTTGGTTGCGCGTAGAAATACAGATCGTGAGGCCTGCCCTGAGCAATCGTCAGAACAAATGAATTTCCATCGCGGCGACCAGCACGTCCGATGCGCTGCAGGTAGTTGGCCTGGGCCGGCGGCACTGAACACAATATGGCCGACGACAGGGAGCCGATATCGATCCCCATCTCGAGCGTGGGGGTACAGGAAAGCAGATTCGGGTACCAAGGTTGGCGGTCATCCGACTTGAATTGCTGTTCAATCTCGTCGCGCTTGGCGCGCTCCAAGAGCCCAGTGTGCTCTTCTGGAAAGACACGCTCGACCTCGCCGCGTTCGATGAGACGGCCGAAGTAGTTGCGGACTGATGCAGCATCGTCCTCCGCATATTTCCCCTGGCATCTAGCGCTCATGCAGGGAGCCCCAGCCCAATGCGCCCTTTCACTTTCGGCGGCTACAAGCCAATGCCGGCAGACCGGGCAGCGCAACCTGATGCAGTGATTGGTGACTCGCAGGGCTTCTGGTGAGAGGCCCCATACTTTCCCGCGCTTTCCAACCGTCTCGAGCAGCAGGCCCTTCGACACCAGAACGGGAAGCGTCACGTACCAGACGTCTGCCGCACTTCCCATGAGCACGATGTCTTGACCCAAGAGCCGCTCGACCCAGCGCTCGTACCACTTCGACGCACCACCAGTTTGAATGATGTCAAACTGCTTTGCGCGCGGATCTGTCGTCAGAAGCGCTGGGAGTCGACTACTCTTCGTGAAGGACGGCAGGTGATGGGCAATGGTGAAAATGAACTCGTTGTTCCCGGCCGTCTCCACGAAGTCACGGGGAAGCTCAGGGTGATCAATGCCGCCCACTTCTCGCAAGTGGTGCAAGGCGCCGAGCAAGAACTGTCGCAGCGCCGGACGTTGTAGTTCGCGCAGCCCACCGATCTCGTTTCTCAGCCGCTCAAGCAGATCATCCGTGGCGGCGTCGAGCATGGTCGTATCGATGGCAACGGTGGAACAGCCCGTTCTGGGCAGCGAACGCCCAATCCGCGCTTGCAATCCATACTCACTGGCAATTTCGTAGGCCACGCGGCGTTCCACGTCACGAACTAGCCCGGCTCCCTTGGGGATTTCGCCGCTCTCCCGCATAGCTTCGTATTCCGCGAACCATTGCATGTTGGGAGCGAGGAAGGCCGACACGAACTCGACATCACCAAGAAGCCCCGAACCCGAGGACTTTCGCCAAGTCTTGGAAAACAGTTCTGGCAATTCGGCCAGCGTCCGCCCTTCCGCGCCGGCCACTGTTTTCTGGACGGCTACCCGCAGGTTGAAGCTCCAGGTGCGTGCCCCAAAGAAGCCGGCGCGATGGGCTGCGTCCTGAACGGAGTCAGAGAACGCGAGGAGCTTCTTGTCGTCGTTGAAGCGCGAGGTGAAGAGCTGATCGATGAAGATGCTCGTCAATGTGGAAGCACGGAACCCAACTAGTGAGAGGTTGGCGCGCGTCCCACAGAATGGGCAGTCCTTGTGCAGCTCCGTTCGTCCCGATACCGTGCGCACGTTGTCGCTTTGAACGACTTCGATGGCATCCGGTGAGCTTTCTTCTCGGTCCCGCGTGAGCGTATTCGGATTGAGGCGCAACCGAAGGAACGTCTTCGACTCCTGTTCTTCGACAGACTTGCCTGGCCAGAGGAACCGTACCTGCGGATCCTCACTGAAAAATGCCTGATAGAAGCGATTCAGCCCCACGCTGAATACATCCGAGCGATCTCTGGCAACGAGACTGCCCCAGCCCATAGCGCCACAATCTCGGCAATGGATGACGGGCAGGTGTCGACTACGCTGATCGTCAGTGAGGTCATCCGAGTAGCGGAGCGTGGGCGGCTTGTCATTGGCCGGATCCCCCAAGTCCGTGACCATGCGGCGCAGTTCGCGTTGCCACAGCTGCAACCGCACCTCGAGCAATGGGCGGGTCCGCCGCGCTTCGCCACGGCTTTCACGTCGCTCCCGCGCGTCCTCGCGCTCCGGAAGCCAAGTGCGAGCCTCGGAGATCAAAGACAGCAACGAAACGACTACCCTCGTTGCCAGCTCGGGTTTGTCCTTGTTGCGAAGGGTCTTTGACGACCGGGCGAGTGATTCCGCGAGATCCGACAGCAGCACCGGCCTTGCCTCGAGTAGCTGCACTAGGTTGCGCAGCACGACATGCCGCAATAGCTGTTCTCCGAGCGCTACCTTCCATTCCTTGGTGCCCGGCTTGGCTTCTATGGGCTCATCGATCCAGAGCGCCTGCTGCGCCACCACGTATTCGGTGGGATCCTTGAACCGCGACGGATCGAGCTTCTCTACATCAGTGGGGACCTGAAATAGGTCGATGAATCGCCCCTGGAAGAACTCGACCGGCGTCTGACGGCTTTCTCCAATCACGCTGTCCGCATCGAACTGTTCACCAAAAATCTCTGCCGCATAACCGCGCAGCGCCTCCCCAGCCTTGGTACTGCCCAGGGTCGCGGAAGTGCCGACACAGCAAAGGCCGCCACGCTTCACGCCCAGTCGCGCCTTCAATCGACGGATCAGACAGGCCAAATCGGTGCCCTGGGCGCCGTCGAAACTGTGCAGCTCGTCGACAACCAAAAACTGAACCGGGCTCTCCTTGCTCGGCGCCCACATCTCCTGATCTGCCGGGCGGACCAGGAGGTAGTCCAACATCTTGTAGTTGGTGAGCAGGATATCCGGCGGATCGATCCGCATGCGCGCGCGATCCGTAATGATATGGTCCGGCCCCATCGAGTTGTGGGTAATGACCTTATCCCCAGTACCCTCGCCGATGTATAGGCCTGCCTTGAGTCCCGCCAGCGCGGGAGTTCTCGCGCAATACTCGGCTATGCGCTTGGCTTGGTCGGTCGCCAACGCATTCATCGGGTAGATGAAGATCGCCTTGACCCCAGGTGTGCCGAGATTGCGCCGGCAAAAATCAAAGATCGGAAAGAAGAACGACTCAGTCTTTCCAGAGCCCGTTCCAGTGGCAACAATCGTGCTCTTCGGCTTCGCACCACTCAGGCGCGCCCAAGCCCGTTCTTGGTGCAGATGCGCGGGGAACCCCAAGGGCACCTCGGGGAAGAACTCGGCATCCCCGCCCTGCCGGAATGGCAGGTTCACCGAGACGTATGGCCCCTTGAAGAGAGCGCCTTCGGTCTGGACGAAGCGCTCGATGACCTCCTCCATGCCCGGCGTCGATGACCAGAAGCTCATCCGCAGAAAATCTGCGATCCCCTGCTCGAGCATGGAGCTCAATGCGGCGCTGATCATTGGGCGTGCTCCACGGTGCGGTAGGCTTGGTCGATGCTGTCCGGGTTGGTCGGATCGAATAGTTCCAAGCGCCCATCGGCCACCATCCTGCTCAGGTAGTGGTCGATGATGGTTCGATGGGAACGCTTGAGCGTTTCAGCGATCTCCCTGGCCGGCAGGAACTGCCCTCGGCAGACCTCGACGATGGCCGCTTCGACCCGCTCCCGGCGCGCCCAAGGCCCTGAAACAACTTCTCTAAC
>Ga0302323_100000557_pt1 | contig 29746 bp, 20 predicted proteins | sample Fen_T0_3_FD_201950 | JGI IMG/M metagenome (GOLD analysis project Ga0302323, IMG submission 201950) | Peat permafrost microbial communities from Stordalen Mire near Abisko, Sweden - Fen_T0_3 | ecosystem: Environmental > Terrestrial > Soil > Wetlands > Permafrost | place: Sweden: Abisko...
GGTGACCGCAAACAAGTCGATGCTGGGCCACACGTTGGGCGCCGCAGGAGCGATCGAGGCCATCACCACGATCCAGGCGATGCGCCACTCGATCGTGCCGCCGACGATCAACCTCGACGATCCGGATGCCGCATCCGAGGGCCTGGACCTGACGCCCGGCACGGCCGCCCGGCGCGAGATCACCTATGGGCTCAGCAACTCGTTCGGGTTTGGTGGCCAGAACACGGCCCTCATCTTCCGGCGGTGGGACGGGTGACCGACGAGCACGCGGCCGAGACGCCCCGCGACGGTGGCGATGCCGAGCTGCTCGGCCTCATCGATCGCCTGGCCGTGCTCCTCGACCGGTCCGACCTGACCGAGCTCGAAGTCGAGTCCGGTGGGACCGGCATCATCCTGCGCAAGCCCGTGGAGGCCACGGCCGGGAGCGGGGCCGGAGCGCCCGCGTTCGAGTCGGCCGCCCCGGGCGCGGCGCCCCTCCGCGACGGCGCCGGCGGCGAACCGGCGGCGGCCGGTCGTGATCCCGGGCCGGCACCGCGACCGTCCGTCAAGGCGCCCCTGACCGGCATCTTCTACGCCTCGCCAGCGCCGGGATCGGCGCCGTACGTCCAGGTCGGTGGGGAGATCGCGGTCGGCCAGGTCGTCGGCCTGATCGAGGCGATGAAGCTGTTCAACGAGATCAAGTCGGACCTCGCCGGACGGGTCGTCCGCGTCGTGCCCGAGAGCGGCACGCTGGTCAAGGCCAAGGGCCCCCTCATCGAGGTCGAGCCGCTGTGACCGAGCCCGCTCGCTACGCGCACCTGACGGGCTGGGGCCGGTACGCCCCGAGCCAGGTCCTCACGAACGCGGACCTGGAGCGCATGGTCGACACCTCCGACGAGTGGATCGTCAGCCGGACGGGCATCCGCGAGCGACGGGTCGCCGCCGCGCACGAGACGACCGCGTCGATGGCCGCCGTGGCGTCGATGCGCGCCATCCGGACCGCCGGCATCGAACCCGACGACATCGACCTGATCCTCCTCGCCACGCTTACCCCCGATTACTGGATGCCCTCGACGGCGGCGCTCGTCAAGGAAGCCATCGGCAACACGAAGGCCGCCGCGATGGACATCGCCGCCGCGTGCTCCGGCTTCGTCTACGCCTATGCGACGGCCCAGGCCTACATCACGTCCGGCCTCGCGAAGCACGTGCTGGTCATCGGGGCGGAGCTGCTGACCCGATTCCTCGACTACTCCGACCGGAACACCTGCATCCTGTTCGGGGACGGCGCCGGAGCGGTCGTCCTGTCGGCGTCGGACGAGCCCGGTGGCGGGCTCGGGATCGAGATGACGACCGAACCACAGGGCGCCTACATGATCTGGCTGCCGGCCGGTGGGGCGAAGAGCCCGCCATCCGCCGAGACGATCGCCCGGGGCGAGCACTACATCCGGATGGAAGGCAAGGAGACGTACCGGTTCGCGACGCGGACCCTGGCGACGACCGCCCTCGCCGCGATCGAGAAGGCCGGCCTCCAGCCGTCCGACATCGACCTCTTCATCCCGCACCAGGCCAACATCCGGATCATCGATGCCGTCGCCAAGGGCCTCGACCTGCCGATGGACAAGATGTTCGTGAACCTCGACAAGTACGGCAACACGTCGGCCGCGTCCGTGCCGATCGCCCTTGCCGAGGCAGCGAACAGTGGCCGGATCAAGATCGGCGACACGGTCGTCATCGTCGCGTTCGGGGCGGGTTTCACATCCGGCGCGGTCGCTATCCGCTGGACGGCCGATCCGGCGCGCGGCGTGGCCGGTGATGCCGCGGTCGTCCCGGACGACATCAGTGTCCGCCTGCCGGTCGACTGGGACTCCGTGGATCCGATCCCGCAGGCCCTCGCCCAGCTCATGGCCGCGCCGGGCCGCCTCTCCGTCCCCCTCGACGATGTCGTCCCGGGCGACCAGCCCACCCACCAGGAGGCCAAGGCGTGATCGAACTGACCGGCAAGTCCGCGCTCGTCACCGGCGGCTCCCGCGGGATCGGGCGGGCCATCGTCATCCGGCTCGCGACCCAGGGCGCCGACGTCGCGTTCACCTACAAGGGCAACGCCGCGGCCGCCGCGGAGACCGTGGCCGCCGTCGAGGCGCTCGGCCGTCGCGCCATCACCGTCCAGGCGGACGTGCGTGACGGCGACTCGGCGGATGGTGTCGTCAAGGCCACCCTCGACGCCTTCGGCAAGGTCGACATCCTCGTCAACAACGCCGGGGTCACCCGCGATGACCTGATCATGCGGATGACCGCCGACGCCTGGCGCGAGGTCCTCGAGACGAACCTGTTCGGGGCGTTCTGGATGATCAAGGCGGTGACCCGCCCGATGCTCAAGGCCCGCAGCGGCCGCATCGTCAACATCACGAGCGTCTCCGGCCAGGCCGGGCAGATGGGCCAGGCCAACTACTCGTCGGCCAAGGCCGGGCTCATCGGGCTCACCAAGGCGGCGGCCCGCGAACTGGCGTCGCGCACGATCACGGTCAACGCGGTCGCCCCGGGCTTCGTCCTCACCGAACTGACGAAGGACCTGCCGGAGCCGCTCCAGGCCGAGATCACGGCGCGCACGCCGCTCGGACGGTTCGGCACCACCGAGGAGATCGCCCAGGCGGTCGCGTTCCTCGCCTCGGACGACGCGGCCTACATCACAGGTCAGGTCCTCGGCGTGGACGGCGGCCTGGTCATGATGTAGTCGAGGCGACCTCGACCACATCGTCCGTCGCCGTGCCGACCGTCTCGTAGCGGAAGCCGGCGGCACGCATCGCCGCCGGATCCAGCAGGCGCCGCCCATCGAGGACCACCGGCGCGGCCACCGTCACGCGCAGCGCCGCCCAGTCGAGCGCGGCGAAGGCCGGCCACTCCGTCCCGATGACGACCGCGTCCGCGTCCCGGACCGCCTCCTCGGCCGTCGCGACGGTGTCGAGCTCGGGGACTCGCCGGCGGGCGTTCAGCATCGCCTCGGGGTCGTATGCCCGGACGTGCGCGCCGCCGGCCAGCAGGCCTTCGGCGAGCGCGAGCGCAGGAGAATCACGAGTGTCGTCCGTGCCCGCCTTGAAGGCGAGCCCCAGGAGCCCGATCCGCTTGCCCGGCAGGCCGCCGACCGCCGCCGCGACACGGTCGGCGAAGCGCCGCTGCTGGGCCGCATTGGCCTCCGACGCGGCGACCGTCACGTGCATGTCGAGGCCGCGATCCTGGCCGGCCACCGCGAGCGCACGCAGCTCCTTCGGCAGGCAGCTGCCGCCGAACCCGAAGCTCGGGCGCATGTAGGTCGCCCCGATCCGCGGGTCCAGGCCGATGCCGCGCATCACGTCGGCGGCGTCCGTGCCGTATTCCTCGGCCATCGAGGCGATCTCGTTGGTGAAGGAGAGCTTCAGTGCGAGGAACGCGTTCGAGCCGTTCTTGATGAGTTCGGCCGCGGCGATGTCCACGATCAGTACCGGCGCGGTCAGCCGGTCGTACAGCGCCACGACGAGGGCGACGGCGTCCGGGTCCGCATCCTCGAACCGCCCGACGATGATGCGGGTCGGGTTCCGGAAGTCCTCGAGCGCGGTGCCCTGGCGCAGGAACTCGGGATTGGTCAGCAGGTGGCTGGTCGTGCTGCCGGCCCACGCCACGGCCGCCCGAGTGGAGCCCGGCGGGAGCGTGCTCCGGATGACGATCGGCGTGCCGGCGGCGGCCAATGGCTCCAGCGCGGCGAGGGCGCCGCGCAGCTGCGAGAGGTCGCTCCGGCCGTCCTCCCCGATCGGGGTCCCGACGCAGACGAGCACGACATCGGCGCGGCCCGTCGGATGGTCGGCGAGGGTGAGGGAGCCGGCCGCGAGGGCGGCGCTCAGCGAGTCGGGCAGCCCGGCTTCGTGGATGGGCGCACGACCGGACCGAAGGGTCGCGAGGCGATCCGGGTCGGCCTCCACCAGCTCGACGGCGTGTCCGAGTTCCACGAGCCCGACGGCGGTGATGAGCCCGACGTAGCCCGCGCCGATGACCGTGACCTGTCGCCGGGGTGCCTCCACGAGGACGAAGCCTAGCAGCGCGGGCCGGTGTAGGCTCGCGTTCGTGCGAGTCCAGCAGTTCCAGATCGCGGGGTTGGGCCATCTCTCGACCCTGCTCGTCGACGAGGCGAGTGGCTCGGCTGCCGTCGTCGACCCGCGTCGCGACGTCGACGTCTACCTCGAGGCGGCCCGGCAGGACGACCTGACGATCACCCAGGTCATCGAGACCCACCTGCACAACGACTACGTGTCGGGCGGTCGCGACCTGGCGGCGCTGACCGGCGCGACCCACGTCATCGGGGCCGGCGCCGAGCTTCGGTATGCCGCGCGCGGCGTGCGCGGCGGGGAGGCCGTGACGATCGGAACGCTGCGGCTGACCGTGCTCGACACGCCGGGCCACACGCCCGAGTCGGTGAGCTATACCGTCACCGACACCTCGCGCGCCGACGAACCCCTGCTCATGCTGACCGGCGGCTCGCTGCTGGTCGGGGCGGTCGGGCGTACGGACCTGCTCGGGGCGGACAACGCCCCGGCGTTCTCGGCGGCGATGTATCGCTCGCTCCACGAGGTGATCCTGCCCCACGAGGACTCGGTGGCGATCTACCCGACCCACGGCGCCGGATCGCTGTGCTCGACCGGGATCGGGTCGACGACGTGGTCCACGCTCGGCTTCGAGCGCCGCCACGACCCGCTGCTCGCCCCGATGGAGGTGGACGCCTTCGCCCGTGCGCTCCTCGCCGGGCAACCGGCGTTCCCGCGCTACTTCGCGCGGATGCGCCCGATCAACCAGGGCGGGCCACGACTCCTCGGCGGCGTCATCCCGGCCGTGCCGGGTGTCGCGGTGGCTGGGCTGGACGGCGTCGTCGCCGCCGGCGGCCTGATCGTGGACGCCCGGGACCCGGCGGCCCATGCGGCGGCCCACATCCCGGGTTCCCTGTCCATCCCGATGGGTCCGTCGTTCGGGACGTGGTTCGGCTGGGTCGTCGACCACGATCGCCCGGTCGTCCTCGTCGTCGACGACGTCGAGGACCTCGACGAGCTGCAGCGCCAGGCGTTCCGGATCGGCCACGAATCGATCGCCGGCCACCTCGCCGGTGGGTTCGGAGCGTGGCTGGCCGCGGGCCGGCCGACCGAGACGACCGCGGCCGTGACCGCCGACGGCCTGGCCGCCGCACTCGCCGCGAACCGCGCCGATCGGCCGCTCATCATCGATGTCCGCCAGCCGGACGAATTCGATGCCGGACACGTTCCCGGCGCGATCCACATCGGCGCCGGGTCGCTGCCTGACCGCCTCGACGGCCTGCCCCGCGACCGGCCGATCGTCACCACGTGCGCGTCCGGGTACCGGGCGTCGGTCGCGGCCTCGATCCTGCGCGCGGCCGGCTTCGCCAACGTGACCTGGGTCGCGGACGGGTTCGATGCCTGGGCGGCTGCCGGGCATCCGTTCGAGTCCGGCGGCGACGCGCGTGGGCTGCCCGGTGCCGGCGATCCCGCCTCGGCCGGGGTGGCGCACGCCCACTAGGCGCCTTGCCGGGTGGCGCCGGCCATGGGACTTATACGCGGGCGGACCCGTACGGAGGATGGGGTGGCCCGGACGCCCCACGGTGGGAGCATCCGAGTGATGAGCGCACGTGAGCCGCTGCGTGTTCGGCTGCCCGATCCACCCGGGCGGCACGTGCCTGCCCGCTTCAGCTCGCGCGATCGCTCGGCGAACGTGGGCCCGTCCGTCTGGAAGCGCCTCATCGGCTCCACGGACCCCGCGACGAGCCCGTCGCTCGCGTCGGCCGCCGATCGCCCGCGTGGCGCCCACGATCCCCACGCCGGCCACTCCCTCGAAGCCGAACTCGCAGAGCGCCTCGATACCGTCCTCGGCATCGCCGAACGCCTGGCGACGTCGCACGACCGCCAGGAGCTGTTCCGGACCATCGTCGATGAGACCAAGCGGGCGCTGCGGGCCGACGTCACGACCATCCGCGTCCTCCAGCACGACCGCCTGGAGATCGCGGCCTGGGCCGGGCTGCCCGACGATGTCGCGGCTCGGCTGCCGTCGTTCCATCGCGACGAGGGCTGGGTGGGAGAGGTCCTGCGCACCGGTCGCGTCCTCGCCTGGCCGGACGTCCGAAACGACCCGAGCCACGGGTACGAGCGCTACGACGGCGTCATCGAGTTCGCCGGCGACCTGATCGCCCCGCTCATCCACCACGACCGCGTCATCGGCGCCCTCGCCGCCGTCACCCGCGAGCCGCGCGACTGGACGAGCGGCGACGTCGCCTTCATCACGACGCTCGCGACCCACGCGGCGATCGCGCTCTCGAACGCCGAGCTCTTCGAGCAGACCGAGGCGAAGGCCGCGCAGCTCGCCGTCCTCCAGGCCGCGTCCGCCCGGCTCAGCCGGGCCGCCACGGTCGAGGAGGTCGGCCGCACCGTGGTCGAGGAGACACGCCGGATCATCGACTATCACAACGCCCGGGTCTATCTCGTCGAGCTGCCGGACGTCGTCCCGATCGCGTTCGAGGGGACGGTCGGGGCCTACGAGCAGGTCGACATGGAGCTCCTGCGCTGTCGCCTGGGCGAGGGCTTCACGGGCTGGGTCGCCGAACACGGCCGGCCGCTCCTCGTCCGCGACGCCAACAGCGACCTCCGTGGCGCCACCATCCCGGGCACCGACGACGTCGACGAGTCGATGCTCGTCGTGCCGATGCGCTACGACGAGGCGACGGTCGGGGTCATCACGCTCTCGAAGCTGGGGCTCGACCAGTTCGACGAGGACGATCTCCGCCTGCTGACGATCCTCGCGGACCAGGCCGCGACCGCCGTCGAATCGGCGCGGTTGCTCGCCCGCTCGCAGGACCTCGCCATGGAACTGCGCCGCCTGCTCGACATGAGCGCGGAACTCTCCGAGAGCCTCGATCCGCGCCAGGTCGCCGACCTGATGGCGGCCCACCTGGCCCGCGCGATGGGCGTCGACGAGTGCGCGATCAGCTACTGGGACCGCCCGCTCGGCCGGCTGGATTCGCTCGGCTACTTCCCGGCCGCCCTGCTGGGCGAGATGCAGCCGTACTTCGAGACGGCGGGCTACCCGGAGACGCTGCGCGTCCTCGAGTCGCAGGAGACGGTCATCATCGATGCGGAGGACCCCACGGCCGACCAGGACGAGGTCATCCTCCTGGTCCAGGCCGGCAACCGGATGGTGGCGATGCTGCCGCTCGTCGCCAAGGGGACCGCGATCGGGCTGGTCGAGCTGTTCTCGAAGTCGGCGGTGCGCTGGGACGAGGATCGCCTGGCCCTTGCCCGGACGATGGCGAACGAGGCCGCGATGGCGCTCGAGAACGCCCGGCTCTACGAGGATGCCCGCAAGCTGGCCGACCGCGACCCGCTGACCGGCTTCTACAACCACCGATTCCTGCACGAGCGGCTCGGCGAGGAGGTCATCCGCGCCCAGCGCGGCCGCCAGCCGCTGAGCGTCCTCATGCTCGATCTCGACGACTTCAAGCTCGTCAACGACACGTTCGGCCACCTGTTCGGCGACCGGGTCCTGACGTGGACGGCCGAACTCATCCGCTCGACGCTGCGCGGCTCCGACATCCCGGCCCGCTACGGCGGCGACGAGTTCGCGATCATCCTGCCGGAGACCGGCGCCGAGGACGCCCGGAGTGCCGCCGAACGGATCCTCGAGGCGTTCCGCGAGCGGGCGTTCGTCGGGGAACAGCGCGGTCCCGTGCCGATCGCCGCGTCCATCGGGGTCGCGACGTTCCCGGCGGACGGGCGGACCGCCACGGACCTGATCGCCGCCGCCGACCGCGCTCTCTATCACGTGAAGCGCGACGGCGGCCACGATGCCGCCGCGGCGGGGGACGCCGCCGCCTGACGGCGCGCCCGGGCAACCGGCGGGGGCCTGGTACGCATGACCCCCGTACGAAAGTACTGGTCGCCTATGACCCTCCTGTACCCCGCGTGCGGGTAGACGAACGCCCGTTCGAGTCCCACACTTCGATTCCGACGTGACCCAACCCACCGCGACCCCACAACGCCGCGTGGAACCGACGGATCGTCGGATCCGCCGGGCCTGGGCCATCTTCGCCGGGACATTCCTCCTGCTGGCCGTCTTCGTGGTCGCACGCCTGCTCACCGGCGGCGTCCAGCCGCTCGACTGGGCGGTGGGCGGCCTGCTCCTCCTCCTCGGCCTGGCCGCCCTCCGACACCGTCAGGCCGTCATAGCCCTGGAGACCGGCCGCCGCGGTGAGGCGGAGTCCTTCGCGCGGATCCTCTCCGGCCTCTCACGGTCCGTGTCGCCCGACGCCATCGTCCGGGCCATCGTGGAGGAGCTCGGGACCGCGACCGGGGCCGACCACGTCATCGTCGCCCGGCGCCGGCCGGACGCGCTCGTCCTCGAGGCGACCCTCACGAGCACCCGCCCCGGTGTACCGGATTCGACCACGATCCTGCCGATCGGCGACCTGATGGATCCGGTCGACCCCGATGCGGGACCGGAAACGGAGCGGATCCCCGTCGCCGTGCCGATCGCCGGCGAACCGCTGGAGGTCCTCGCAACCGTCGGATCGGGCGTGACCGGGTACGCCGTTGGCGCAGGGGTCGGCCCTCGGACGGGGTCCTCGGCACCGGGATCGTCAGTCTGGTCCACCCCGGTCGGGACCTCGTCGCCGAGCCGGTTCGACGCGCTGCGTGAACGGGGTGATCGCGTGTGGACCGAGCTGGCGGCACTCGTCGGCGGCCCGGACCCCGAGAACGACGCCGCGACCGCGGCCCGGGCCGCACGCGAGCCCTCGCCGGAGCAGGCCGTCGCCGAGCGCATCGCCGCCCGCGTCCGGCGGACCTACGGGCTGACGTACACGCTCGCTGCCCCACTCACGTCGGAGCATGGGGTCATCGGGGCGATCGTGATCTCGCGCCGGGTCGCGGACGCCTGGCCGGCCACGACGCGACGGATCCTGGGTGGTGCCGCCATGGAGGCCTCCACCGCCCTCGCCCGGGTCTATGCCCATCGAGCGACCGAGGCGCGTGCCTCCACCGACGCCCTGACCGGACTGCCGAATCGGCGCTACTTCGACGAGTTCTGCGGCCTGCTGGCGCGCCGCCGCCGGGCGGAGGACGCGGTCGGGGTCCTGATGATCGACATCGACCTCTTCAAGAAGCTCAACGACTCCCACGGCCATGACACGGGCGACGAAGTCCTGCGCGCGGTCGGTGGCGCCATCATGGCCGCGGTCCGCGAGGACGACGTCCCGGCGCGGTACGGCGGTGAGGAGTTCGTCGTGCTGCTCCGGAACCCGTCGCGCGAGATCGCACTCGAGGTCGGCGAGCGCGTGCGGGTCGCCGTCCGGTCGCTCGACCTGCGCGACCTCGGCGTGTCGAAGGTCACGGTCTCGGTCGGCGTGGCCGTGGCGCAGCTGCCGGACGAACCGATCGTCGACCTCATCAAGTCGGCCGATCGGGCGCTGTATCGGGCGAAACGCGCCGGGCGCGACCGGGTGGTCGCCGCCTGACGGCCGACCCGGCTACCATCCGGGCGTGCCCAAGTCAGAGACCACCGAGCGGACGCCTGAAGCCCCGAACCTGACGAACGCCGATCTCGGCCGGATCTTCCACGAGATCGGCGACATGCTCGAGATCAAGGGCGAGCTCGTCTTCAAGACGGTGGCCTACCACCGCGCGGCGGACGTCATCGAGCGCAGCCCGGTCGACCTCGTCGCCGCCTATCGAGCCGGCAAGCCGCCCCGGCTGGCCGGTGTCGGGCCGGCCATCAGCGACAAGCTCGATGAGCTGGCACGCACCGGTCACCTGGCGTTCTACGACAAGCTCGCGCTCGAGGTCCCGCCGGGCCTCGTGGCGATCCTCGGGATCCCCGGCATCGGCCCCAAGACCGTCCTCCAGCTGCACACGGAACTCGGCATCGCGTCGGTCGAGGACCTCCAGGTGGCCGCCCAGGAGGGCCGCCTTCGGACGATCCGCGGGTTGTCGGGCAAGACCGAGGCGCAGATCCTCGAGGGGATCGCCCGCATCGAGACTCGCTCGTCGCGGATGCTCCTCGATCGGGCCGCCGAGCTCGTCGACGGCCTCATCGCCACGCTCGAGGGCACGGACGGGCTCGTCAGCCTCACGCCGGCCGGCTCGTTCCGTCGCCGGCGCGAGTCGATCGGCGACCTGGACCTGCTCGCCGAGACGGCCGACGGCGCCGCCGTCATCGAGCGGTTCGTCGGCCAGCCGGCGACCGAGTCGGTCATCGGCCAGGGCACGTACAAGGCCGCCATCCGGTTGCGCGGCGGACCCCAGGTGGATCTGATGGTCGTCCCGCCCGGTGAGCGGGGCACGTACGCGATCCACTTCACGGGTTCGAAGGAGCACAACGTCCGCCTCCGGGCGATGGCCCGCGACCGGGGCTGGAGCCTGTCCGAGAAGGGCTTCCTGCGCATCGGCGAGGACGGCGAGCCGTTGACCGGCGATGCCGCCGAGCTCCGGACGTTCGCCACCGAAGCCGAGGCGTATGCGTTCGTCGGGCTGCCCTACATCGAGCCCGAACTGCGCGAGGACGCCGGCGAGTTCGAGGCCGCCGAGGCCGGGACGCTGCCGGCCCTCATCACGCTCGGCGACCTGCGCGGCGACCTGCACAGCCACTCGGAGTGGTCCGACGGCGCCTTCCCGATCGAGGTCATGGCCGAGGCCGCGCGCCGCCGTGGCTATGCCTACCAGGTCCTGACCGACCACACCCAGTCGCTCGCCATCGCCCGGGGCCTCGCCCCGGATCGCGTGGAGCAGGAGCACGAGATCATCGCGCAGCTCAACGCGCGATTCGCCGCGGAGGAGGCGGCCGGCACCGCGCCACCCGAGACCCCGGCCGAGGGCTTCCGGCTGCTCCACGGCTGCGAACTCGAGATCCGGGCCGACGGCGCGCTCGACTACGACGACGACCTGTTGGCCTCCTTCGACCTGGTCGTGGCGTCCGTCCACGTGGCGCGCCGCCAGTCGCGCGACGAGCTGACGACTCGGACGCTCAACGGTATCCGGAGCCCGCACGTGGACGTCATCGCCCACCCGTCGGGGCGCAAGATCGGCGAACGCGACGACCTCGACCTCGATTGGGACCTGGTCTTCGCCGAGGCCGCGCGGACCGGCACGGTCCTCGAGATGAACGGGTCGCCACCACGTCTGGACCTCGCCGTCGAGCGTGCCCGGCGGGCGGTCTCGATGGGCTGCCTCCTCTCGATCGACTCGGACGCGCACCACACGGACGAGCTCGACTACGTGGGCTGGGGCATCAGCCAGGCGCGCCGCGCCTGGGTCACACCGGCGGATGTCATCAACACGCGATCGCGGGCGGACCTGCTGGCCTGGGTCGCCGGGAAGCCGGGGCGGGTGTGACCGTCTCGCGTACCATCGCGCCGATGGAAGACCGACTGGCCCGGCGCGACCTCGCCATCGCGGCCGTGGTCGTGGTCGGCCTGTCGCGGTTGCTCGAACCGCCGGCCGTGTGGGCCGTGGCGATCTTCCTGCTCGGGGCGGTGCTGTACGGGACCCTCCAGGTGCTGGCCGACGAGGCGCCCCCGGCCGAGGCCGCGATGGGCGTCCCGATCGAATCGCTCATCCTGCCCGCCGTCGCCGCCGTGGCATGCCTCGGGGCGATCCGGCTGGTGCCGTTCGGGTTGTGGCTCGCGCCGGCCCTCCTCGTCACGTGGTGGCTCGTCGGGCGGACGCTCGCGCTCGAAGCGCGCATCAACGCGGCGCCGGAGGGCCTGACCCAGGACGACCGGACAGCCGTCCTCGTCACGATCCTGCTCGTCGGGTTCCTCGCGTTCACCGGGGTCGCCGCGATGGTCCCCGGCGGGATCGTCCAGCCGGCCCTCAACGGCGGCACGCTGCCGGAGACGAACCTCCTGGTCCTGGCCCTCGCCGACGCGCTCGTCGCGTTCCTGCTCGGCTATCGGGCGGCCGCATTGCGGGTCACGAGCCTGCGCGACGCCCTCGTGAGTGCGGTGACGTACGCCGTGGCGATCGCCATCGCGGCGGCCGCCCTGCGCGCCATCGAGATCCAGCGGCTCATCGGCCCGGCGCTGCTGACCCTGGTCTTCTACCTGTGGGACGCGTTCGCGGGTGCGTCGCCGTCCCGACGGCGCTCCGGCGGGTGGCTGTGGCAGATGGCCCTGCTCGCCGTCATGGGCCTCGGCGTGATCGCCTGGAACCTGCTCCTGCGCCACTGACGTTTGACGGCTCGGCCGGACGGTGCTACAAGACTAGACCGCGCTGTGTGCGTCTTCGCCGCGCGCCCCACACTCGATCCGACCACCCTCGCCCGATGCCCACCTCGCCCTGACCGCCCCGAAAGGACGACCGCCACGTGACCTTCCCCGACGTCGAGATCAACCCGCAGAGTCCCGCGAATCTGACTCGCCAGAAGCGCCAGCTGGCCGACCAGGCCATCGCGCAGGCGACAGCTGCGCAGTGGGCCGACGCGGCGGCCACGAACCGCAAGCTGCTGGAGCTCGGGCCGGACGCCGAGGCCGAGAACCGGCTCGCGAAGTCGCTGTGGGAACTCGGTGAGCTCGGTTCGGCGCGCGAGCACTACCAGACGGCCCTGGCCCTCGACCCGACCAGCCGCATCGCCGAGCGCAACATCGACCGGCTCAAGATGCTCATGGTCGCCGCCGGCGACAAGACCGTTCCCGCCCAGGCCGGCAGCAAGGCGCCGGTCGGCATCTTCGTCGAGGAGACCGGCAAGACCGGCTTCGCCTTCCTGACCGACCTTCCGGACCCGCGCCAGCTCGCCCAGGTCAATCCCGGCGACGCGGTCGAGCTCACCCCCGAGGGCAACCGCCTGATCGCGCACAGCAACGGGATGCGCATCGGCGTGGTCGAGCCGCGCGTCGCGGCCCGGCTGCTGAAGCTCATCGCGGACGGCAACAAGTACTCGGCCGGCGTCACGTCGCTCGGCGACAAGGACGTCCGGATCATCATCCGCGAGGTCTTCCAGGACCCGCGCAACTACGGCAAGGTCAGCTTCCCGACCGCCGCCAAGCTGACGGACCTGCGCCCGTACACGAAGGGCACGCTCGTCCGTGAGGAGATGGACCTCGAGGACGACCTCGAGGACGACGACGAAGACGACGAGATCGAAGACCTCGATCGCGTCCTGCCGCCCGAGGCCACGACGGACGAGGCCTTCGAGGACGAGCCGGACGAGCTCGACGAGCCGTAGGCCACGCGGTGCCGCGAGGCGCCACGGGCCACGCGCGGGAGCCGAGGGGTGGCGCCCGTCGGCTAGCATCAGCGGATGACGATCCGGTCGTCGTACCCGAACCCTGACCCGGCGCCGGCACTGCCGATCTTCGATCGGCTCCTGCCCGCGCCACCGGTCGCTCTGATCACCGCCCGCATCGAGGCCCACTCGGGGGCGGGCGACGTCGTCGCGGACCTGTTCGGGCGGGGTGGCTGGGTCGGCCGGGCCGCGCTGGACCGCCAGCGCCTGGCGGTCACCCTGGAGTCCAACCCGCTGACCCGGATGCTCGCCGAGGTCGTGCTGCGTCCGCCGGACGTCCGCCATCTCGACGCCGCGTTCCAGGGGATGTCCGCCTCGCCCCGGCGCGAGTCGAGCCTCAAGGTGTCGCTGGGTGACCTGTACGCGACGCGCTGCCCCACGTGCGGCCGGATGCTCGTCGCAGAGGACTTCATCTGGGGCGCCGGCGATCCCGCACCGGTGCCGATCGCCCGGGTCTACCGCTGCACGGTCTGTCGCGACCAGCGCGGCGAGACCGAGATCCGCCAGGCGCCGCTCGACGACGACGACCTCGTCCGGATCGGGGCGGACGTCGGTGCCGACGAGGTCCGGGCGATCATCAAGGCCCGCTTCCCGGCCGTCGACGGGGCGCCGGACCTCGTCGACGAGCTGCTCGACCTGCATACGCCGCGCCAGCTCGTCGGCCTCGCCGCGATCATCGACCGCATCGAGACGGACCTGCGGGCCGCGCCGGTCCTCGCCGCGCTCCGCCTGGCATTCCTCCACTCGATCCTGCCATCGAGCCGCCTCGCGATGAGTCCGGGTCGCCTGGCGACGCTCAAGATCGCCAGCGGCCGCGTGAAGCTCCCCGGCGCCGAGCAGTGGCGCGAGAAGAACCCCTGGATCGCCTTCGAGGAGTCCGTCCGACTGGTGCGCGGCTTCGTCCAGCGGCTGGACAGCGGCGCGTATGGGCCGCTGCAGGCCCGCCTCGGCGAGGACCTGCGCAGCCTGGGCGAGGGGACCGCGACCGCGATCGTCGGCCTCTCGAGCCCATCCGGGTTGCGCGCGATCGCCACCGGTGCCATGGCCGAGACCCGGGGGACGCCGCCTCCGCGTATCCGGCTCGTGCTGGGCCAGCCGCCCCCGCGACCCGACCTCGAACGCCTGGCCGCCACGTACCACGCCACGTCCTGGGTGCTCGGGCGCGAAGCGGCGTCGCTCCTCTCGATCGACGCACTCGCGGGCACATCACTGCGTGGACCGTGGAGCTGGCAGGGCGCGGCGCTCGGGCGGGCCCTGGAGGCCGTGGCGCCGGCGATGGCACGCGACGGCCGGGCGGTCCAGATCGTGGACGGCGGCGCGGAGGCCGTCGCCGCCGCCGCGCTCGGTGGGGTGGGCGCGGGCTACCGGCTCATCTCGGCGTTGCTGGGCGACCCGAACGGCGACGGCCACGGGATCGTGGAGCTGCTCCCGCCCGGGGCGCGGATGCCGCCCGGGGCGCGGACGCGCGCAAACGTCCAGCTGGACCCGATGCCTGGCGGTGCGGGCGACCCGGATGTCGTCCACGGCCGGCGGTTGTTCGCGGCCCCGGAACGCTTCGAGAGCCGGCCCTTCTCCGCGGCCGAGGCCGCCCGGACCGTCACCGATGTCGCCGTCGAGACCTTGCGAGCTCGCGGCGAGCCGGCTCGCTTCGAACGACTGCTCGGCGAGATCCTGGTCGGGCTGGACCGGGCCGGGCAGTTGCGCCGCCTGGCGGGCGACGCCGCCCAGGACGAGCCCGGCGAACCGGGTCCGGACGCCCCGCCGACGGATGCTGCCCCGCCCACCGATCCTGGGCTGGGTGTGATCGTGAGCGGACCGGGAGCAGGTGGCACGACCGCGGGCACGACCGCGGGCGGCATCGGCGGTCCCGGCACCAGCGCACTCGGCCCCGGCGGCCAGCGCTCGCGAGCCTCACATGCCGGCACGGGCGCGGGCACGGGTGGCAGCGGGGCGATCGACACGGGCACGGCCTCGCGCATCCAGTCGCCGCAGCCCGATCCCGTCGAGCGCCTGCTCGCCCTCATCCGCGACGAGATGTCCCGGCCATCGCAGACCCGCCTCGTCGAACTGGAGGCCGGTCGCTGGTGGCTCGCCGACAAGGCGGATCGGGAGACGGCGGCGCCGGCCCTCGCCGACCGGGTCGAATGGGCCGTGTTCAGTCTCCTCTCGACCGCCGGACCGCTCTCTGAGGCGGCCTTCTACGACCGGATCTCCGGGTTGTTCGTCGGCCACGACCTGCCGGACGAGGCCCTCGTCCAGGCCTGCCTCGACAGCTATCGGAGCCATACGAGCACGACCGACCTGCTCGCGACGTCGGACGACCTCCTGCGCCGCAGCCAGGAGCACACCGAGTTGCTGGGCGCCCTGGCCGACGGTGGTCACCGGATGGGGCTGCGGGTCTGGCTGTCGAGCCAGCAGATCGGCCGGCGACTCGGACGCGGGGTCCTCGGGGACGTCCTGCACGAGCGCGAGCGACATGCCTATCTCGGAGGGATCAGCCGGTCCACCGCGGAGCTCGAGGAAGTCGACTGCGTCTGGTACATCCGGGGCAAGCTGGCCTTCCTGTTCGAGGTCGAGTGGACGGCGATGCTCGGCGATCCGCTCCTGCGCAAGCACGCCCGCATCGCCCCGGACGAGCGGATCGTCCGGTTCCTCGTCATCCCGCCCGAGCGCACGGAGCTCGTCCGCTACAAGCTCGCCCGGTCGCCGCTCCTGCGCGCCGCGATGGCCGAGGGCGCATGGAACATCGTCAAGTCCGTACATCTCCGCCGGTTCCTCGCTGCCGAAACGCCGGACCTGGCCGATCTCGAGCCGCTCATCGGGCTCGACCCCGCGATCGAGCGCTCGAGCGAGCAACTGCCGATGTTCGGCGGCTGACGAGGCGCGGCGGTACCCTAGGGACCACAGCACCTCCGCGCCCCTGGCCGATGCCGGGCGCCCACAGCGGGAGATCCCACGTGACCTTGACGCCTGACGCCGACTCGCCCGTCAACGCCCTTGCAGCCCGGTTCTGGGAGGGCATCCTGGAGACGAGTCCGACGCTCGCGACGTTCTATGGGGACGACCGATGGGCCGGCGACCTCGAGGACACGACCGCCCACGGGCGCGCGGTCGTCCGCGCCCTGATGGAACGGACCGCGGCCGAAGCGGCGGCGATCCCGGTCGACGGTCTCTCCACCGAGGACCGGATCACGCGCGACATGCTGCAGGTCGTCGCCGAGCTGCAGGTCGAAGAGGACGATCAGGGCTTCCACCAGCTCAAGTCGGTCGACCAGATGAGCGGCCCGCAGCAACTCCTGCCGTGGCTGACCCAGTTCCAGCCGGCCGACACGCCCGAGCGCTTCGAGGCCTTCGTCGAGCGTCTGCATGCGTACCCCGCCTATCTCGCCGGGCACATCGAGACCCTTGCCGAGGGTCGCTCGACCGGGCTGACCGCGCCGCGCATCGTCGTCGAGCGCACCATCGCCCAGATCGAGCGGATGCTCGACGTCCCGCTCGAGTCCGCGATCGTCCCCGCGATGGTCAAGGTCGCCTCGGACGCCGATCGAGAGCGGGTCCGCGACATCGTCCGGGATGTCGTCCAGCCGGCGGACATCGCGTTCCTCGACGCGCTCAAGGGCGAATACCTGGCCGCAAGTCGCGAGGATCCGGGCCTGTGGTCCGCGCCGGACGGGGAGAGCCTGTATCGGACCGCGATCCGGAGCTGGACCTCGCTGGACCTGGACCCGAACGAGGTGCACGCGATCGGACTGGCCCAGCTCGACGCGATCGAGCTGGAGCGCCGCGAGATCGCACGGGCGGCCGGCTTCGGCGAGGACACCGCGGCCTACCGGGCCGCGCTCGGCGAGGACGCCGGGAACACACCGCGGACCAAGGATGAACTCGTCGCACGGGCGAACGAGGACATCGAGCGCGCGATGGCGCTCGCGCCGCTGTACTTCGGCGTGCTGCCGCGGGCCCTCTGCGAGGTCCGTCCCGTCGAGGAGTACAAGGAGAAGGACGCGCCCTTCGCCTACTACTACCCGCCGTCCCCCGACGGCACCCGCGACGGGATCTACTACGCCAACGGCTACGACCTGCCGAGCCGCAAGTTCAGCAAGCTCGCCTCGACGACGTACCACGAGGCGGCTCCCGGCCACCACTTCCAGATCACCCTCGAGATGGAGAACCCGCACCTGAACACCTTCCGTCGCCTCGGCTCCCGCACGGTCGGCGGCGCCTATGCCGAGGGCTGGGGGCTGTACAGCGAGCGCCTGGCGGACGAGATGGGCCTCTACCGGAACGAGGGCGAGCGCTTCGGGATGCTGGACGCGCAGGCCTGGCGCGCCGGCCGCCTCGTCGTCGATACGGGACTGCACGCGCTGCGCTGGCCACGCCAGCGCTCGATCGACTTCCTGCGGATGGCCGGCCTGTCCGAGACCGATGCGGTCATCGAGACCGACCGCTACATCTGCTGGCCGGGCCAAGCGCTGACCTACATGATCGGCCAGCTCGAGATCCAGCGGCTGCGGGCCGAACTGTCGGCACGGGACGGCTCCCGGTTCGACCTGCGGGCCTTCCACGACGCGGTCCTCGGCCACGGATCATTGCCGCTGGCGACGCTGGCGCGCGAACTGCCGACCTGGGTCGCCACCCCGGTCTGACCGCATCGGGTCCATCTCTGCGGCGCCCCGGCCCTACGCACCCCGCGGCGTCGCGCCTGGCCATCCCATGGCTGGTATCGCCGCATCGGGCCCTGCTCCGTCGCGTCCAGCCATCCCGTGGCTGGTACCGATGGCACCCGTCTTCGGCCCGTCTCGCCGAGCCGTGACACGGCTGAGGCGGAGGCGGATCGGCCCGATCGAGCCGGTTCTACGGGTTCGGGCTCGAGAACCACGTTCGTACCAGTCACCGGGCGGCTGGATGCGAGGCGAGGGCCCGGCTGGATGCGAGGCGAGGGCCCGGCTGCTGCCGCGCGCCCGGCCCGACTTACGAGTCGAAGCCGATCCCGAGCGAATCCAGGGTCTTGAGAAGCAGTCCGCGGCGGCCCTCGTTGCGGTCGGCGCGATCCAATTCGTTGCGGACGAGGTTCACGGCGACGGATCGGAACGGTTCGGGAGGGAACGGGAACGGTGCGTTCCGCACGAGGTCCAGGTCCAGCCGGTCCGAGTCGGGTCGCAGCATGAAGTCCCGCACGACCTCGCCGGCCCAGCGGCTCGCGCCCACACCGAGTCCGGTGTAGCCGAGGGCGTACGTCACGCGCCCACCCATCGTCTGGCCGAAGGTGACCGTGAACCGCGTCGTCGTATCGATCGCGCCGCCCCATCGGTACGGGAAGGCCAGGCCTTCGAGCTGCGGGAACGCGCGGAAGAATTGCGCCTCGAGCTTCTCGAAGGTGGCCGGCCGGCGATCCAGTTCCGGCCCCACCTGGCTGCCGTAGTGGTACACGGCGTCGTAGCCGCCCCACAGGATCCGGTCGTCGGCGGTGAGCCGGAAGTAGTGGAACTGGTTGTTCGAATCGGACAGGCCCTGGCGCCGCTCCCAGCCGATCGACCAGCGCTGGTCCGCATCGAGCGGCTCCGAGACCAGGACGTAGTCGTAGACCGGCACGAAGGTCTGCGACAGCCGCCGCAGCCAGCCCGAGTACGCCGACGTCGCGACCGCGACGTGCTCCGCTCGGACCGTCGCGCCATCGGACGTCCGGACGATGACGCCACCAGCGCGCCGTTCTAGCCCGGTGACCCGGGTGTGTTCTTGGATCCGGACGCCACGGCTCGCGGCGACCCGGGCGATCCCACGGCACAGCTTGGCCGGGTCGAGCAGGACGTCGCGACCGGGCGGCCGGTACAGGCCCGCATGCCAGAGCGGCGAGCGGATCTCGGCACGGACCTCGTCGCGGTCGAGGAACTCCAGCTCCTCCCCGTGGGCGGCGGCCTCGTCGACCCAGCGCCGGAACTCCTCGACCTGGTACGGCTGATCGGCCAGCGACAGGACGCCGGTCTCCTCGAGGTCGCAGTCGATGCCGTGCGTCCGCGTGAACTCGATCAGACCCTGGAGGTTGGCGACGCCTTCCCGCTCCAGGCGGTCCAGCTCGTCCGGGAAGTGGAGGATCCCATTCGCGAGGCCGTGCGTCAGCGACGCCTCGCAGAAGCCGCCGTTGCGACCGCTCGCCCCGTATGCGACCGTGTCGGCCTCGAGGACGACCACCCGCAAGGCCGGATCCGTGTCGGTCAGGGCGATGGCCGTCCACAGCCCGGTGAACCCGCCACCCACGATCACGACATCGGCGGTCGTGTCGCCGGCCAGGGGCGCCTCGAAGGCCGGTCCGGGCTCGCGCAGCCAGTAGCTGATGGGTTCGGCCGCATCGGTCATGCGTCAATGGTGACACTTGGCGGGCTGCTCCCGCCTGGTCCCCCATCGAGGGGCTGTCGGTATAGTCGCCGCCATGAAGCTAGGTGCCGCGCTCCTCGGACTATGCCTGTTGCTTTCCGGGTGCGGCGATCCATACAGTTCCGTGACGCTGCGCAATGACTCGGCCGTCGATGTGATCGCCGGGCAAGAGGCCACTGCGGACTTTGCCCCGCCTGATCAGCTCATCCCGGCCGGACAGACGCTGTACGCCTTCTCTCTCCCAGCTGATGCCAATGGAGCGCAACTCCATGTCTGGACGGTGTCGTGCTCCCCGCTGCTGGCAACAACGTGGAACGTGAACTCGCTCTGGATCCTCATCAAGTCGGACTTGACCGTTATGGTCGGGGATCCGCTGGCCGACGCTGGCGGTGGAGGTGGGATCATCCAGCCGTCATCCGCATCGCCCACGTCCTGTACGAGCAAGCCGTAGAGATTCGTCCGCCGGTCGGGCGATCACCCGCCTGGGGGACGAGGGCTGGCACACGTCGGCGCGGGCAGCCGGACGGCGCACATTGGCGGTTCGCCAGATGTCGCCGGTGGTAAGCACGAGCGGTGGACCAAGGTGTCCCCGGCGCTCGGGACTGTGTTCTGAGCGTGGCCGAGACCGCTCCGAGGGCGGCTCCTGGCAGGGAGGTCCGCCAAGGTGTGCTTAGGGCGACATCTGGCGAAGTCGTGCGGCGCGACCGCTGCACCCAGCGAGGCCACGCACGAGCACCGCCCATCGAAATGCCGCGCCACTGGTGCGCCCAGGCACGTGATTCGAAGCGACGCGGACCACGGACCGCGCGATTCGCGTTGACGGGGCGTCTGGCCCTATGGCACGATGGACCCGCTCGCGTCCCACTCTGCGAAACTCGCGTCCCGCGGACCGAGCCGACCCACAACCCCACACCGAGGACAAGCATGGCCACCGAGCCCTCCGCCCGACCCGCCCCCGCCATCGACCGAGCCCGCCAGAGCGAGCTGTACCACCGAGCGCTGAAGACGCTGCCCGGCGGCACCGACTCGAATTTCCGAGCCTGGGGCGAGGACACGATCTACGTCGATCGCGGCCAGGGCGGCGAGGTCTGGGACATCGACGGCAACCGGTTCGTCGATCTGCGGATGGGCTATGGCCCGGTCATCCTCGGCCACGGCGATGAGCGCGTCGACGACTACGTCAACGAGCGGATGCGCCGCGGCGTCAGCTTCTCGCTGACCAGCGAGGATGAGGTGCGCGCCATGGAGCTGGTCAAGGAATTGACCGGCTGGGTCGACAAGGTCCGCATGACCGTGTCGGGCACTGAAGCGACGATGCATGCGATGCGCGTCGCGCGCGCCTACACCGGCCGCGACAAGATCGTGAAGTTCGAGGGCCAGTACCACGGCGTCCACGACTACGCCCTGATCAGTGTCGGCCCGGACGATATGTCCGAGCTGGGCGACGCCGATGCGCCCGTCGCCCTGGCCTGGGGCCGGGGCATCCCGTCGCCGGTCGCCGAGACGATCATCCCGGCTCGCTACAACGACATCGAAGCGCTGCGGCGCCTGTTCGAGTCGCGGGCCGAGGAGATCGCGGCGATCATCGTCGAGCCCGTCCTCGGCAATGCCCAGGGGATCATGCCCAAGCCCGGCTTCCATCAGGCGATGCGCGCCCTGACCCAGGAATACGGGATCCTGCTCATCTTCGATGAGGTCAAGACGGGCTTCCGGTTCGCCAAGGGCGGCGCGGCCGAGTTCTTCGGCATCAAGCCGGACCTCGCGACCTATGCCAAGGCGATGGGCAACGGCTATCCGGCCGCCGCCTTCGGTGGCACCGAGGAAGTCATGAGCATGCTGCCCGACAAGGTCAGCCACGGCGGGACGTACGCCGGCAACCGTGTCGCCGCGGCGGCCGCGGTCGCCACGCTCCAGATCCTGCGCGACACGGACGCGCTCGAGACCATCCACGCGACCGGTCGGCGGATGCAGGACGGACTCAAGGAGATCCTCAACCCGAAGGGCCTCGCGTACCACTTCACCGGCCATCCGGCGATGTTCGGGATCATGTTCCGCGAAGAGGTCGCCAGCGAGTATCGAGACTGGGCGACCACCGACCACGAGCTCTACGACGCGATCGCCGTCGGGATGCACCGCCGCGGAGCCATGCCGGAGCCGGACTCCCGCGAACCATGGTTCATGTGCGAGGCGCACGCCAAGGGCGACATCGTCGATCGCGTGCTCACCGCCTTCAGCGACTCGCTCGACGCGGCGCTGGAAGCCCGAGCCCACGGCGAGAGCGCACCCCAGCCGCACGGCGGCATGTCCGCCCCCGGGGCCGGCTGAGCCCGGTGAACGGACCCAACGGGATGGTCCTCGACGGGAACGCGGTCCGATCGGTCGATCGCGCCGCGGCCCTCCTCCTCGCCCTCGGTGAGAGCCAGGGCGAGGCCGGGGTGACCGAGCTGGCCCGGCGACTCGGCCTCCACAAGTCCACCGCCTCGCGCCTCCTGGCCACGCTCCAGAAGCGCGGCCTCGTCGAGCAGGACGACGAGACCGGCAAGTACCGGCTGGGCCTCGTCGTCATCCGCCTCGCCGAGCGTGCGGAACGAACCCTGGACCTGCGCGGCATCGCCGGGCCGGAACTGGAGCGGCTCGCGCGCCTCACCCACGAGACGACCGGTCTCGGGATCCTCGATGGGGACTCGATGCTGACCGTCGCCCAGGCGGACGGCCCGAATCTGATCGCGGTCGGGGACTGGACCGGGCGGGCCACGCCGCTCCATTGCGTCGCCTCCGGCAAGGTCCTGCTGTCCGCCCTGGCCGAACGCGAGGTCCTGCGGATCGTCCGCCGCGGCCTGAACCAGTACACGGAACGGACGATCACCGAACTCGAGCCGCTGCTCGAGGAACTCGCCCGGACCCGACGGCGCGGCTACGCGACCGCGGTCGGGGAGTACGAGCTGGGGCTCAACGCCGTCGCGGCCGCGGTCCACGATGCGCGCGGCCACGTGATCGCGGCCGTCGACATCTGGGGCCCGGCCTTCCGGCTCACCCCGCGGCGCATCCCGGAGCTCGCGGCCCAGGCGCGCGAGGCCGCGACGGCCATCTCGATCCGGCTCGGGGGCGCCACGTCCTAGCGGGATCACGGGCCGCCCTCACTCGCAACGCCCGCCGCCATCGTTCCCCGCGCGGGCTACGCTAGGCGCCATGCCGAACTTCGACACCAAGCCCTGGAGCACGATCCTCGAGCTGACCCAGGCCTATGTCGTGCCCCTCGTGCTCATCGTCGTCGCGGCGTACATCGCCTTCCGCCTCGCCCGGCTGTTCGTCCACGGCATCGTCAAGGCCCTGCTCGACCGCGAGGCCACCGAAGGCACGGCCCAGGAGCTGAGCGCCGTCGAGCTCAAGAAGCGGATGGACACGCTCGACCAGCTCGGCGGCAGCGTCCTCCAGTTCGTGATCGCGGCCATCGCCGGCCTGATGATCCTGGGCCGGCTGGGCTTCGATATCGCCCCGGCGGTCGCCGGCATCGGCGTCGTCGGCATCGCCGTCGGGTTCGGGGCGCAGAGCCTCGTCCGCGACTACCTCAACGGCTCGCTGATCCTGCTCGAGAACCAGTTCGCCAAGGGCGATGTGATCCGGGCGGCCGGGGTCGCCGGGACCGTCGAGGACTTCACGCTGCGGCGGACGACCCTCCGCGACCTCGACGGTGTCGTCCACACGGTCCCGAACGGCGAGATCAAGGTGGCCTCGAACCTGACCCGCACCTGGTCCCGGATCAACCAGGACGTGACGGTCGCGTACGGCACGGACATCGACAAGGCCATTCGCGTCGTCGAGGTCGTCGGGCGCGAGATGGCGGACGACCCGCTCTGGCGACGGCGCGTGCTCGAGGCGCCCCGGGTGGAGCGTGTGGAGGCCCTGGCCGAGTTCGGCGTCACGCTCAAGATCCTCGGCTCCGTCCGGGCCGCCGACCAGTGGGCCGCCAGCGGCGACTTCCGCAAGCGTCTGCTGGAGGCGTTCGCGGCCAACGGCATCGAGATCCCACGCCCACAGCGGGTCGTCCTGTCGCGGGATCCCGGGCCTGGCATCGTCCCCCTGGGGGCGCCCGACCAGGACGACCTGGCGGAAGGCACGGAGTAGGCCTGGGCTCGACCGCACCGTCCCATCGCCACGCCTCGATGCGGGCGCGGTAGGATGGCCGGGCCAGCCGAGGTCGAGCACGAGGAGTCCCGTGAGCGTCGAGCCGTCCCTCCCGTCCCAGGAGATCGAGACCCTCAGCGCCGAGTCGCGCATCTTCCCGCCGGCCCCCGAGTTCGTCGCCACAGCCAATGCGGGTCCGGACCTGTACGCCGAGGCGGAGGCCGACTTCGAGGGCTTCTGGGCGAAACACGCTCGTGCCCGCATCGACTGGACGACCCCGTTCACGAAGACCCTCGAGTGGGACCTGCCGTTCGCGAAGTGGTTCACCGGCGGCCAGCTGAACGTGGCCTACAACTGCGTCGACCGGCACGTCGAGCGCGGCCTCGGCGACAAGGTCGCGTACCACTGGATCGGGGAGCCGGGCGATACCCGGTCGCTGACCTTCGCCGATCTTCAGCGTGAGGTCAGCAAGGCCGCCAACGCCCTCCTCGAGCTCGGGGTCACGACCGGCGACCGCGTCGCCATCTACATGCCGATGATCCCGGAGCTGCCGATCGCCATGCTGGCGTGCGCCCGGATCGGGGCGCCCCACACGGTCGTCTTCGGCGGCTTCTCGGCCGAGGCGCTCAGCGGCCGCATCAACGACTGCGGCGCCAAGGTCCTCATCACCGCGGACGGCGGCTATCGGCGCGGCAAGGCGGTGGCGCTCAAGCCCCAGGCGGACGAGGCGCTGGCGCTGTGCCCCACCATCGAGGCATCGATCGTCGTGCGGCGGACCGGCGCCAAGAGCGGCGAACAGGCCGCGATGACCGCGGGCCGCGACCACTGGTGGCACGACATCGTCGATCGCCAGTCCGAGGACTGCCCGCCGGTCCCGGTCGACTCGGAGCACATGCTCTACCTGCTCTACACGTCGGGCACGACGGCAAAGCCGAAGGGCATCCTGCACACGACCGCCGGCTACCTCCTCGGGACCTCGTACAGCCACGAGATGGTCTTCGACATCAAGCCGGACGACGTCTACTGGTGCGCGGCCGACATCGGCTGGGTCACCGGCCACAGCTACATCGTCTATGGGCCGCTGGCCAACGCGACGACCGGGGTCATGTACGAGGGCGCGCCGGACACGCCGGCCTGGGACCGCTGGTGGCAGATCATCGAGGACTACAAGGTCTCGATCCTGTACTGCGCCCCGACGGCCATCCGCGCCTTCATGAAGCAGGGCGAGGCGTACCCCGCGGCCCACGACCTGACCTCGCTCCGGCTGCTCGGGTCGGTCGGCGAGCCGATCAACCCGGAAGCCTGGCTCTGGTATCGCGAGCACATCGGTGGCAACACGGCCCCCATCGTCGATACGTGGTGGCAGACCGAGACCGGCCAGATCATGATCACGCCGCTCCCCGGGGTGACCGTCACGAAACCGGGGAGTGCCACGTTCCCGTTCCCGGGCATCGCCGCGGACGTCATCGACGGCGACGGCAACTCCGTCCCGAACGGCAGCGGCGGCTACCTCGTCCTGAAGCGGCCGTGGCCGGCCATGCTGCGCGGCATCTACGGCGACCCGGAGCGCTACAAGGAGACGTACTGGAGCCGGTTCCCCGGGATGTACTTCGCGGGCGATGGTGCCAAGAAGGATCTCGACGGCTACCTATGGCTGCTGGGCCGCGTCGACGACGTCATGAACGTGGCGGGTCACCGGATCTCCACGACCGAGGTCGAATCCGCGCTCGTGGACCACAAGTCGGTCGCGGAATCGGCCGTCGTGGGCAAGAAGGACGACGTGACCGGTCAGGCGATCTTCGCCTACGTCATCCTGCGCGCCGACAAGGAGCCGTCGGACGCACTGGCGGTCGAGTTGCGCGAACACGTCGCCAAGGTCATCGGGCCGATCGCGCGCCCGAAGTACCTGCTCTTCGTGCCGGACCTGCCCAAGACGCGCTCGGGCAAGATCATGCGCCGCCTGCTGCGCGACCTCGCCGAGGGCCGGTCGCTCGGCGACACCACGACGCTGGCCGATGCGGGGGTCGTGGAGACGATCCGGACCAACAGCGGGTCCGCGGAGGAGTGACGTGCCGTTCGGCTTCCTGAAGCGCAACAAGGACGAAGCGCCGGCCACCGACCCGGCCGATGCCGCCTGGCCGTCCGCCACGAAGCCGTCCGGTCCCGCCCCCGGTCATCGCGGCATCGCGTTCGAGGGCCTGACCGAGGAGTGGCGGCTGGTCGGGTACATGGAGATCCCGGGTCGCCTGTCGGACTCGCTCAACAAGCGCGAGCCCATCACGATCTCGGACGTCAAGTGGGCGCCGTTCGACGGTTCGGCGGAGCTCGTGTCGGCGCCCGGGCTCAAGACGATCGACCCCTACGACCTGATCATCGTCCTCGCCGGCGAGGGCTCGCTGCCGCCGCTGACCGACGCCGAACGCACGGCCTACAAGGTCCACAAGATGGCCTACGACGTGGCCCTCGAGGTGCCGCCGTTCCGGGTCATCGGGACGGTCTACCTGTTCCCGGGCTCCGAGCCCGACCGTCTGCTCGACCGCGCGACCGAGATGTTCATCCCCCTGGTCGACGCCACGGCCTACCAGGATGGCAAGCCCCTGACCGAGGAGAATGTCGACGCGGTCCTGGTCAACCGCTTCTACCTGCGCGGCGTCGAGCAGATCGACCGGCGCACGGGCATCAAGGCCCAGGCGCTCCCCGGCGCGCCGTTGGGCGGGACGAGCTGGCAGGACCGCTCGCGCTAGACGCGGGTGGCGGCGCCGGCATCGGGCGCCACGGCGCCGGCCGATGGCGCGCGCGACACGCCTGCGCCACGGCGCGACTGAGAGGCGGCGCGCCTGAGAGGCGGCGCGCCTGAGAGGCGGCGCGCCTGAGAGGCGGCGCGCCTGAGAGGCGCAGGATCGACACGAGTCCCTCGTGAACCCATGACCAGATCGCCTGGATCGGTAGTTTCGCCCCAGATCCGCGCTCGTTCGTTCGGGATCCGCGCCTGGGAGTGACCGTCGGGGGAGGCGCTGCGCTGACGCCCCGGGCGCGGAGCGTCTGGAGCGGGCTCCACGCGCCTGGTGGTCACGGATCCGTGACGAACGCCTCGTGGGCGGGTGTCCAGATGGCTGCGATCGGCCGGATCCGTGCTACGGCACGCTCATCCATTCGAGATGCGTGTCCGTGAAGCACGTCTTCAGGGCCCAGCTAGCCGACGGCCGTAGGCGCGCGAAAGCCTAGGCTCGGGCGGGTTCCTTGGTGGCCCGGTTGAAGATCCGGAACGGCGCCTTCACGACGGGCTCGGCGCGCTTGGCGCCCAGCAGGCGATCGGCCAGGGCGTCGAAGTCCTCGGAGACCTTCTCCTTCGGGAACATCTCGATGACCGTGCGGCCCTCGTTGGCGGCGCGGACGAAGAGGAGGCCGCCCGAACGGATGAGCGCCATCGCCGGCATGCCGACCGTCCGCTCCATGTCCGCGACGGAGACGCCGCTGTTGGCCCGGTTGACGACCAGCGACAGGCGGTCCTTGATGCCGAGTTCGACCGCGAGGTCGCGCAGCTGGACGGCGGCCCGCAGCGCGGGCACGTCCGGCGTGACCGGCACGAGGATCTTGTCGGCCCGCTCGAAGACGGCCTGGTTGAGGCCGCTGTAGGACGGGTGGAGATCGACGACGACGAAGTCGAAGCCGCGCCGGGCGGCCGTGATGGCGTCGCCGACCCGCTCCGGTTCGAGGATGTCGGTCTGGAGCGGCGACGAGGTCAGCGACACGACCTTCATCCCGGACGGATGGGCCGAGGCGAGTTCGGTGAACGTCTCGGACGGGCCACCCTCGGCCTGGTCGCGCCAGCTGTCCACGACGGTCCGGACGGCATCGATGCCGAGCGAGGTCGTGACGTGTCCGGTGACGGTGTCCGCGTCGACGAGGAGGACGGACTGGCCCTTGTGGATCTGGAGGGCGCTCGCGAGGTTGGTCGCGACGGTCGTCTTGCCGACGCCGCCCTTCGGGTTGAAGATCGCGACGATGGTGGCGCGGCGCGCCCAGTCGTCGGCCTCGTAACTGCCGCTCTGGAGCACGGGGCCGCTGCCGTCGTCGACGGTCTGGCTGCGGATGAGCATGGCCTCGACGCGCCAGCGGAGCGACTCGGCCGAGTAGGGTCGGGTGAAGTACTCGTCCTCGACGGCGCCGCCCATCGGCTGGCTGGCCAGCCGATCGAGGGCACGCGGGGACACGACCATAAGCGCCGGGATGGCGCGGCCGCCTTCACGCAGGAGCGAGTAGTACTCGAGGGACTGGTCGAAGTCCGTCTCGCCATCGAGGATGGCGACACCGACGTCGCGCCGGTCGACGAGGAGCGCCTCGAGCTGCTCCGGCTTCGTGACGGTGACCACCTCGAAGCCGGCCGTGCGCAGTTCGGCGCCGACGGGCGTCGATTCCTCTTGCGGTAGTGCGATGACGACGGCCGGACGGGCCACAGGTTCTCCTCGGGGACGGTTGCGGCGGGTTGGGTTCGGAGTAGCTCTCGGGTCAGCTTTCGGCTTCGGGATCGCGGGCGGTGACCTGGAGGCCATCCGCCGTCTCGCCCGTCACGCGGGCACCGAAGCCCGGCAGCGTGGCGATCGCGTCCTTCAGGACCACATCGCCGGTGTGCGCGACGACGAAGACGAACTCCCCGTCGGGGCCGGACGAGACGCCCACGGACTGGACGCCGGCGACGCGGCCGAGATGGCGCTTGAAGCTCGCGATGCTCGCGACGCTGACGAGGCCGACGACCACGACTCGCGTGGACATCGTCTCCGCCTTCGCGACGGTGGGCTGCGACTCCATGTCCGGGACCAGGCCCGCGATGCGGGCGGCCAGGGCATCGTCATCGATGGTCGGGATCTCTTCCTCGGCACCGGACTCGGCGGCCTCGAACGAGGCGGCCTCGGCTTCGGCCGCGGCGTCCGCACTCAGGCCGAGGGCCTCGAGGCGCGGGTCGGGGGCGTCTTCGGGCAGGGCCGCGGCCGCCTGGGCTTCGGCCAGATCGGCGGCGTGGGCGGCGGCCGCGATGGCGGCGAACGCCGCATCGGGATCCTCCGCGTCAGCTGCCATCGGTTCGGGCATGGCCGACTCGATCGCCGCCGCGTACAGGGCGGGCGGATCGGCGACTTCCTCGTCGAAGTCGGGCGGCTCGGGCAGGCTCTGCGCCATGGCCGCGAGCTTGGTCGGATCTTCCTCGGCGAGGAGGACTTCGAAGAAGTAGGCCATCTCGGCCTCGAACGCGTCGACCCGGGCCTGGACCCGTGCGATGCGACGCTCGGTCGCGCCCGCCTGGTCTTCGAGCTCGCCATCGAGCCCGCTCTTGCGGCCGGAGATCTTGGTCTCGGTCTCCTCGCGGATCCGGGCGATCTCGGCCTTGGACCAGTCGCGGATGCCGGCGATGTCCTCGTCGGCCTGGCGGCGCAGGTCGGCGGCCTCGGCGGCCGAGTCCACGTTGATCGACTCGATGTGGGCCTTGGCGTCGGCGGCGAACTTCGTCAGGGTGTCCTTGCGGGCGCCCTCGGCGGCGGTCTGCATCGCCTTGGCCAGATCGGCCATGAGCTTGTTCGGCTTCTTGGCGGCGGCGGCGGCGGGAGCGGCTTCGGCCATGGCGGCCTCGGCCGGCTCGACCGTCGGCGCGTTCGCGCTCATATCGGCGACGGGCTTCTCGGCCGTCGGGGCGTCTGCGGTCTGGGGCGTGTCACCGAGGACACCGGGCGTCGCGTCGATCATGTCGGGCCTCTCGGTCTCCTGGGCTGCGCCCTCGGCCGCGGTCGTCTCGGACGCGCTGGCCACGACGGCTGCGCCGGTATCTCCGGTCGGCTCGTCGGTCTCGGTGTGGTCCTGGCTCCAGGGGAGTCGGAACCCGGTTCGCGTTTCGGTCGTGGCCATTCGTGTGGACCCTCGTTGACGACGTGCAGGCAGTTGTTCGGGGCGTGTGGGCATCCTGCCAGCGAAGTTCGGTAAGGTGGAG
>Ga0302323_100000558_pt1 | contig 29728 bp, 21 predicted proteins | sample Fen_T0_3_FD_201950 | JGI IMG/M metagenome (GOLD analysis project Ga0302323, IMG submission 201950) | Peat permafrost microbial communities from Stordalen Mire near Abisko, Sweden - Fen_T0_3 | ecosystem: Environmental > Terrestrial > Soil > Wetlands > Permafrost | place: Sweden: Abisko...
CATTGGTGTTGTTGGTAAAGGGCAGGCCGTCTGTGATGGCGACGTGGGTTACGCCAGGCAGTGCGCGGATCGTTGGCAGCAACCGGGCGGTGAAGGCCTGACGGGAAACGGCGTCTTTGTAGTTTTTCCAGGGAAGAGAAATCTGGCCGGTTAGGATGTGTTCGGTATTGAATCCGGTGGGCGTGGCGAGCACATGCTTCAAGCTGAGGCCGAGCAGACCGGCTCCCGACAAGAGCACGAACGCCAGAGCGACCTGGGCGACGATGAAGCCGTGGCGCAGGCGTTGTGCCGCGCGGCTGGCGGTGCCGCCGCGCGATTCGGTTTGCAGGCTGGTCGCAAGTTTCGCGTTTAGGTTGAACCAGATGATCGGTGCGGCGAGCGCGAGGCCGACGACGATGGTCGCAGCCAGCGATAAGGTGGCGACGCGGGAATCAAGTGTGATCGACGCGCCAAGCGGCAACTGCTCGATTCCGAGCGAGCCGAGTAGCTGGATGCCAAACGAACCCAGCAGGAGCCCGAGGAGTCCGCCGGCTAGCGCGAGCAGCGTGGTTTCAACGATGACCTCGGCGGCGATGTGCCAACGTCCGGCCCCGAGCGCCTGCCGTACGGCCAGTTCCTTGGTGCGACCACTGGCACGGATCAGCAGCAGGTTGGCGAGATTAACCGAGCCAATTAAAAGAAGGAATAGAGCGCCGCATTGCAAGATCATCAGCGTTGGCTTGACGTCCCTCACGTGGTCTTTGTGCAGCGACTTGACGAGGGTGTGGTAGCCAGCGCCTTTGATGAGCTGGACGAGGGGGTCGTCGTTAACCTGCTGGATATTGAAGGCGTCGATCTGGGACTGGGCTTCAGACAGCGTCGCGCCTGGAGCCAGTCGGGCGATCATGTTATAGCTGTTGTTGTGCCGGGCGTTGGGCAGGCGATCCTCGGACGCGTGCGAGGCGGGCCGGTAAAATTGGGCGTGGCTCGACAAGAAGCGAAAACCCTGAGGCAACACTCCGATGACGGTGATGGAGAGTCCGTCATTCAAAAAAGTGCGACCGAGCACCTGAGGATCCGCGCTAAAATGGCTGCGCCAGAAACCGTCGGTGATCACCGCGACCCCATCAGTCTCATACTTTAATTGGTCATCGGTGAAGGTTTGTCCCATCGTGAGCGGCACAGCGAGTGTCCGGAAGAATTCCGGTGAGACCCGCGCCATCGGAACACGATTGGGCGAACCTGCACCGCCGACGATGTTGCTGCTGTCTTGATAAATTGAGACCGAGGCAAATGCCTTGATGACGTTTCGCCGATCGAAATAGTTAGGAATAGACGCCGCAGCGCGATCGACACCGCCAGTCGGATAGCCATTGAAAACCGTGACGAGGCGATCGGGTTCCGGGAACGGCAGCGAGCGCACGACGATGGCGTCCACGACGGCGAAGATGGCGAGATTGGCGCCGATGCAGAGAGTCAGTGTCGCGATGGCGGTGGCGGTAAAGCCGGGCGATTTGGCGAGCGTACGAAGCGCGTAGCGAATCCGGGTGATCATGGCGAAGTGGTAAGGTTTAAGGGATAAGGTGTAAGTGATGAGGAATAGGCCATCGGCGATGGCAGAAAGGTGATGGGCGATAGGTAGAAACTTAGGCTTGGCGGATGGATTGTTGCTTACCCCTTAAAACTTTCCCCTTATAACCTGTTCGGCGCGCATTGTGACGTCGTAACGCGCGAAGTTACTCTTCGCGCAACGCGTCCAGAGGATTGATGCTTGTGGCACGGCGGGCGGGGAACCATGTCGCGAGCACGGCCACGGCGAGAATCACCACGCTGGTGCCGATGAGGATGAAGTTGTTTCGGCCGATGATCAGGCCGAGGCTCGGTCGAAGCGCCAGGCCCAGCACGTAGGAGCCGATTGTGCCGAGCACCAGCCCGATCAGCGTCAGCAGAACGCTTTTGCGCAAGACGAGGCGCAGCACATCGGACGGGTGAGCGCCCAACGCGAGGCGGATGCCGAACTCTGCGGTGCGCTGGCTGACGTTGTTGGACACGATGCCGTAGAGGCCCACGCTGGCCAGGGCGAGACCGAGCAGGGCGAAGGCCAGCAGGACTCCGTTAATCACGACGACATTGTGCAGAAACTGATCGCGCATGTCCTGCACCGTCCAGACGAAGCGGGCGGCCATGTCGGGCGAGATGTCCGCAACTGCCCGGCGGAGGTCGTTGGCGAAGTGGCCTGGGTTCGGGCCGCGCACGGCGATCTGGAACCATCCCCATGGGGTGTGCGTCATCGTGGTGTAATACTGCAGGCGGGTGGTGGGTTCGGTGAACGCGATCGGGTCTTCCGCATCGGCGACTACACCGATGATCTCCCGCCACTTGACTTTGCCATCGGCTCCCTTGACTCCGAGGCGCCGGCCTATGGCGCCGCCAGTGGGCCAGAAATGTTTCGCCAAGGACTCGTTTACCACGGCTTGCTCGGGTGAAGTGAACGAGACGTTGTCGGGGAAAGTCTGTCCTTCCAGGAGGCGAATGCCGAGCGTCTTGAAGAAACCCGGCGTCACCAGATAGGACTTGCTCCTGGGGAAACTCGTAGCGGTGGCATCTTGGCCATCGATCAGAACATCATCATCGGAGCCGGCACCAGCGATTGGGAACCTTGAGGTGATGGTACAGCCTTGGATGCCTGGAATGGCGGCGACGCGTCTCAAAAGGGCGTCATGGAAGGGGCGGCGTTTCTCCGCGTTATCGTAGACTCGTTCGTCGAGTTGAAGGTTGGCCGTCAGAATTGATTCACTGTCCCAGGTTGGCCGGGAATTGAGGGTTGAGTGGAGACCGTGGATCATCATCCCGGCGACCGACAGCAGCGTGAGGGAGAGAGCGACTTGGCCGACGACGAGCATACTGCGAATCCAGCCCTGGATCTTGCCACCGGTTGAGCCGCGGGCTTGTTGTTTGAGCGCATCGTTGGCGTTGTTGCGCGAGGCGAGCCAAGCGGGGACCAAGCCGAACCCGATGCCGGCGAGAATCGAAATACCGGCTGTAAAAGCGAGCACCCTTCCATCGATGGGCATCTCGAGGGTGGAGGATAACCCCAGGCGGATGTTGCGCCCGATTAGCCCGTTGGACCAGTGGGCGATGAGCAGGCCGAGGAGCCCGCCGGCGACAGAGAGTACCATCGATTCGACCAGTTGCTGCTTGATCAGCATCCAGCGAGTCGCACCGAGGGCTGAGCGGATGGCGAGGTCGCGGAGACGGGACGCCGCGCGGGCCATCTGCAGATTGGCGAGATTCGCACAGGCAAGGGCGAGAATCGCTGCGGCCAGACCGAGTTGCAGGGCGATGATCGCGACATTGGCGGAGCCTCCGACTCGACCGGCCAGTTGAGCGCGGAAGTGGTAGTTTGGATACAACCGCGGGTTATCCTTGCACCAGCGCTCGGCTACCGGTGCCAGACTGGCAAGCGCCTGCGGGAGTGATACGCCCGGTGCCAGTCGGAGGAATAGACCCGCTTCCCGGCGGTCACGGTTTTCCTGGACCTCTTTTGAGAAAACCAGCGGACGGAAATACTGGCCCTCACCAAAGACAAAGGGCGCTGAGTAGGCCTTCGGCAGCACGCCGATGATCGTGAAAATGCGACCACTTATGCGCAGTGTCTGGCCGAGAGCGTCCGGGTTCGCGGCAAATTTTTTTCGCCACATTTCCTCGGTGAGCAGGACGACGGTATCACGACCGGCGACACACTCGTCGGCGGTAAAGAAGCGTCCGAGCAGTGGGGGAGTTTCCAGCACCTTGAACAGGTCGGCCTTGGCCGCCGTGCCCTGCACCTGCTCCGGCAGTTGATCGGGCAGCGAAACGCTCTCCATCGTGCCCGTCGAGGTCGCGATGGCGGTAAAGGCGTTGGAGGGGTGGCTGAGCAGCTCGTCGATCTCGATCGGGGAGAAACCAAGAAATTCCGCCGTCGGCGTCTGCCCATTGAGTGTGATGATCGTCTCCGGCCTCGGGAAGGGGGCGCCGGCCAGAAGCAGGGTATTCATCAACGAGAACATCGATGAGTTGACGCCGATGCCCAGAGCGAGTGTGAGCAGCGAAATAAGCGTGAAAGCCGGCGATTTCGACAGCGTGCGGAGGGCGTAGCGGATATTGGCGATCATGGTGAAGTGGTAAGGTGTAAGTGATAAGGGCTAAGCGATAGGAGCTGGTTTATGCTTTTGTGTGGGTTGCTACTTATTCCTTAAAACTTATCCCTTATCGCCTAGTCGGCGCGCAGGGAGATGTGCTGGGCGTCCAGGGTGTGGCCGGTCTGGCGGTCGTATTCGGCGAGGGCTTTGCGCTGGTCGGCTTCGGCTTCGGCCGCGGCGATTTCGGCGCCGGAAAGCTGTTCCTGCTGGTAAAGGACGTTGAAGGTCGAACCGGTGCCGGCGCGCAGACGCTTCAGCTCAGCCTGGAGCATTTCTTCGTTGAGCTCACGGGCGGTCCGGGTGGTGGCGACACGTTTTTGCGTCGTCTCGACCTGTTGGGCGGCGTTGCTCACATTAATCAAGATGTCCTGCTCCAATCGTTGCAGATCGGCCTCGGACTGGCGCAGACGGAGCGAGGCGGCGCGGGCGCGTCCACGTTCGGTGGCGGACGTAAGCGGCACGCTGACCGAAACGCCGGTCGAGTACGCGGCATAGTCTTGGTTACGCACATCAGTTCGGCTGTGCGCTGCGTCTGTACCGATGCCGTTGTAGCCGTAGCTCCCGTTCAAATCAACGCGTGGCAGGAGCTGGTTGCGTTCATAACGACGCGTAAGCGCGTTTTTGTTCACACCGAGACGGGCGCTTTGGTAATCAGGCCGCTGAGCGAGGGCGGCGACAAAACCTTCGGCCGGATCGATCGCCGCCGGGATGACGGCTGGCAGCGGTTCGATGATTATGGGTCGGTTTAAAAATGCGAAATTGTGCTCGTCGCTGATGAGCTGCTTGAGTGCGTTTTCAGCAAAATGAACGGCGTTCATGGCCTTGAGCACGGTCTCCTCGCGGTTGGCGACACGGGCGCGGGCAGAAAGCACATCGTACTCGGACATCGCGCCGCGTTTTCGACGGCCTTCGTTTTCGTTGTAAAGCTGCACCGTCATGTCGCGGGATCGTGTCGCGCTTCTCAGATACGCCTGCGCCAGGTGAAGGTCGCTGTAGGCGTAAATGACCTGGGTAATCACGTTCGTGACCGAGAGGCGGTACTCCCATTCGGAGATCGCAAGATTGGTGCGTGCGAGCCGGATCTGGTAGAGACCTGGATTCAAGCCAAAGTCGCGCAGCAAGGGCTGCGTGGCTGAGACACCAGCGAAGGTTGTATAGGTACTAGTATAGTTATTGGACGAGCTCGGCTGGTTCGTTGTGGAACCTCCGATCTGATAGCTCGTGCCAAGCGGAAGAAAGCCTTCGACGGCAAGAGCAGTTTCATAGGTCTTGATTACGTCGGCCGACGGGCGCAGGCCGGTAACGAAATCGGTGAGCTGGGGATTTTCGCTATGAGATTCCTGGCGAGAGCCTTTCAGCTGCAGATCGTAGCGACCATACGCCTCGGTCACGCCGGCCTTCGCGATCGAAGGGCCGAAGGCCTCGACTTTGATCACGAAGTTCTTTTCGAGCGCGAGTCGGATTACCGCATCGAGACTTAGCTTGGTTTCATCCGCTGGTCGCGCCGGCTCCTCCGCATGAGCGATTGCAGTCAGAGTCGTGATGAAGCCGAGACAGAGGCCGAGTAAAGGCAGACGACGGAAGGCGGAGCGCGACATGGCGGAAAAGGCAGGCCGTTTAGGCAATGGTATTGGTTTAGGTTTGGGCACTGGTGGCTTCGGTCTGCTCTTTCACGATGCGTCCGTCGAAAAGGTGTACGGTGCGATCGGCCCGGCTCGCGAAACGGTTGTCGTGGGTGACCATCACGATCGTGGCACCTTCGCGGTGTAGGGCGGAAAGCAGGTCCATCACGGCTTCGCCGTTTTTGGAATCGAGATTGCCGGTGGGCTCGTCAGCCAAAAGCACCGCGGGATCGCCGGCGAGCGCGCGGGCGACCGCGACGCGCTGTTGCTGACCACCGGACAGCTGGGAGGGAAGATGTTTGGCGCGGTGGCTCATGCCGACTTTCTCGAGAGCGCCAAGAACGCGCTGCTTTCTCTCGGCCTGGGCCATGCCGCGGTAGGTCAGCGGCAGTTCAACATTTTCGAAAACGGTTAGATCGCCGATGAGATTAAACGATTGGAAAATGAAACCGATCTCCCGGTTGCGGATACGGGCTCGGTCACCGAGCGTGAGACTCTGGACTGGCTGTCCGTTCAGCTGGTAGGTGCCTTCGCTGGGGGTGTCGAGCAGACCCAGGATTGAGAGCAGGGTGGATTTACCGCAACCGGAGGGACCGGCAATCGACAGGTATTCTCCCTTGTTTATTTCGAGGTGAATGCCGGAGAGCGCGTGGGTTTCGACCTCGTCGGCGAGGAAGACTTTGGTGACAGCGTTGAGCTGGATTAGCGGGAGGTTGTTATTTTGGGACATGGTGGATAGGGAAATTAGAGGTGAGTGTTAGTTTAGCTGAATGCGGTCGTGGGCATCCCACTGCGACATGTCGGAAAGGATCACGCGGTCGCCGGACTGGAGCCCGCCGAGGATTTCGATGGTGTTCACCGAACTGCGCCCGAGCTGGACCGTCGTGCGTTGGGCGAGCACGCCATCCTCCGCGAGTTTGAAGAGGCCGACGCTGCTCCGCTCCTGTCCTGAGGCCGGCCGGCCGACGTAGAGAATATTTTCGAGCCGCTCGAGTTCGATCGTGCCGTCAACCGAGAGTGCGGGCCGGGCCCCTTTAGGCAGCTCACCGGTCAGGCGGATGTCGACCGTGACCGTGCCGTTTTGCACGGAAGGATCGATGCGGGAGACGCGGCCTTCAACGACCCCATTGCGGGTATCGACGGAGGCTGGCTGGTCAATCTGGATGTCTCGGGCCTGGGTTTCGGCGATGCGCACTTCGGCCTTAAGTCGGCTGGGATCAACCACGCGGGCGACGTTCGCGCCAGGCTGAACCTGCGCGCCGACTTCCACCGGCAATTCCTGAAGGACGCCATTCATGCCGGCACGGACGTTGAGGGCATCGGCATCGTCGTGCTTCAGCTGCGCCTGCGCGCTGGCGCGATCGACGACGGCCTGTTTTACGGCGAGTTGAGGGACGAGCGAATCTTTGGTGAAAGCGTAGCGTTTCTTCTCGATTTCGTAACGAGACGTCGCGTCCTCAGCGCCAACCTTGGAACGACGTAGTTCCAAGGCGGATACCAGTCCATCCTTGAAGAGGTCTTCGTCGACCTCGGCCTGAAGGCGATTGGTTTCAAAGGCGGATTTTGCCGCGGCGAGCCCGGCTTCTGCATCGAGTACACCGCGTTCGAGCTGCACTTTAAAGGTGATGAGTTCCGCCTCGGCTGACTTGAGTTCAGATTCGGCGTCGATCGCGGCCTGTTTTACGGTTGGGTTGGCGAGGACAAGGATCACGCTATCTGGCGTGACCAGCGCCCCTGGGCGGAGGACGATCTGTTCGACCCGACCCTGCGTGCGGGCGGCGATCCAGCGAATCTCTTCAGGGACGAGCGTGCCGATGCCCCGCACCTGTCGGATCATCGAACCGCGCTTCACGGTGTCGACCCACACGAGATTCCTGTCGACCGACGGCGCGGCGGGCTTAAGCCGCGCGACAACGACGGTAACTATGACCAGCCCCAGTGCAGCGGCGATGCCGTAGCGGAGGCGGCGTTTCTTTTTTGCACGAGTGAGGTCGGGGCGGGCGATGTCCATATCCTCTATATCGCAACCGGCGTGCCAAGGTTACATTAAGTTTATAAAATGCTAATTATAAACGATTTAAAAATAATGATCACCCACTGACACATGCCTAAAAATCCGCTGCTGGGATTCGCCTGTCCCAAAAACGGGACAGTTTACCGGTCAAATTGGCAGTCGAAGTTTCGCGCTGCAGCCTATCTCTGGCGAACGGTTTTCCAATTCCAGCGTGCCGCCGTGGTTTTCCGCAATCTGGCGGCTGAGCACGAGCCCGATGCCGGTGCCCTCCGCCTTCGTGGTGAAAAACGGTACGAAAAGGTTTCCCGGATTGGCGATGCCAGGTCCGTCATCCTCGACGACGATTTCGACAAAGTGTGCGGCTTGTATCCACTTCATCCGTACACCAGCTTCTGAGTGTCCGGCGGCGCGTTGTTCAAGTGCGGCCTCGGCGGCGTTTTTGAGCAAGTTGATCAGCACTTGTTCGATTTGTGCAGCGTCGCAGCTCAGTGTGATCGCGGGTCCGCCAAGCAACTGCACGGGCTGGCGCAGCTCGATCGCGACGGCGCGGTCGACCAGCTGGGCGACGGTGCACGGGGTTCGCACCGGCTGCGGCAGGCGGGCCAGCCGTGCATAGGCTTGCATGAAGCGGGTTAGGCTGTCCGCCCGCGACGCAATGATTTCGAGGCCGCTTTGCATGTCGCTCTCCCAGTCGGCGGCGCGTTTTGGGCTGCGGAAAATCTGCCCGAGGCTGCCGGCGATCGACTTGATGGGAGTGAGTGAGTTGTTCAGCTCGTGCCCCATCACCCGCACGAGGCGTTGCCAGGCTTTGAGTTCCTCTGCTCGTAGGGCCTGGCTCAGATCAGCGATAACGATAAGTTCGTGAGGAAGCCCTTTTTCGCGAAACGCCGTCCGGCGCAGTCCCCAACGGCCGGCGGCTCCAGGGAAAGCGGTCTCGCCGAGGACGCGCACAGGGTCTCCGATCAAGCACTCTGCGAGCCCGAGGTCGCTGGCTTGGCGGTTGAGTAATTTCTCGGCGGGCGCTGCCAGCAGGCTTTCGCCGGCGCGATTGGTGAGCTGCAAGGAGTTCGCGCCATCAAACGCAAACACGGCGACCGGAATAGTCTCCATGACGGTGTTGAGCAGCGCGGTGGCTTCCCGGGCGCTCAGGCGTTGTTCGTGCAGCACTGCGCTGAGCTGGTTGATTTCAGCAAAGAGTTCACCCAACGGGTCGTCGTGGCGCGCGGCGTGAGCGCGCACGGAAAAATCTCCCTCACGCAGCGCAGAGAGCAAATTGGCCCCGGTCTGCAACGGACGCACCACCCGGGAGTGGAGTGCAGCGGCAAAGCCGAACCAGCAAAAAACTATAAGAAGCGTCAGCGTGAGCTGGAGATTGAAAGAATGATCGCCGGACCAGAGCAGCCAAAGCGAAACCGCCAAGGCCGGAGTGCCCCCGAGGAGAGCGTAGATAAAAACGTGGCGATCGTGCGGAAGGCGCATTTCGGACGGAGGGTTTTTGTGATGGCCGCAAGAAGGCGCAAGAAATCAGATCGGCGTCAGTGCGAATTTGCGGATTTGCAGGCGGGGTGAGCCAAAGTTAATCAGCAGCCCATGTTCGATGCGAGAGACACACAGGTTGCCGAGGAGCTGCGCGACGTATTCGTTGGCCAACGTACGGCACGCTTTGATTTCTATGATCAGACGATTGTCTGTAAGAAAATCGGTGTAGAAATCGCCCAGCAATGTGCCGTCATAATCAAAAACACTCAAAGGGTGTTGCCGAATGAAAGGGACCGACATCTTGCCGATGCGATTGGCTAAACCATTCTCGTACACTTTCTCGAGGTGGCCGTGACGAAGGTGTTGATGGAGTGCAAAGCAGGCTTCCCAAAGCCGATCACAAAGGCAGAAAATATCGTCTTTCACCGATGGGCTTTTTTTTGCAAATTTTGCGTTTTTTGCGGCAAAAATTAGAGCCCGTATTTTTCCAGCCTTCTGTAAAATGCGCTGCGGCTTAGGCCCAACTCCTCCGCCGCTTCCCGGGCATTGCCATTGCAGCGCGCCATGGTGCGTTTGATGAGGTAGCCTTCGACTTCTTCGAGGCTCATGTCGTCGAGGCCTTTCGATGAATTTGCGGCGTTGAGTCCGAGATCGGCGGCGTGAATCGCCTTTCCCGTGGTCATGAGCACGCCGCGCTCCACGGCATGATCGAGTTCACGCACGTTGCCGGGCCAGGCATAGCGGTTCATCAGGGCGTTTGCATCTTCGTCAAAGCCGGTGACGGCCTTGCGGTAACGCGCGACATGCAGCTTCAGGAAATGTTGGGCGAGCAGCGGGATGTCTTCGCGGCGTTCACGGAGCGCCGGCAAATGGATATGGATCGTATTGAGACGAAATAGCAGATCCTGCCGAAAGCGGCCGGCAGCGACCTCGGCTGGTAGATCAGCGTTAGTTGCGGAAATGAGCCGCACATTCACGCGGTGGGTTTTTGAAGAACCGACGCGTTCGAATTCACCGCGCTCGAGGGTGCGCAGAATTTTGGCCTGCTGCGTGAGCGGGATATTGCCAATTTCGTCGAGAAAGAGCGTGCCGCCATCGGCGAGTTCGAACCGTCCGGCGCGATCGGCCTTGGCATCGGTGAACGCGCCCTTCACATGGCCGAATAGTTCGCTTTCAAATAAACCTTCGGGCAAGCCGCCCATGTTGACTGAAATAAGTGGGCGTGCGGCGCGGGCTGAGGTGGCGTGGAGCGCCTGGGTGATCACGCCTTTGCCGGTGCCATTTTCACCGGTAATGAGAACATTGGCATCGGAGGGACCGACGCGTGCGATAACGTCCAGCACCGGGCGCATGGCGGGCGATTGGGCGATCAACACCGGGCCGGCCGACCCGCGGAGCAGTTTGTTTTCTTCTTCGAGCCGCCGATAGGTGCGCATTGCGCTGCCGAGCTCGATCTGAGTCCGCACGGTGGCGAGCAGACGCGGATTGTCCCAGGGTTTGGTGACAAAATCCTTTGCGCCGCGCCGCATCGCCTCGACTGCCAGTTCAACCGTCGCCCAGGCGGTCATCACGACAATGGGCAACGATGAATCGAGAGTTTGGATACGACCGAGCAGTTCAAAGCCTTCCTGTCCTGAGGTCGTGTCCCGTGCATAGTTCAGGTCCATGATGACCAGCGAAAATTCGCGCGCCTCGATTGCCCGCACGACAGCGGCCGGAGACTTCACCGTCTCGATCGAGTAACCCTCAGATTTCAACAGCAGGCGCAACGCCTCGAGCACGTCCGCTTGATCGTCGGCAACTAAAATTTTGTGGGAGGCGGGATCTTGGATGGCCATGGGGGCAACGATTCACGCTAACCAGCGCTCGTCGGCTGGCGCAAGGGCGGAAGTGGCACACGCCTTTGACGCCGCAGCCTGTCGATGATCACTGGCACTCATTCGGAGCCAAGGTCAGCACCCTGCGGAAACTTTTGCTGTCCGCTGGGAGTGAAAAGACCGCCGCGAGCGTGATTGATAGGACCGGGTCCAGTTCTTTGGGCCCGACGATGAATTGCGAGGGAGGGTGAGAAGTTTGCGTGGAGCATAGTCACCAGCGGCGATGTAGAGTGCGCCGGCGATTGCGTAGGAACCGATGATGCTTTCAGTGGAGAACGCCCCACCGGCAAAATACAGCGCGGCAATTGCGGGAGCGGAGATGCTAAGTGCAAGCGTGAGGATTGAGGATCTAGTTTTCATGTTATGTACTTGATGCGCGCTTACCTTTGCAGGCGTCATGCCAACCGAATGGTCGTTGGGTAAGTCGCTTTCATATAGCGACAAACACAGATTCAGAAAAAAGGTTACAGAAAGTTTTTTCCGCGTGCGGGAAAATTTCGTCCCAAATCCGGGACGCGGAAGCGGGTGAACCGGAATTTCAGCAATTCGTACTCCAGTGAATCCATTTGATGGATACGCAAGAGTTCCCCCGTCTTTTTTATTGTGATGTCTTGATGTAACTGTCCTGAACCCAACACCGTGCAGGAGGGAATCTGGAACTCAGGAACGCTGGAACAGAATATCTGGTTCAGAGCATTTCAAATAAAACCATAGCGAAATTTCAGCATGCAAAACCGGGTTGATTTGGTAGGTGGTGTGCTCGTCGCGAGACAAGCTCGCAACCTATCGCGGAGTGGATCAGACGGCCCCGGCGCAATCTTGTCGCGCCCTTTCAGAGGTAAACCCCAATCCGGGCGCAACAAGCTTGCGCCCCTGTCCAACAGGTTCCATTTCCGGACGTTTTGGAAGGTAGCGACGGACCGCCGTGTCGTCCGGTTGGAGGTGGCCGGTGGTGGGCAACGTTCTCGGACGACCCGGCGGGTCGTCCCTACCTTTACCTCTTTTAATATGTTTGGTGAGGAACGGCTTTAGGATATCTTCGGGGCAGCGTACTAGGTTCGGTACGCTGCCCAGAAGCGGCACTCGTCGGAAAAATCCAGTACGGCGCGGGATTCTCGTGTGATCTCGCGGCGCAGGGCGTCGAAGGCAGGCTGCCAGCCGGTGGCCGCGAGATCGTCGAGGATTTCGCCGCGGTTTGGCAGATGCATGAAGGTCCGGCCATTCTCGTCCTCGAAATAACGGTCTCCGAATTCGAGCAGCCGTGGATCCTGTTTGCCCTCGGCCCAACGAGCTGCCTCCAGGCGCCAAAGCACCTGTTCCGTCGGTGTCGAATCGCGATCGTGCGTGGTGAAAAGCAGTGGCGCACCCGGCCGGCAGACGGCGTGCAACTCGCGCAAAGCGGCGCGGCGGTTCTCGCGGCCGGGAATCTGCATCAAGCCGTTGAACATAAAAAGCGCCCCGTCGAAGACCGGTTTGTCATCTATTAAATGACAAACGGGTTTGGCGGTTTCTCCGGCTGAAACAGTGGTTATGTCATTTATTAGATGACAAACTTGCCGGGCTGATTTTCGCAGGCAGGTGGCATCGGCGTGGAAGAAATTGATGGCGGTGGCGGAGCGTTCGGCGGCGAGGTTTTTGGCTTGGTCTACGAGTTCCTCGGCGAAGTCGAAAGCGGTGAGGTTTCGATAACCTTCGTGCCAAAGGCCGAGGGTGACACGGCCGGAACCACAGCCGGCTTCGAGCAGCGCAGCGTTCTTGTCGGTAAAGAAACGTTCGATCAGGATCGTCTCTGATTTCCAAAGTCCCAGGAAGTGGGCGGCCCGGGTGTAATGCAGGACAGCAACCGGATCATTGAAGTCGGCACGAACTGTCTCGGCAGAGATTTTTTGAACGGGAGACAACTGGAGAGAATCAGATTTTGAACACCATGCTCGCGAAGAGCCGCAAAGGGGAAGTCGGAATCAGGCCGTGATTTTTTGCACAGGAGAAAACGGAGTGAACGGAGAAGGAGAGCGAGCTTGGCTCTGTTTCCTCAGTTACCTCCTGTAAAAATCAGAGGCGCTTTTTCCAGGCGGCGAGGAACATGCCGTTGGAATTGTACTCATGCGGCCAGAGCGTGAGTTGCGGAGTTTTTCCGAGAACGGGTTGTGGTTCGAGTTCGGGGTGGGCGGCAGTAAAGGCGTTGGCGATGGCAGTCGTTTCGCTGCGGGTGAGCGTGCAGACGGCGTAAATCAGGCGGCCATTGGGCTTGAGTGAACCGGCGACCGTGTCGAGCAACTGGAGCTGGATTGTGGCGAGCTCGGCGACGTCCGCGGGCGTGGTGGTCCAGCGGGCGTGCGGGTTGCGTTGCCAGGTGCCGACGCCGCTGCACGGAGCATCGAGGAGGATGCCGTCAAATTTGGCCTTGGTGGGTAGTTTTGGTGTGCCATCCCAGAGCGCTGCACGGTAGTTGAAAAGTTTGGCGCGGGCGGCACGACGTTTGAGTGTGTCGAGGCGTTTCGCATTGCGGTCGGAGGACCAGACGACGCCTTTGTTCTGCATGAGGTCGGCGAGATGAAGCGTCTTGCCGCCTTCGCCCGCGCAGGCATCCCACCAGGTTTCGCCGGGTTTTGGCGCGGCGGCGAGCCCGACCAACTGGGAGCCGACATCCTGGATTTCAAATTCGCCGGTTTTGAACTGTTCGGTTTTGAAGAGATCCTGCGTGCCGGTGAAACGGACGGCGTCGGGCGCATTCGGGGTGGTTTCGGCGGCGAATAGAGACTTGGCGAGAGCGGCGGCCTGGCCGGGACGGGCGCGCAACCAGAGCGCGGGGTCGCGTTGCAGCTGGCGCAGGTAGTCGGCGGAGATTTCCATCTCGCTGGCGAGCCACCCGGGCACGGCGCGGGCGGCAAGGGTTTCAGCCTTGACGGATTTTGGATCGGCGTCGAAGGCGGTCTGAAGACTCAGGGCCTGCTCAAGACGTTTTTGCGCGGACGCCTTGGGGTCGAGCCAGGTAAGCCAGCGAAAATAGACGAAGACATTGTGGCTGATGGCGCGTTTTGCCGGTGGCTGAAGGTAGCGGTGAGCCTCAAAATAGAAGCGCAAGGCTGTGTCCGCGCGTTGATCAGCGGAAATGGAGGCAAGGACGCGGGCGGCGTGGTTGAGCGTGAGTGAATCGGGCATGGAACGACTACCACACAGGCAGAGCGCGCCCCGGGTTCAATGCCACAATTTTGCCGGTCTGGCACGAGGGTCAGGTGGCAGAGGGGGTGCGGACTTCTGCGATGGCGGCGAAGAGTTGTTGCGGGGTGAAGGGTTTATCTAAAAACTTAGGCAGTTCACCGGGTATTTTTAGGTTTTTGGGGTCAGTTTGCGCGTCACTATATCCGGACATGAGGATGACGCTAAGGGAGGGGTTTTGCTCTCGGATGCTGCGGGCAAGGCTGAGGCCGCTGACACCATTCGGCATGACGATGTCCGTGATGAGAAGGTCGAACGCAATTGGGCTGTTAATCCAAAGGGAAAGAGCCGCGACGCCGTCGGAGGCGAGGGAGTATTTGATTTGGCGCCGGGTGAACACGGCGGCGAGCATCGACTGGACCGTAGGGTCGTCCTCCACCACGAGCACGTGCCGGAGGTTGAGGTCGCTGGGATTCTGGATGACCATCTCCTGGGTGGCGGCTTGCGCTGAACCGGGAGGCAAAGGAGCGACGGGATGGTAGAAAGTGAAAGTGGTGCCAGTGCCGGGTTGGGAGTACACCTGAATCCAGCCGCCGTGTTGTTTGACGATTGAGTAAACGGTCGAGAGCCCGAGCCCTGTGCCTTTGCCTGCTTCTTTGGTGGTGAAGAATGGTTCGAATATGCGTGGCAGGAGATCGGCGGGGATGCCTGTGCCGGTGTCCGATATTTTGATTTCGATGAAGTGGCCGGGCCGTGCTCCGGGCTGGCGCGAGGCAGTTACGTCATCGATCAGGCAGGGTTTGGCTTCGATGCGGATTTGCCCGCCGTTGGGCATGGCGTCGCGGGCGTTTACAACGAGGTTGACGACGATTTGTTCGAAGCCGGACGGGTCCGCGATGACGGGCGGAAGCGGAGTTGAGGTCGACCACTCAATGGCAATGTTGGAGTCGATAAGACGGCTGAGGAGTGAGCGCAGGCCGTTTAAAAGGACGCAGAGGTCCAGCGTTTGCGGCTGGGCGACTTCCTTGCGGCTGAAGATTAGCAACTGGCGGATAAGGCTGGCGGCGCGCATGGCGGCGGTTTGCACCGGCTCGAGCATTTCCCGTGTCTGTGCATCGGAGCGGACGGCGAGCAGTTCCGAGGTGTAGCTATGGATGACGGTCAGAAGATTGTTGAAGTCGTGCGCAATCCCGGTGGTAAGCTGGCCAACCGCTTCGAGCTTTTGTGACTGGCGGAGCTGCTGCTCGGTGGCGAGTTGTTCGGTGACGTCGCGAAGCACGACGATGGCGCAGCAATGCGCGGAAATGGGGACGGCTCGGGCCGAGCAGCGCATGTGGCATCCCAGACCCTGGCTATTTTTAGAGGTAAAGGGATGTTCGTCTACAAGTTGGCCGGAACGCAGTTTGTCGACAAGGAGGCCCCAGCCGGTTTCGTCGAATGCAGGGAAGATAGTTTGAGGAGAGAAAGCGGAGAGATCGGAGCGGCTGACGCCAAATTGCAGCTCGAAGGCGGTATTGATGCTAAGAAACCGGGATTCATCGAGGTCGACGATGGCCTGGGGCAGAGGGCTGGCGTTGAAAGCCTCAGTGAAACGTTCCTCGGCGACGTCGCGCTGGTAGGTGCGTTCACGCAGGACGGCGTCGAGCTGGCGCAGGTTTTCGGCATAGTCTTGGGCGAGTTGCCATTTGCGGGAAAGGGAGTGCGCGAGCTGGAGGGCTTCGATGTGATCGAAGGGTTTCTTCAAAATGAGCAGGTTGTCGGAGGGACCGAGGCGCGCGGAAATGGTCGCCCAACTGTGGTCGGAGTAGGCGGTGCAAATGACGATCTGAAGCCGGGGATCGGTGGCCCACAGGTGGCGAATAGTTTCGAGGCCGTCCCAGCCTGGCGGGATCCGCATGTCGACGAAGGCAACGGCGTAGGGCTGGTTTTGAGCGAGCGCGTCAATGACCAGCGCGTGTCCTGCTTCGCCTTGCATGGCTGAGTCGACGGTGAAACGGACGGGCGCTGGGACGGGGTCGGAGTGGCCGAAGATCGCAGATGCGAGGCTGTGGACACGCTCTCTGCCGTCGTTCTCGACGGTGGCGGGGGTGAGGATCTTCCTAAAGTCATCGTGAATCGATGGAGTATCGTCGATCACAAGAATGCGGTAGCTGACGGCGGGCTTGTTCATGGTGGGGATGAGCGGCCGGGCTTGAGGACGCGTTGTAGAATCTGGCGGAGGACTTCCGGGCGAAACGGCTTGGAGAGAAAGTCGTCCATGCCGGCGGCGAGGCAGGCTTCGCGATCGAGTATGCCGGCGGTGAGGGCGACGATGGGGAGGTGACGGAGACCGCGGGATTTCTCGAGCCGGCGGATCTCGTGTGTGGCGGCAATGCCGTCCAGCACGGGCATGTGGCAGTCCATCAGGATGAGATCGTAGTTTCGGCGCACCAAGGTATCGAGGACCTCCTGCCCATCGGCGACGAGATCGGCCTGGACCCCGAGGCGTTTAAGATGTTGGAGAATGACCTTTTGATTAACGCTGTTGTCCTCGGCTACAAGGATGCGGGCGGACGCAGAAAAAGGAATCAGCGTGGCGGCGGGAGCGGCGTTTTGCGTGGTGTTGGCGGTTGGTTCGAACCGGGCAAAATTGAGGGTAACGGTGAAAGTGGAGCCGTGGCCGGGTCTGCTTTGCACGGAAATAACACCGTTCATGAGGTCGACGAGGCGCCGGCAGATGGAAAGGCCGAGGCCGGTGCCGCCGAACCGGCGGGTACTCGAGCCGTCGAGCTGGGCAAAAGTTTGAAAGAGCCGCGGTTGATCTTCCTCGGCGATGCCGATGCCGGTGTCTCGAACACTAAACTCAAGTTGCACGGAAGTGGGCGTGGATTCGAGTTGGCGGACTTTGAGCGTGATCGTACCCGTATCGGTGAACTTGATGGCGTTGCCGACGAGGTTGAAAAGAATTTGGCGGATACGGACTGGATCGCCCAGGAGCAGGCCCTTGATCGCCGGGTCGACCTCAGTGGTGAAATCGAGCCGTCTTTCAGCCGCTTTAGGTGCGAGGATATATTTTACGCCGGTGACAATGTCGGCTGGTTCGAAGGGAGTTTCCTCTATGGCGAGCAGCCCGCTTTCGATTTTTGACACATCGAGGATGTCGTTGAGGACGATGCGGAGGTGGTCCGCACTGGTGGCGATGATTTGCGCGCTGTTGCGCTGGCTGGCAGGGAGTTCGCCATCGAGCAGGAGGGAAGTCATGCCGAGCACGCCGTTGAGCGGGGTGCGAATTTCATGACTGATGGTGGCCAAGAAGACATTCTTAGCGCGGTTTGATTGATCGGCGGCTTCCTTGGCACGCAAGAGCTCGTCGGTGCGCTGAGCCACCATGGCTTCGAGTTCGTGCATCTTTAGCGCGGCGGCGCGGCCGAGACGCCATTTTTCGGAGAGGGCCTGGACGAGTTGCAGGACCTCGACGTCGTCGAATGGCTTTTTTAGAATGATGAGGTTGTCGGAGCGGCCGAGGCGCTGGGAGATGGTTCCCCAGCCGTGGTCGGAGTAGGCAGTGCAGAGGACAACTTGCAGCCGCGGATCCGTGGCCCAGAGAAGGGGAATGGTTTCGAGGCCGTCCCAGCCCGGTGGCATACGCATGTCAACGAAGGCGACGGCGTAGGGCCGACCGGCGGCAGTGGCGGACTGGACAAGGGCGAGGCCTTCCTGGCCTTGCGCGGCGAAGTCGACGGTGGCAACAGGCTGCCCGGGTGCGATGCTCTTGACGTTGAAAATGGCGGCGGCGAGGGTGTCGATCTGGGTGTCGGCTTTGGTTTGGCAAACGGGCTTGAAGATCTTCCGAAAGACGTCGTGGATCGACGGGGTATCGTCGATGACAAGGAGCCGGGTGGTGGGCGGGGTGTTCATCGATGCCGGGCGGTGGTGTCTTAGCTGTTTTCGATCGTTCTTACGATCGGCAGCTCGAGGCTGAAGCGGGCGCCGCGGTCGATCCCATCGCTGTGGACGTGGAGCGTACCGCCGAGGGAGCGGGCGGCGAGGGCGCCGGAATGCAGGCCAAAGCCGTGGCCGTCCTTCCGGGTGGTAAAGCCGTGGCGGAAGATTTTCTGCATGTTTTCGGCGGGAATGCCGACGCCGTTGTCTTCCACGGTAAAGCGTACGTGGCTGGGTGTGTTTTCCAGTCGGAGGGAAATATTGCGTTCGCCGGCGGGGCGGGGTTTTACGGCCTTGATCGCATTGGAAATAAAGTTGATGAGAATCTGGAGGACCTGATGGCGGTCGGTTTCGACTTTTGTGACGCCGGAAAACTCGCGGGCGATGGTGATGCCGTGACGGGTGACTGAGGCTTTGGCGATGCGGGCGGCTTCTTCGAAGAGTTCTGAGGGCGAGATGTTTTGAATAACGCCGCCGGATTTGGCATAATTTTGCTGGGTGGCGACGATTTGCTTGATGTGGTCGACGTTTTCCAGGAGGTGACTGAATTCTTTGGCGTTACTTTCGTTGTGGGTAAGGATTTGGTCGACAAGTTCGATGAGGAGGGAAGGAACAAGGCGGCCGCGAGGGTCCTCGGCGAGGAAATGCGGAAGGGTGTCGCCCTGGGCTCGCATGAGGTCGGTAGCCTGTTTGAGCAGGCCGAGGCGGTTTGAGTTGGTTATGGAATCGCGAAGGAGGTTGGCGGAAATGTTTATGCTCGTAAGGACGTTGCCGACGTTATGGAGGACGCCGGTGGCGACCTCGGCCATGCCGGCCTCGCGGGAGAGTTGCATCAGGCGGCGCTGGGCTTCTTCGAGTTCACGGTGCGCGCGTTCGCGGGCGGCGATCTGGTTTTGAAGCTCGCGGGTGCGTTCGGCGACGCGAGATTCCAGGTTTTCGTTGGCTTCCTTGAGTGTGTGGTCTCGCAAAAGCAGGGCCTCGGTCATGCGATTCACGGACGTGGCAAGATGGCCGATTTCATCCGATTGGTCTGAGCTTGCGCGGGCGGAAAGATCGCCATCGGCCACCCGCCCGACGACGTGCTGCAGATCAATAATTGGGCGCACGAGACGTCTTGCGTAGAAGATGGAGGCGAGCAGGCCGAGGATGGTGCAGATGAGCGCCATCAGGAGGGTGCGGCGGTAAAGGCCGGCGACGCTTCGGTCGTAGGAGTCGAGCGCGAGCCCGATGTGAATCCATCCCCAGTTGATTCCGGAGTAACTCAAGGGCTGAGAAAAGTGGTAGGCGCGCCGGTTGAAGAAGGGTACGTAGCCGATGCCGTTGTCAGGGGGGTCTGAGCCTGGCAGCCATTCTTTTGCGAGGGGAATGCTGCGCCAGCCGGTGTGGTCGTGAACGAGCGAGAAACCGTCGTTGCGGGTGAGCACGATATAGTCGATGGAGGCATCGCCCTTGAGCATTTCGGTGCAGTGATCGACGACGCTGCTGAAATCTTCGTTCACGACCGCGGCGGCCGCGATGTCGCGGAGGGAGACCGAAATGCCGTAAGCTTTTGAGCGTAGGTTCGCGCGAAAGGTTCGGTTCTGCTCGGGGATGATGGCCAGCGCAAAAATGGCGAGTGTAACGAGTGAAACCAGCCAGGCCAGGAGCGCGGTGCGCGTGGTGATTTTGATCGATCTCTTCATTATTTGGAGATTGATGCTGGTTTTGCTTTGTCGGCCTCGGCCGTACCGCGCAAACGCACTTGATCGGCTAGAAGCTGGCGCACGGGGTCAAGTTCTTCAGAGGAAATTTCCGTGATCCTGGAGCTCTGAAAGATAGTGAGCATCTGCTGTCCGGTAATGGAGTCTGGCGTTGCGATTGCGGCCTTGATGATTCGATTGAGGGTTTCTGGCGGAAGAGCGGCGCGGAAGCAGGTGACCTGCGGGACGTAATGGGGCGAAGTGGCGAGCACGCGCAATTGCGTTTTTAACTGTGGGTTGAGCTCGCACAGGACATCGTAGCTCTGTCGGGTGACGATGCATGCGTCCTCCTGACAAAAAAAGACAGGCAGGGCTGTACGCACCGGCTTGTTCGCGAAGCTGACCCGGGCAAAGAAATGTTTGGGCGCTTCGAAACCCTGGCCGGCGAGCAGCACATCGAGCCAGAGGGGGGAAAGCAAACCACGCAGGCTGTTATAAATGATCAGACGCTTACCGCGGAGCTCAGCCAGTTTTGTGATCTGGCTGTCGTCACGGACTAGCAGGAGGTATTCCTCGTCGTGGGTTTTGTCGATGTTGGCCACGATGAGCCGCGGGCTAAGGAGTTTGCGTGGGATGGCCAGGTACTCCGGTGCGGTAACGGAAATCACGTCGGTCTCGTCGGCCGCAATGGCATTGTTGATTTCGGCAAGACTGCCGAAAATTGACGGGGACTCTGAGACAGCAATTCCCTGGGCAGAGCCGATGATGGAGGCGTGGAGCTTGATCGCGGCGCGAGTGTCGTTTTCGTTGAAATCGAGAAACATTGAACGGGAGAAGCCAAAGCGGACAGGCTGCCCCGACTCCGTACCTGCACCCGAAAGGCAGAGCACGGAAAAAAACCATAATAACGAGGCAAATACGGCGAGATTCGTACAGCGTACGCGGAGACGGTTTGCGGTTGCTTTGGACTTACTCATGGCAAGGGGCGCGGACCATGAAGCGAGGCGATCAGGGCGGCGTTTGCCTCCGGGCAGAGACGTGCGTGTTCGTCGAATAAGGCGAGGGATGGGCCAAAAGTGTCGGCGGAGAATTCGGCGATCTCTTCCGTTTGGAAAATCGCGAGGGTTTGTCGGCCGAAAACCGAATAGCGCAGGGCTACAAACGCGCGAACGGCCTTCTCCGTGAATGCCGGAGACAGGTCGGCGCGGAAGCCGAAAAGCGTCGCGACGTAATCGGGCGAGGTGGCGACGATGCGAAGTTGTCGGCCGACCTGAGGATTAAGTTCGATTATCGTGTCGTAAGCGTAACGGGTGATTAGGCAGGCATCGGCCTGTCCGAAAAATACCGGCAGCACTACCTTCGCGGGTTTGGGGAAGTCGACGAGACCGCCAAAGAAAACCGAGGTTGTCGGTAGCGATTCTTTCGCAAGTTCTACGTCCAGCCACGGGATGGCAAGGCACATGGAGGGGCTTGTGTAGACAAGGACACGTTTATCGCGCAAATCGGCGAGCTTGGTTATTGCGCTGCCCTCGCGTGCGAGCACCAGATAGGCGCTGGTGGGGTTTCCTTTGCGAGCTGTGACGAGGAACCGGTTAAATGCGATGTTGCGCCGCAACAGCCAATATTCGCTCGTCCTCATGCTGACTGCGGTGATTTGGTGGCCGCGTAACAAGCTCTCAGCTTCGTCAACGTTCTCGTAGATTAGTGGATCGGGGTCGGCTTTGATGGCGACTTCGCGAGCGATGCTGGCGGTCAGAGCTTTAATCGAATTCCGCGCGTCGGTCATATTAATACCGACAAACATGGCGGAGCTGAAACCGAGGTGCATCGGTACCTCGGCTTGCGGGGTTGGTTGCGCGAACAGGCCCGGAGATAACTGCACGAACAAAAGCAGACCGCAAAGGGTGCCACTCCTGCGGTTCGGCCAGATTTTGCTCGATGGCGGGTACTGCATGGGCTCGATGGTTTGGGTCAGTGGCGGGGTTCGCCTTCCAGCCGGCGCACGAACTCGGTGCCGACGACGAGCGTGAGCTGGGATTGCAGGGTGGCGTAGTCGTAGCAGTTTTTATAAAACTGGGCGCTCATCAGGGCCTCGGTGAGCTGGGCGCGAATAACTTTATCGGTTTCGACCAGTTCGTTTTGATAAGCGCGGATGTTGAGGTCGCGGTTTTCAGAGGCAGCGTTCATGGCGGCAAGGGTGGCGTCGTGGGCTTTGCGCGCGGCATCGATGCTGAGGAAGAGGTCTTTGATTTGCAGACCGAGGCCTTCGCGCAGCAGAAAGCGCTGTTCCTTCAGCTGTTCGAGCCGGGCCCGGGCCTCGGCGACTCGATGGCGGGTGAGGAAACCATCGAAAACCGGTAATTCCATTCCGAGACCGACGACCCAGCCGGTCTTGTTATTATCAGTCGCCATGCCGGCGTCGTAACTGTTCCACCATTTGTGAAGATTACCGGTTATGGCTAGTTTTGGTGCGTGTCCGCTGCGGGCGGTTTGTACGGCTCCGTCGCTGGCGCGCAGGCCTGCTTCGAGGCGTTGCCAGTCGGGACTGAACTCGTAGGCGTCGCCAACGAGGGCGGGCAGGTCGGAGGTGAGCGGCGAACAGGCGATCTCGGTGTCCTTTGGCGCGATGCTGGTTTGCCAGGGCAGGCCGAGTGTGTTGGCGAGGGCGGCGCGGGACATTGCCTCGTTCTTGTCAAGCTGGGCCACCATGGCGCGGATGGTTTCGACCATGATTTTATTGTCGAGATAGTCGGCCTTGGTGACTTTGCCGCCGCCACCTTGGAACATTGTCTCGGTAAGGCTGAGGGTGGCTTCCATCCGGCTGAGTGTATCTGCGCCGAGTTGGCGAAGCTGATGGGCGAGTATCGCGCCGAAGTACATGCGTTTGACGCTGTCGGCGATTTCCAGATCGGTACGACGGGCTTCCTGCTTCATGGCTTCGACGTAACTGGTGGCCTGTTGGTTAAGGCCACTGCGCAGGCCTCCGTCGTAGAGGAGCCAGGTGAGATTGACTGAACCCACAAAAGAGTCGGGGTTCATCAATTTCACGTCTTGCGCGGGCACCGGATACGCTTGGGCCGCGGTCGTGATGGTCTGGCTGGGTACGCTGACGGGGAGCTGAATGGCGGTTGGCCCGAGGACACCAGCGGGAACGGTGATCATCGCTGTGGAGGCGGGCGTCGTAATGGCCTGGGCTGGCACGCCCATGACCGTGGAGGGAAAGAGAAAATCCGGCGCTTCATCCATGCGTTGGTAACTGGCCTGGAGCTTAAGCTGGGGCCAATAGCCGGACAGGGCCTGGCGGTGTTGTGCTTCGGCGACGGCGACTGCAAAGCGGGAAACGGGTCGCCGATGGTTGTTTTGCAGGGCCGTGGCCAGGCATTCGTCGAGGGACATCGCGCGGTCTCCTCTCGTTGGGGGCGCTCCGCTGTCGGAGCTGGTTTCGCCAGCCTGTACGAACGCATAGGCAAGGACGAACAATACAATAGAGGCAATGCCGAGGCGGTGGCGGCCGGATGGCAGGGAATGGAAGTGTATCATCGACGTGGGTGGGGAAAGGGCCTCATCCACAGCGACTCACACGGGCAAACAGTGGGATAGACTGCGCGCTGAGGGATTCGGGGTGGTGTTTGGATTGATTCAGGGCCGGATCGGGCTGTTTGGTCGCATGTCGTAATAGTTGAGCAGGAAGGCACTGTGGTCGGTCCGGGGACTGGCAAGTCACGCTGACATATGCTTGGTCCATATCGACACGACGGGATAAGCCCTTGAGGTAAGAGTCGGTGGCGATGACACTCTGGCAGGCGCTGCTCCGGCCATGGGAGGAACACCCTAATTTGCAGCTGAGCCCAGTGTCCGGCCCAGGCTCACTTCCGCGTATTCGCTGGGACTTCAGTCAACGGCGCCGGTGAGGATTTCGCCGATCCAGCGGCGGTGGGGACCGGAAAGTGTGATGGTCGATAGGCTCACGAGCGGAATCCAAACGAGCTCAGGGTTGTCGGCGGTGCGGGCGCGTTGGTTCGCCGACAAACTCCTCTTGAAAATCATTTCGGTGATCGCGTAGCGCGTAATGCTGCGGCGGCGAACGATGAGCGATGTTTGTTTTTTGAAATCGGTTTCGCCCAGGCCGAGATCGCTGGCGCGGGGCAATTCGTGTTGGTGGGCGAGTCGTCGCGCACCGGCGTGGGCACGATGAAGCAGCAGTTGCCCGTCATGTTCGCACCAGACGCGAACGACCTGTTGTTGCTCGATTTTTTTTGCGGCGAGCCGGGGGAATCGCTCGGGCTCGCCGGAGCGGGCCGCGGCGCAAAACGCCAGCACCGGGCAGACCGTGCAAAGCGGCGTTTGCCGGTGGCAAACAGTTGCGCCGAGCTCCATCATGGCTTGGTTGTGGTCGCCGGGTGAATGAGTGGCGACAAGTTCAGTCGCGAGGGGGGTGAAGTATTTCGCCGCGCTGGCCGAATCGCGAAACTCCGTCGCGTCCGCGGTGAGCCGGGCGAGGATGCGTACGACGTTGCCATCGACGCAGGGGACCGGCGCGCTGAACGTAATGCTGGTGATCGCCGCGGCGGTGTACGGGCCGACACCGGGCAGCTCACGCCAGGCTTCAGGCGTGCGCGGTACCTCGGGCAAAGCAGCGATGGCCTGGGCGAGTCTGTGCAGGTTGCGGGCTCGGGAGTAGTAGCCGAGACCTTCCCAAAGTTTGAGCACTCTTTCTTCTGACGCGGCGGCGAGTTTTTGAAAATCTGGCAATTCCGCGAGCCAGCGCGCGAAGTACGGCAGCACGGTTTTCACCTGGGTCTGTTGCAGCATGAACTCGCTGACGACTGTTTTGTACAGCGACGGCGATTCCCGCCAAGGCAGAGTCCGCTGATTTGCCTGGTACCAGTCGAGCAAGGCGCGCTGAAAACCGACACGGCTGGCGGAAAGCTGGGAAGGGTTGGCCACGGCAGCATGAAGAGGCATAAAACCCTTCCGCTGTGAAGCCGGGTTTTCTTTTGCGTGCATTTTATTAGGTTTTGTGGCCAGTGGTTTCATGCCCAAGAAGCCCAACGCGGACGAAGCTGACGCGCCGAAAAAACTTTCCAGCTATACGGTCAAGCTCGACGACACGCAGATGGAAGTACTCAAAGCGATCTGCGAAACGCGCGGATGGGAGCCCTTCGAGGTCGCCTACAGCCGTTTCGCCTTCAAGGCCGAGCACCTCAAACTCAACGTCACTGCGTACACCAGCGGCAAGGTCGTGATCGCCGGCAGGGGCACCGAGGATTTCGTGCGCGATACGCTGGAACCGGAAGTGACGGGCGCGGCGAAACTCGGCTATGACGACGTGTTGCATCCCGATTGGTTCGAGTCGCACGCCGGCCTCGACGAAAGCGGCAAGGGCGATTTCTTTGGTCCGGTGATCGCCGCGACGGTAATCGCGGATAAATCAGCGATCGATGCGTGGATCAAGGCCGGGGTTAAGGATTCAAAGAAGATCGCCGAGGCGCAGATCATCAGGCTCGATAAAATCATCCGCGATACGCCGGGCGTTTCGGTGCGCACCTGCTTCAGCGGCATGCCTAAATACAACCAGATGATGGCGCGGCCGGGGCAAAACTTAAACCGCCTGCTCGCCTGGCAGCACGCGACGGCGCTCTGTGACGCGCTCGATCGGAAATGGGTGCCGTGGGGACTGCTCGACCAGTTCACCGAGCAGCCGCTCGTGCAACGCGAACTCGAACGCAAGGAAGTGAAAAACTTCGAATTGCGCATGCGGACCAAGGCGGAAGAAGACCCCGTCGTTGCGGCGGCATCGGTGGTGGCGCGCGCGGAATTTGTGCGGCAGATGCACGAACTCTCGAAGAAATTTGGGGCGAAACTCCAGAAAGGCGCCGGCCCACTGGTGAAACAGCAGGCGCACGAAATTATTACGAAGTTGGGCGCGCGGGCGCTGGGCGATTTTGCGAAACTGCATTTCCGCACGGCCTACGAAGTTGTTTCCGCTGCGGGCAAGCTGGACGAGCTGCCGCTGACCGAACCAAAAGAAAGAATCGAATGGTGAAGGCGGAAGGGCGGGCAATCCAATCGGGAACTCAGGAACGCTGGAACGGAGGAGATCCTTTGTTTTAGCATAATGGCGGTCGCCCTTCGTGCCGCGCGTATCAGGGCAGCAGGCCGCGAGTACCTAGCTCATCGCACGGGGATTGACGTCTTTTTATTTTCCCGCGCAACCTACCCGAAGAGGGAAAGGTAGGGACGACCCGCCGGGTCGTCCGCGAACGTTGCCTACCAACAACCCAAATCCAACCGGACGGCCCGGCGGTCCGTCCCTACCTTCCAATCGGCCGACGCCTATGTTTACGAAACGTGTGTAGGGTCGCACCTTGCGGATAGGTTTCTTGTAGGGTCGCACCTCGTGTGCGCACCGGGTTTGAGACCGAGGTCTTGGGACGCTACGCAGGGACGGAGATTGATATCGGAACGGCACGCCGACGAGTGTACGTCGGTTATTCGGACAACCGCACGTGATGGTAGCCCGCGTCGATGATGCTTAGCGTCAGGTGCAGCGTATCGCGCGGCAGCCAGCGGGCGATTCTCTCCGGCCATTCCACGGCCAGGCAGTAGGGACTCACCAGAAAGTCCTCCAGCATCAGCGAGTCGATTTGCCGATCATTTTCCAACCGGTAAGCATCAAGGTGGACCAGCGTCCGGCTGCCTCCGCGGTGCAGCGTGAATATGGTGAAGGTCGGACTTGTGACGACGTCGGTTACGCCGAAGCCTTTCGCCAGCCCCTGCACGAACGTAGTCTTACCTACGCCGAGATCTCCATGCAGGGCGAGCGTGGCATCGGGCGCGAGGACCTGGGCGAGTCGGGTGGCAAGGGCCTGAGTTTCAGTTGCGGCGTGAGTCTTAATCCCGACGCGCAATTCATCGAAGATGTTCATAGCCGTGAAAATCGCTGAGGTCGATGGTTCCGCTCGGACGTTTTCCTTGGCGCACGAAGCGTCCGAGACAGGTGAGGGACGTTTTAAACCGGCGGGGCCAGGCATTCTCGAAGGCGTTGCGATCAGTGCGTTTACTCGCCGCGAAGAGCAACTCATAATCCTCGCCGTCGCTAAGCGCGTGGCTAAGTGCGGTGCGATTGGATTTCTTCGAAAGGCGGAGGGCATCGCGGCTAATCGGCACATCGTTGGGACTGATTGAAGGTTCGGCATTCTCCGGGGTGATGGCCGGCAGATCCTTGGCCAGCCCGTCGCTCAGGTCGATCATGGCGCAGACTTCCGTGCGACTGGCCAACCACGCACCAGCCGCCAGACGCGGTTCAAATTTGAAATGGTGGCCGGCAATGCTGCCGCCGAGTTTGCCCGTGACGTAAATCCAGTCTCCGATCTTTGCTCCAGAGCGGAGCAGCATGCGCTCGCCGGCCGACTGCCCGAGAAGCGTCAGGCTGGCACTTAAGATGCCATCGGCTTGGGCGACGTCGCCCCCGACGATGGGCACGCGGTATTCGCGGGCGCAAGCGGCGAGTCCGCGATAGAATTTCTCCAGCCAGGAAAGGCTGACGTGCGGGTCCAGCGTAAGGGCAATGACGGCGGCGGTTGGCTGCGCACCCATCGCGGCGAGGTCGCTGAGATTCCGCTTGAGCAATTTTGCACCGACGGCACGCGGCGGCACCTGATCATCGAAATGGCGCCCGTAGATCACTGGATCGACCGTGATGGCCTGTTGACGCGGAGACGGTGGGAGTACTGCACAATCGTCGCCGATTCCGTGCGGAGCTGGTGGTGAAGCCGGGCCGAGCCACCGCCGGATCGCTGCGATGAGCTTTTCTTCGCCAAGCGAGGCGACGGAATCAAAACTTTGTTCAGTGAAGGGCGACATTTGGGGTAGAACTTAGTTTGCCAAGCCGAGCAGGAGGAAGACGACGGTGTGCAGATTAAACAACGCGTGGGCGATCATGACCACTGCGATGTGCCCGGTCCGTTCGTAAGCGAGCGAGAATACGATGCCGAAGGCGAGCAATGGCGCGAGTGTGACGAGACCTTCGAAGGTTTGAAAGTTCACGTGCAGCGCGGCAAAAAACAGGGCGGGCAACACCAGCGCGACCCAGTGCGGAGCCCGATCGCGGAGAAAGCGAAACAGCCCGCCGCGGAAAACCAGTTCTTCCGCGACTGGCGCGAGCAACACTGCGATCGTGGCTAGAAGTGCGATGCGCGAGGGTGCCGCAGTGCGATAAAAAACCTCCACCATCTCCTGATTCGTCGTCGGTAGATGCAACGTTTCCAGTAAATATTTCCACAGCGCCTGCACCGGAATAACAACTGAAACGGTGATTACAAAAGTAACCAATCCTGCGCGAATGAGGCCGACTTTTGTTGATGTGACACGCACGGATTTTCCGACCGAAGGAGTGCGCGTTGTAACCTGGTGAATGGTGTATATTCCAGCGGCCACGCCAGCGAGCAAACCAAGTTGTGAGAGCGTGCCGCTTAGAATCGTCGTCAGCGTCTCGTCTGATTTTATCGACGGGAAATGATGCAGCAGCTGACCATAAACAATCGACGACGCCAGCCAGCCCAGACACACGCAAAGGGCGGCGAAGGCAAAGCCCGCTCCATCGATGTTCCAGCGGGGCAAGACCGGTCGACTGGTCTTTTTCGTCTCTCGCGCTGCACGAGAGAACTGCAACCGCCAAATCAGTATCCAGCCAATCACGACGAGAAGGATCTCGAAGCTATTGGCGGCAAGAATCTTTGGCGGCAGGTCGGTCATGCGGTGCCCCGGGAACTAACCCGGAGCGTTTTGCGAAGAGCACAGGCTCAACCGAGCTTCAACGAGCCGAGCAGTTGTTTGGTGAGGAAAGCGGTCTGGATTGCAGAGAGCTCCTTCAGACCTTTTTGCGCCAGGGCGAGCTGGCTTTGCAGCTGGTCATGAGAAAACGTCGCTTCCTCGCCGGAGCTCTGGACTTCAACGAACTGTCCCTTACCGGTCATGACGACATTGGAATCTACTTCGGCATCCTTGTCCTCGACATAAGCGAGGTCGAGGAGCTCACGTCCTTCGAAGAGGCCAACGCTGACGGCGGCGACAGAATCGGTGAGCGGATTCTCGGCGAGCTTTTTCGCGTCGAGCAATTTTTGAATGGCGAGGCGCGCGGCGAGGTAGGCACCGGTGATCGAAGCGGTGCGCGTGCCACCGTCAGCTTGGATCACGTCGCAATCGACCCAGAGGGTGTTTTCACCGAGCTTGGAAAGATCGAGAACGGCGCGAAGCGAGCGGCCGATCAGGCGTTGGATTTCGACGGTGCGGCCATCGATTTTGCCCTTGGAGATATCGCGCTGCTTGCGGTCAAGCGTGCTGTAGGGAAGCATTGAATACTCGGCAGTAAGCCAGCCGCCCTTGACGCCCTGCTGGCGCATCCAGGTGGGAACTTTGGGTTCGATCGTCGCGGCGCAGATGACGCGGGTGTTGCCGAAGCCGATCAGAACGGAGCCGGTCGCGTAGGGCACGAAATTGGCCTCGATGGTAATCGGGCGGAGTTGATCGGGACGGCGGCCGTCGGCGCGAGCGGAAGAATTCGTCATAGTTGGCAAGCACACGGCACCACGCGCCGGGCGGCAAGCGGGAAGCGACGCCGATATTCACAACGTCTGCGGACTCTCCCTTGATCATGGATTGACCACGTCTTTCGGCTCGGGAAGATATGTGCGACGCCATGACCTGCAGTTAATCAAACTTGGCGGGCAGGCGAAGGATTTGGGCTCAACCGGCGTGTTTCTTTCGAACTCGTATCAACTTCCATTTGAATTCTCCCCAATGAAATACTTCCATC
>Ga0302323_100000559_pt1 | contig 29702 bp, 24 predicted proteins | sample Fen_T0_3_FD_201950 | JGI IMG/M metagenome (GOLD analysis project Ga0302323, IMG submission 201950) | Peat permafrost microbial communities from Stordalen Mire near Abisko, Sweden - Fen_T0_3 | ecosystem: Environmental > Terrestrial > Soil > Wetlands > Permafrost | place: Sweden: Abisko...
GCAACTTTGCCTTTTAGATGGCTCATTGTTTCCACTCCACAATCGAAACGTCTTCAACTCGACATTTCGATGACTATCGAATTGATGGAGCGGGGTGAGGATTGGATTCAGGACAATTGTGAATATCATTTTTTGCGTGGCGTCACATTTTTGCGCGAGGGCTTTTGTCGAGGCCGGCGAGGACGGAGATGAGACTCTGAAGAACCCCTGGACGCAGAGCGAGGAAATGGAATTTTCCCTCGCGGCGGACCTCGATCAGGCCGGCCGCTTCGAGTTCCCCGATGTGGTGCGAGAGCGTCGCCGCGCAAATGGGAAGAGCGATGCGCGCTTCGGCGCAACCCAACGGACAGGCAGCTTTGGCGATGCGTTCAAGCAGCTCAAATCGCATTGGATCGGCGAGAGCTTTGAGAATGGCAGTGCGGCGGGCGCCGGTCAAGCGCACGGGCCTCGGGGCTGGTTTTGCTGCCGGTTTCGCCGCCTTGGTTCTCGCGATCGTCTTCATGGGCGTTCTTCCTGCTGGATGCAATGGTAGCGCAGAGGACACACATGCCGAGCGATCGTCATCTGCGGATTTTCGCAAAAGACAGTATAGGGAGTGTTCGCCTTCTTCAGAAAGGTTCCGACGGTGCCTTCGCAGGTGCAGCGGTCTTGCTGCCGCATAGCTGCCCGGCGCGCGCAAATGCCTTGCCAGTCCGCATGGCGAGATTGGTGTCGGTAAAGAGAAACGGCTCGGCATGGTGAAATGCGTTGAACACTTCACGTTTGCCTACACGGATGGTGGGTGGCTCCACACGCGACGAACGCAGCAGAAGCACCGACAACTGCGGACTCGTAGAAGTGGCAATGCCTTCAGGATGGCCGCTTCTCGCGTACAACTCGGTAATGTTCTGCGCCATCGGTTCGATCTGAATTTCGTAAACATCGTCGAAAGGGGTGACGACGTCTTTTTCGACCGGTTTCTGTTTTTCCAACTGCACCTTCCAGTGATAAGAGAGACGACACAGCTTGGGGTCGGCGACGACGTTGCTTACTTCAGAACGCCAGGTGTTCGAGCCGGTTGTCTTTTGCGTGATGGATTGCCACAGCACGATGTAGGTAACCGGCCCCAGACCGCTGAGCTTGTCCTGGATGAACTTTGTGGTGTCGTCGAGGGAGGGCTCCGCGGCTGGCGGCGCGGCGGCGGGCGTCTGACTGGCGGGTGCGTTCGGCTGCGCCAAGATGGCCTTCAACTCGGCTTCAGTGGCGCCGGCCTGTTTGAGTGCGATAAGGGCGTCGGCGGATGTATCGAACTTCGCGGCCAAGGCGTGAATCTTGTCGAGGAGCACGCTCTCGGGCATTCCGGCGCGCAGGAGTTTCAGCACATCGTTGTTTGCCGGGACTGTCTCGGCGGGCGCCTGCGCTGCGGCAGCGTATGCGGACAGAAGCAAAGCAAAGAACGCGATGGGAGCAAATCTCCGCGCGCACAGCAGCCTATCGGAAGTAGATCTCAGAATCGACATCGGAGCGTCTCCAGACCACGAAGTTCTGCCGTATCCAGTGAAGGGAGCCAAGCACATGATTCGTCTTGGCAGCATTGCATCCAAAGATATGACGCCGAAAAAACCAGGTGGAAATAGTGGACGTAGTATAGACCGGGCGTTGGAGGCAATCAACAAGAGGGTAGTCACACCGCTGTTTTGCTACCGATGCAGAGCAGAGTCTGGAACTGCGGAGTCTCGGGCTCTTTGTGAACGACCGAAGTTTGAATCCCGGTGAAGCCTGCCTCTTCGAGCATCGATTCAAGCTCCGCTTCGCTGAAACCGAGGCGCTCGTCGGCGTAGAGTTCGCGTGCCTCTTCAAAGCGGTGTTTGGCTAGGTCGAGAATCACAATGCGCCCGCCAGGACGGAGAATTCTGTTCGCTTCGGCAACGGCGCGCTCGGGATGAAGGGCATGATGCAGCGACTGAGAGAAGAAGACCAGATCGACCCTGGCATCGCGGATGGGAAGCTCCTCCATGTCGCCCAGGCGGAAATCGATGTTTTTCACGTCATGGCGGAGGGCCTGTTCGCGGCCCACTTCGATCATCTTTTGGGAACTGTCGACGGCGATGACTTTTTTGGCGCGTTCGGCCAGCAGAAGGGCAAAGGCTCCTTCGCCAGCGCCGAGATCGGCGATAACCATGGGCGGCAAAAGCCGGAGAAGCGCTTCGGCCAGGCCCTTCCATGATCTTCCCGGAACGTAATCCTTACCGAGCCGGCCGGCGACGGAGTCAAAGAAGGCGCGCATCTTGTCCTGGCGCTTTTTGAGAACGCGGCGCATGGCTGCCTGATCGCTGGCGGCTTCTGGAATCTCATGGCGTGCCTGAGCGAGCAAGCTGGCGACGATTGACTCTTGCTTGAGGAGGCGGTAGAAATTGCTTTTTCCGGTGCGGCGATCCTCAACGAGCTTGGCCTGCTTGAGTTGGGAGAGATGAGTGGAGATGCTGCTCTGCCCCATGGCTAGAATCTCTTGCAACTCGGCGACGGAAAGCTCCTCGATTCCCAAAAGCAGCAGGATGCGGAGCCGGTTGGGATCGGCGAGGACGCGGAGGAGTTTTACGATTGACGCCATAGGCTGAATTCTGATACATATCAATATATCACGATGTGACGATAACAAGGAGAATTCTGAATGACAACCACAACCGTCGAAATGAAGGGCTTGGCATACAAGGTCGCCGACATGGGGCTGGCCGGCTGGGGCCGCAAAGAGATCACAATCGCCGAGCAGGAGATGCCGGGACTGATGTCGATCCGCAACAAGCACGCGGCGGCCAAGCCGCTGGCCGGTGTGCGCATCACCGGATCGCTGCACATGACGATTCAGACGGCTGTGCTGATTGAGACGCTTGTTAGCCTTGGCGCGGAAGTGCGCTGGGCGAGCTGCAATATCTTTTCGACGCAGGATCATGCCGCGGCGGCGATTGCCGCGACCGGGGTCCCGGTCTTTGCCTGGAAGGGCGAGTCGCTGGAAGAGTATTGGGATTGCACCTTGCAGGCGTTGAGCCACAAAGGCGGCAAGGGGCCGGAGCTGGTAGTGGACGATGGTGGCGACGTGACGCTGCTGATCCACAAGGGCTATGAGCTTGAAGAGGGCGACCCGTGGGTCAACGGGCCTGCGTCGAACCACGAAGAGCAGGTGATCAAGGATCTGCTGAAGAAAGTCTATGCAGAAGACCCGAAACACTGGCATAAGGTTGCCGCCGAGTGGCGCGGGGTTTCAGAAGAGACCACGACGGGCGTTCATCGCCTCTACAAAATGATGGAGCAGGGCAAGCTGCTGGTGCCGGCGATCAACGTCAACGACTCGGTGACGAAGTCGAAATTCGACAACTTGTATGGCTGCCGCGAGTCGCTGGCCGATGGCATCAAGCGCGCGACGGATGTGATGATTGCCGGCAAGATCGCGGTCGTCTGCGGATACGGCGATGTGGGCAAGGGCTGCGCGCACTCGATGCGCGGCATGGGCGCACGAGTGATCGTGACGGAGATTGACCCCATCAATGCGCTGCAAGCGGCGATGGAGGGCTTCGAGGTGACCACGTGCGAAGACACGCTGGGCCGCGGCGACATCTACGTGACGACCACTGGAAACGTGGACATCATTACGCTCGAACACATGAAGAAGATGAAGGATCAGGCGATCGTCTGCAATATCGGCCACTTTGACAACGAGATCCAGATGGACCGGCTGAACGAAGAACCGGGCGTGACCAAGATGAACATCAAGCCGCAGGTGGATCAGTACACATTCCCCGACGGACACGCGATCTTTGTGCTGGCTGAGGGACGGCTGGTGAATTTGGGCTGCGCGACCGGGCATCCTAGCTTCGTGATGAGCAATAGCTTTGCGAATCAGACACTGGCGCAGATCGACCTTTGGGAAAAGAAAGACAGTTACAAGGTCGGCGTTTATGTGCTGCCGAAGAAGCTCGACGAAGAGGTTGCGCGGCTGCATCTGGGGAAGATCGGCGTGAAGCTGACGACACTGACTCCGAAACAGGCTGACTATCTCGGCGTACCGGTCGAAGGACCTTACAAGGCGGAGAACTACCGCTACTAAGCACCTGCGGTGCGACAGACGGCGCTTACGCGCCAAGAGGTTCTTGGTTTCCCAGCTCCGAAGATCCGGAACTGGGAAACACGCCCCCTGTTTTCTTGAGTAACCGTTAGGTGTAAGTGCATGAATTCACACCATAGTTTTTCTTTCGAGTTGTTTCCGCCGCGCACGCCGGAGGGTGTAGCAAAGCTACCGGCCATTATTAGCCAGCTTGCAGCGGTGCAGCCTGACTTTTTCTCCATAACTTATGGCGCAGGCGGCTCCGATCAGGATGGGACGTACGAGACCTTGATGACGGTGGTCAAGCACACCGGCGCGGAGACCGCTCCGCACCTGACCTGCGTGGGCTCGACACGCGCTCACATCGCCGAGCAATTGGAGCGCTATCGCGAGGCCGGTGCCAGGCGCATCGTCGCTCTGCGCGGAGATCTGCCGGCAACGGCGATGAGCACAGCCGCGCCGGGCGATTTCCACTATGCGAGTGAGCTGGTCCGTTTCATCCGCGAGACGCATGGAGACGCATTCAAGATCGAAGTGGCCGCCTATCCGGAGATGCATCCGCAAGCGCCAAAGCCCGGCGTGGATTTTGAGAACTTTCGCCGCAAGGTGGAGGCTGGCGCGGATGGGGCTCTGACTCAGCTTTTTTACAATGCCGACGCTTACTTCGACTTCATGGAGCGCTGCGAAAAGGCTGGCATCGGCATTCCTGTCGTGCCGGGGATCATGCCGATCACGGGCTTCGCCAACACGCTGCGATTCTGCAACGGCTGCGGAGCCGATCTGCCGCGCTGGGTGCGGCTGCGGCTCGAAGAGCTTGAAGACGACAAGCCTGCGCTGCTGGAGTTTGGCCTGGAGGTGGTGACGCGGCTCTGCGAAACGCTGCTGCGTGGCGGTGCGCCCGGCCTGCATTTCTATACTGTGAACCAGGCCGGTCCGACGCTGCGCGTGTGGAAGAATCTGGGGCTGCCAGCTTAACTGCTCTGACAGCCATGCGCAGACTCACATCGCAAAGGCGGACCTTCGGCTAGAGTTCCTCGCTTACGAGCTGAAGCCGAATTGGATCGCGCACCACGACCGACTCCCTGCGCGGCAAGACAAAGCCCATCTCGCCCCACCTGGAGAGCAACCGGCTCGTGGTGAACAGCGTCGTGCCGGTCATCTGGGCCAACTCCTCGCGCGAGAGCGAGATCTCGACTCCCCCATTCACTTTCTTGCCGACATGCTTGAGCAGCCTCAGCAAGGCGAGAGCAACACGCCGGGCTACCTTCTCCGTTGCCACTTCGCGAAATCTCTCCTCCATTTCGTTGAGCCGGGTGAAGAGGATCTGGCTGGTGTTCTTCCTGATCTGCGGGTATTTCAGCATGAGGCTTTGCAGCGTTGCATGATCCCAAACCAGGGCTGTACTTTCATCCATTGCGCGAGCCGAACAGCTATGGTAGCCCGATGTAGGCTCAGAGAGCCCGCCCACGACATTGCCGACGCCGTAGATCCAGAGAATGACTTCATTGCCATTCGGCCCGAGTTGCATGATCTTCACGCTGCCTGAGCGAATCAGCGCCAGGTTGCGGACCGGCTGTCCTTGCATGAATAGCATCTCATCGCGAGCGAAGACTCTGGGGCGGGCCTGGCGAGCTACATCCTCGCATTGTTCTGCAGAGAGAACTGCAAACAGCGGAGAGGATTGAATAAGGTTGACGCGCTCGGCGAGGTTGGCTGCGGTCAGAGATGTTCCCGTTGTACCCTGCCGTACTGATTGCAGAAGTGCTGTCGCCATCTTTCCCCCTTGCAATTGGTTCGATCTGCATTTGTGGATTCCGGCGTCATCAGTTACAGGAACGGGAGGCTATCAAGAACCTGCTTGCCTTTTTGTTTCTGTTCTTCTTGCGCTTCACTGCGAACCCTCATTCGCTGGATGCGCTGCCGTGTCTCGTTTGGCGGCTCGATGCCACCAGTCGCTTTGTATGTTTCTGAATTGAGAGTAAGGGATGGAAAGCTCTGCAGCCATAGGTAAACGCTGGATTTTATGTAAGTTTTTGTGCGCCAGACGTGTAGGCGTATTCCTACACTGAAAGGCTGTTTCAGCTGGGCAGAAATGAACGTGCCGCATGGCTCCGGTCTTCGCTGCGGCTGCCGGCGCAAATCTCTCTAACAGCAGGGGCAAGTTCCTCGCTGGCGTTGTCCTTGTTGACGTAGGCAGCGGCGCCGGCCTGCAAACATCGCATCGCATACGGATCTTCCGGCTGCACGCTCACCATGATGACCGGCAGTTGCGGGTAATCGCGCTTCACATCCCGCAGCACATCAAGCCCGTTGCGGCCAGGCATGTTGATGTCCAGCAGCAAGAGGTCAAAGAGAGCTCTGGCCAGCCCTCCGAACACTTCTTCACCGTTGCCGGCTTCAGAAAAGCGCGCTTCAGGAAACGCATCGGCCAGAATCTCTCTCAGGCCGTGGCGCACAACCGCGTGATCGTCTGCGATCAGAATATGCATGACTGCGCACGCTCTCTCAAGGCTACGAAATGGCATTCAAGGGAACAAAGTGACGCCGATCGGAGATTCTTCTGTTCCCGCATGGGTGCAACTCTGGAGGCAACGGAACAAAACATCAAAATAACTGCAAAGGCCCAGGGCTGCATTTCGGAGGTGTGCAGTTCTCCATCGGACTGCTCACCATCAGCAGATCAATAGCGCTGACAGCGGCGATCCTGATGTACGATCCCGGAAAACCAGAATGTTGTCAAACGATTTACCAACATGATCGTAATGCAGGCGTAAAGCGATTGCAGTCAGAGAAAGCTGATAAGCCTGTAGGGTTTATAGCTCATGAATTGTAGGGTTATTCCTACGGTCGCGCTCTATTCGATGATTTGATGCTTCATTGCATAGCGCGCCACTTCGGCATTGCTCTTCATCTGCATCTTTTCCATGATGCGCGCGCGATACGTGCTGATCGTCTTCACGCTGACATGAAGCCGGCCCGCAATCTCCGTCAGCGGCACGCCGGAGGCGATCATCCTCATCACTTCATATTCCCGGTCGCTGAGCAGTTCATGAAAGAGCTTCCCGGCCGGCTCATCCATCTGCGACACCAGTTGTTCCGCCAGGTGCTGGCTGATGTAGCGGCCCCCGCCGAGGATTTTTTTTATCGCCAGCGCGAGCTCTTCCGGGGCGCTGTCCTTATTGATGTAGGCCGCGGCGCCGGCCCGCAGGCAGCGCATTGCATACTGGTCCTCCGGCTGCACGCTCAGGATAATCACCGGCAGCCGCGGATAGTTGTGCTTGACATCCCGCAACACATCGAGCCCGCTGCGCCCCGGCATATTGATGTCGAGCACGAGCACGTTGACCGGCGACACGGCCAGCAGGCTCAATGCCTCATCCCCGCTGGCGGCCTCGGAAAACCGCGCGCCGGCAAGAGCATCGGCCAGGATCTCTTTCAGGCCGCGACGCACCACGGCATGGTCATCTGCTATCAGTATGTGCATGGTCCTCACGATCTGCGCCTGGGTCGCGCAACGGCACGCGAACGGCGACCGTTGTTCCCGCGCCCGGAGAACTCGACACCTGCAAGCTGCCGCCGCATGCCTTGGCTCTTTCCTTCATTCCCAATACACCCAGCGAACCCGTGCTCTCGGATTCACTGAAGCCCTTCCCATCGTCCTGAACGACCAGCAGTAAATCCTCGTCCTGCGTGCTGAGCGAAGCGCGCACTGACGTTGCCTCGGCGTGGCGGGCAACGTTGGTCAGGCACTCCTGAAAGATTCTGAAGATCTCGGTAGCCCGGTCGTTATCAACTTGCAGATCAGCAGACGGAACTGTAACAACGCAGCCTATCCCGGTGCGAGTGGCGAACTCGCTCGCCTGCCATTCGATGGCCGCCGCAAGCCCCAGGTCGTCCAGAATTCCCGGCCGCAGCCCGCTGCATATCCTGCGCACCGACTTGACTCCATCATTGATCAAGTCGATCGATCCTGCGAGCCGGTCGTGCACCTCAGCTTCAGAATCCGGCAGATGGCGCAACGCCCACGCCGTGTCCATTTTGATTGCGGTGAGGATCTGTCCAATCTGATCGTGCAGGTCGCGGGCCACCATCTTGCGCTCCTCTTCGCGCACCTGCTGGAGGCGTTTTGCCAGGGCTTGCAGTTGCTCGCGCTGCATGGCCAGTTTCTCGTTGCGCAGCAGCGCCGCCTCAGCTTGCTTCGTCTCGGTGATGTCACGAGCCGTGATCACGGCCCCGGTAATCGCGCCGTCCTGGGAGCGGATGGGGCTGAAGGAGATGCTGCCAATCCAACGTTCGCCGGTATCTCTGCGATGAATCGCGTATTCCACGCCCGTCGCCGTCTCACCCCGCAACGCTCGCTGGGCTGCATACATCTCGCGCGGCGCCGGCTCGCCATTCTGCAGAAATACTTCGAAGATACCCGCAAATTCGTCAAAGTTCTTCGCGCACTCGGCCTTGCTCTTGAACCGGTAGAAGGTGGCGAAGGCATCGTTGAACTCTACGAAGCGTCCTTCGGCATCGGTGATGATCACCGAGTCGGACATGCTGGCCAGCGCCGCCTCGAACTTCGCCCGGCTCTCGCGCAGAGCCTTCTCCCCTCGCTTAAGTTCAGTGATATCCGAATGCACCCACAGCCGGCCGAAGGATCTTCCCTCCACGATCAGCGGGACGTAATCCCTCAGGAAAATGCTCCCATTCTGCATGGAGATTTCCTCGCGCAAGACCGGTTGGCCTCGTTTTAGGATCTCCCGGACACGGACGACGGCCTGATCTGGATTTTCGTAAGCCGTATCGATCATCGCGATCACCTTCTCGGAGTCGTAGGTCGCCACCAGATCGGCGGGCGACTCCTTCAACTCGAAGAGCGCGCAAAATGCCGGGTTTGCAAATTCAATCCGGCCGTCATCGGTCACCAGCAAAACGCCGGAGGAGAGATTGGAGAGAATCCTGTAGAAGCGTTGCATGGTGCTTTGAAGAACACGTTCAGCACGCTCCCGCTCCTCAATGTCCGCCTCCAGTTGCGCGTTGGCATCCTGCAACTGCTGCGTCCGCTCTGCAACCAGGGATTCAAGGTTCTCGCGATGCTCCTTCAGTTCGTCTTCCGCGCGCCGGCGTCCGGTAATATCGGCCATCATCTCCAGAATCAGAGAGGAGCCGTCCAGGTCGGTGAAGGGGAATTCATAGGCGTCAACCAGACTGCCGTCCGGGAAGATCACTTCCCATTGGTGTGGCTGGCCGGTCTTGAGCACAGAGTAGGCTTCGCAGAAATCGCACGGAGCAGTACGCCCAAAACGAGCCTCATAGCATCGCCGATTCCCGGACTCGCCAAACTTCTCGCGGTAGCTGCGATTGGCAAAAGCGACGCGATGGTCGGGAGTGAGCAGGCTGATCATCGTCGGCAGCGTCTCCAGCACATCGAGGAAGCGCTGACGCTCGGCGCGAATCGACTCGGCCAGCTTTCGCTCCTCCTCCATCTTCCAATGCTCGCTCCGAACCGCTTCCTGCAGTTTGTAAGCCTCCAGTTTGTCGCGGTTACGGTGGTAGAGTTCAGTCACAACTGAGATGGAAATGCCTGAGAAGCAAAAGATCGCCATTGCGACAATATCTGAAGGCTCGGAGATTGAAAGCTGCCCCATCGGCGCAAGCACCCAGTAGTCGACCAGTAGCGCGGAGAGCGCCGTGGCGAGGACACCGTCCCATAGACCGCCAATCAAGGCGGCCAGCAGCACAACCGGATAAAAGGTAATGTAAGTCGGCAGCGTGATGGAGTGACGCGCCAGCACCAGGCGCACCACAAGGGCGAGCACAACGCCCAATGCACCAGCCAGTTGCCGTACCAGCCGGTTGTTGATGAACCGCACGAATCCTGCCGGCACCGCAAATGAGCCAGGCGGGCCACTCGCGTTCCAGTTCGATCCGGAGGCAGATAGCCTCGGCCCGGCCGTCTGCGGCTCAGGTTCTTCGGTGTTATGGGTTGACGAAAACCCCAACATGACGCGCCACGATCCTTCCGTGCGAACTGGCCAGATCGCCTGGACCGCCCAATGACACGGCCTTCTCCCTCTGCAGTGTAACCGAAGCCTAGTGCGGAAACTGAGGGGATTTCGTATGGCACATCACCGGATTTTTGGGCGCCTTTCCGTCTCTGCTGAGTAGCGCATCACGCTGCGTCCAAAAGGCCGCACCACGGTCTGGCGCTATCATCAATCTGTGCAATCAGATCAGCCTCATTATCATCTCGGCGACATCCTGGCCAATGCCATCACGCACGGCATCGGCGCAGTGTTAGCCATCATCGGCGCCGTGGTTTTGATCGCCGCATCGACGCGCGGCTCGGCGCGGCTTGTCGTAAGTTGCTCGGTTTTTTCCGTGACGCTGGTGCTGGTCTACGTCTGCTCCACCCTCTACCACTCGCTGGTCAGGACGCGGGCAAGGCACGTCTTTCACATCCTCGACCACTCGGCCATCTACCTGCTGATCGCCGGCACCTACACACCCTTCGCGCTGATCACACTGCGCGGCCCGCTGGGCTGGACGATCTTCGGCGTCGAATGGGGGCTCGCCCTGGCTGGGGTCATCTTCAAGAGCTTCGCCGTGGGGCGTTTCGAGTTGGCTTCGGCGCTGGTCTACCTGGGGCAGGGCTGGTTCGCGGTGGTTGCTGTGGTGCCCTTCATCCACTCTCTCGGATGGCACGGGCTGATGTGGCTGGGCGGCGGAGGCGTGGCGTACACGCTGGGCATCATCTTCTTTGCCCTGGACCGGCTGCGCTACTTCCATGCCCTCTGGCACCTGTTTGTCCTGGCCGGAAGCCTGGCCCACTACTTCGCGATTCTCTTGTACGTCGTTCCGGCACGGCCCTGACGCCGCCAGCCCGCGCCACAAATACCGCAGAATCAGCGTCCCTGCCTGACTCGGCTGGCTGTTGTTTGTCTGGCAGGGGACGGAAATTGACCTTTACCCCGCAAAACCGGTACACTACTCTAGTTTGGCGATTCCTGCCTGTGGCCGTGGAGCCAGACGCTCGCCCGAACGCAAGGGCTTGAGCGTACTCCCACGGTTCAGAAGTTTCCGCCCGAGCTATCTTTTTGAGGCGCGCACCGGCCAAGCCGGACCTGCGCTGGAGGTTTTATGTACGCGGTTATCCGTACCGGTGGCAAGCAGTATCGCGTCGCACCAGGCGACGTAGTGAAGATTGAGAGCGTGGTTTCGCAGGATCAGGAAGCCAAGACCATCGAGTTCAACGACGTGCTGGCTGTTTCAGGCGAGCCGGGCACAGTGGCCAAGCCGGCCATCGCCAAGGTAATCGCAGAGGTTGTGGGCGACGGGCGGGGAAGCAAGATCCTTGTCTTCCACCTGAAGCGCAAGAAACAGTACAAGAAGCTGCAGGGACATAGGCAGAACTTTACCGAGGTGCGCATCAAGGCCATCGAGGCCGACGGCGTGACCTACACCGCAGCCTAGAGACTCACAGATAGGCAGCGGAAAAGGCAAGACAGGACTTAAGAAGGAGATTCGGCAATGGCACACAAGAAGGGTGGAGGCAGCTCCACAAATGGACGCGACTCCAATGCACAGCGGCTGGGCGTAAAGGCCTTTGGCGGCGAACTGGTAACCGGCGGCTCGATCATCATGCGCCAGCGCGGCACCCGCATCAAGCCGGGCGTCAACGTCGGCATAGGCTCAGACGATACGCTCTTTGCCAAGGTCAGCGGCCGGGTCAAGTTTTCCGATCACGGCAACCGCGGGCGGTTTGCGTCAATCGAACCCATCGCAGCCGAGTAACTCCGGCTCATCCTCACACAGAGAAGGCCACGGCGCTTGCCGTGGCCTTCTCTTGTGTGTTGATCTCTGAATCCTTGCTCTGTTAAGACTCCGACTCGCGGCTTTTCAGGTTGCGGCTGAGCACATCCTCCACTACCTTTTCCACGTCGGTAAGGAAGAAGCCGCTCGCCGTCTGCGGCACCGCGACTTGGGTTCCGGTGTGGCCCAGGGCGGAGGCAATCTCATTCCATCGAAAAAGCATGGAGTTGACCGGCATGATGACCGGCTTGCGGACCGGCTCCGGCAGGGCAAAGTAGACAGCCCATGCAACCAGCCCAACCAGCAGAACGGCCTCGCCTGTAAATTGAATCGGATCGGTCAGCGAAGTGTAGATCGTGCTGAGAGCCGACTGGATGAAGTCGTTGGCCGAAAGCATGCCAAAGCCAAGCGAGATGCCAAAAGCCATATCCCGCGCTGTCAGCCGCAGCGCATTCATGCTCAAACAGATAAAGGCCAAAAGACTGATCTCGAGGATACTCACAGAACGCATCAGCCCGTAGGCGATGTTGGGAATGATCAGAAGGCCAAAATGCGAGAAGGATGCGGAAGAGAAGCTGACCACCACCGAGACCAGGGCTGCCCAGCGGAAGACGACCATGCCAAGCTTCAAAAGCCCTGAGAAGGCCGAGAGAGCCGAAGCGAAGACCTCAGCACAGATAAAGTAGATCAGGATCGCACTGGCGATGTAGACCGCCCAGAAGGTAAAGAAATACACCATGAAGCAGTAGTCGTTGAACCAGTGCAGCGCCTGACCGCGGAACAGCACCAGAAGCACGGGAATCGACACCGCTCGCAAAGCCAGGTAGGTTGCCATCGCAGGAAAGCGGCGATGCAGGCCCTTGCTCCAGAACACAACGCCCAGTAAGAGCCAAAGGCCCAACTCGGCCATGCTCATCAGCGACATTGTGGCCTGCGAAGACATCTGAAGCCTCATGCAATTCTAAGGACACCCTCAGAATAGCGCGAAACAACATGCCGCTCAACCACAAACGAGTGATGTAGGCCGAACCTTTGGTAAGTTACTTTTGGGCTCTAGGGCCTGCTCACGCTACCCAGACGGCGGCCTGGATAGTGTGAACAGGCCCTAGTTGCCCGGCGTGGGCTCGGTTGGTTTCTGCGGAGGACAGCCCATGTGGGGTCCGCAGTAGGGAACCGGCATCGTCTCAGTGGCCGACTGGTGGCTTGGGACGACCGGTGCAGCCTTCGGTGCGGTGGCTGCGGCAGCAACGCCAGCGACGACAACAATGAGAGAAAAGACACGAATGGCGAATTTCATGGTCGGTAACCCCTGGAAGATTCAGATTGACAGGAAACCGTTCTCCTGTATCCTAGGAATCCTAGTCAATGGTTCATATTAAGTCCAGGAAATTCATATACTTGCATAAAGAGTAATGGGAAGCATTACTAACGTACCCATTTTCAGATTGAAATTCCTCCCCAAAATGGCCGAATGACCCCCTTGAAATCCCCCTTCTTTCGTCTCTTTTTACCCCCTTCGCGCATGGTAAAATAACCCTAGGAAAGCTCGCTGAAAAGCCTCTGTCTTTCAACCGGTTAGACCCCCAAATTTCGGCCGGGAACCGCACTTTGGCTCCCGCCCCCATTGCGGAGTTGGAAGCGAAAGCCCTGCGAAGGTATACCGATGGCAACCGAACCCCTGAACACTCCTCCGAATCCCGAAAATAACGGCAGCTATACCGGCGAAAACATTAAGATCCTCGAAGGCCTCGAGGCCGTTCGCCTGCGTCCCGCCATGTACATTGGCTCCACCGGCGACATGGGCCTGCATCACCTCGTCTACGAGGTGGTCGACAACTCGGTCGACGAAGCTCTGGCCGGATACGCCAAGAAGATCGACGTCATCATTCACGTCGACAACTCCATCACCGTCGTAGATGATGGCCGCGGCATTCCCGTCGACATGATGCCTCTGTCCAATGGAACGATGATGCCGGCCGTCCAGGTGGTGCTCACCAAGCTCCATGCCGGCGGCAAATTCGACGCATCTACCTACAAAGTCTCCGGCGGCCTGCACGGCGTTGGCGTCAGTTGCGTCAATGCACTTTCGCAGGAGTTCAACGTCGAGATCTGGCGCGACGGCTACACCTGGGAGATGGACTTCAGTTGCGGCGAGCCCGTCAGCGAACTCCGCAAGGCCGGAACCAGCAAGCGCCGCGGAACCAAGGTCCACTTCCTCCCTGACAAGACGATCTTTTCCGTCTCCGAATACAACTACGACACCCTGGCTCAGAGATTGCGCGAAATGGCCTTTCTCAACAAAGGCCTTGAGATCACCCTCACCGATGAGCGCACCGCCGATCCAAAGTCCGGCGAAGCTCGCCATACCGCATTCCATTACGCCGGCGGCATTGCGGAGTTTGTGAAGTACCTCAACCGCGGCAAAGCCGTCCTCCACGATAAGCCCATCATGATGGAGGCGACGCGCGACAACGTCGAAATCGAGATCGCGCTGCAGTACAACGACAGCTACTCCGAGACGGTCTTCAGCTTTGCCAACAACATCAACACGGTTGACGGCGGCACGCATCTCTCCGGCTTCCGCACCTCTCTCACACGCACCATCAACGCCATCGGTCAGTCACTTGGCCTCTTCAAGGACGTGAAAGAAAACCTGAGCGGCGACGACGTTCGCGAGGGCTTGGTAGCCGTCATCAGCGTCAAGCTTTCGCAGCCGCAGTTCGAGGGCCAGACCAAAGGCAAGCTCAACTCCGACATCGCCGGCACCGTGCAGGCATTCGTCAACGAGCGCCTCGGCGCATTCCTCGAGCAGAACCCACCCGTTGCCAAGCGCATCATCAACAAAGCTATTGAAGCCTCCCGTGCTCGCGAAGCAGCCCGCAAGGCTCGCGACCTCACCCGCCGCAAGGGTGCGCTCGACGGTGGCGGCTTGCCCGGCAAACTCGCCGACTGCTCCGAGCGCAATCCCGAGCGTTGCGAACTCTATCTGGTCGAGGGCGAGAGCGCCGGCGGCACCGCCAAGCAAGGTCGCGATCGCCGCTTCCAGGCCATCCTGCCTTTGCGCGGCAAGATCCTCAACGTTGAAAAAGCCCGTTACGACAAGATGCTCGGCCACGAGGAAATCCGCGCTCTCATCACCGCACTCGGCTGCGGCATCGGCAAAGACGACTTCGATCCCGCCAAGATCCGATACGGCAAGATCATCCTCATGACCGATGCCGACGTCGACGGCTCGCACATCCGCACCCTGCTGCTGACTTTCTTCTTCCGCCACATGACGGAGCTGATCAAGCGCGGCAACATCTGCATCGCACAGCCGCCTCTGTTCAAAATCAAAAAAGGCCGCCGCGAAGAGTACATCAAGGACGAGCGCGAGTTTGTCAAAGTCATGGTCAATCGCGCGGCCGACGGCATGATCGTCCGCCACGGCGAGAACGCCAGCCAGATCGAAGGCGCCGACCTCACACGTTTCATGGGCACGCTCAACGAGTACCTGGGCTTTGTCGAAAAGGTCGACCGCCGCATTCACAATGAACAGCTCACCGAGCTGCTGGCACGCGCCGAGCTGATTCACCGCGCCGACTTCGCCTCCAAATCCGAGAGCGAGGTTCCGCCCAAGCTGGCCGCGCTCCACGCGCAACTCGCTGAGATGTCCGACACATTCGGCTTCAAATCGCTCAACGATCCGGTCGAGGACGAGGAGCACCACACCTGGTCCGTTTGCTTTGTCGATGCGCAGGGCGCTTCGCGCTGCGTCGATTGGAATCTCGCATCCAGTCCCGAGTTCCGCCAGATGATGGCCAAGTACACCCTCATCAAGCAGTATCTCGAGCCGCCCTTCCTCATCGAATTCGCCACCAAGACCGCCGCCGTCGAAGCCAGCGCTGAGGTTGATGCAGAAGAGACCGAGGCAACCGAAGCAAGCAGCGCCGAGGTCGAGGCCGAGGCCAAGCAAGCCCGTCGCACCGCCCGTGCCTCCCGCGAACCCGTCGAGAAGCAGACCGCCCGCGAGCTCTTCGCCTACATCGTCGAACAGGGCAAGAAGGACTACCAGGTGCAGCGCTACAAGGGGCTGGGCGAGATGACCTCCACGCAGCTTTGGGAGACCACCATGGACCCCGAGCATCGCACTCTGCTCCAGGTCAAGCTCGAAGACTTCGTCGAAACAGAAGAGATCTTCGCCACACTCATGGGAGAAGACGTCGAGAAGCGCCGCAAATTCATCGAAGACAACGCCCTCGACGTGAAGAACCTCGACATCTAAACCGGTCGCGGAGAAAACGCAATGAGAATTGGCTTGGCACGGCTGGCGGGAATGATTGCGATTCTGGCAATCTTCCCCGCCGCGCATTCCCGGTTACACGCACAGTTCAGCCCAACGCCTTCGCCCGAGAGCGCCTTCTCGATTCCCACCGCGCAACTGCTTCAGCCCGAAGAATTGAATCGCCTCTTGCAGGCCAAAGGCGCAACCAAGCCGCTCGTCTTGCAGGTCGGCTCGCACATGCTCTTTGCCCAGGCTCACATCGCCGGCTCAGAATACGCCGGCGCAGGCTCGCAGCCCGAGGGCCTCAATCAACTCAAAGCACGGGTTTCGTCGCTCCCCCGCAAGACTTCCATCGTGCTCTATTGCGGCTGCTGCCCGTGGAACCGCTGCCCCAACGTTGGATCATCCTTCAAGCTTCTGCACGACATGGGATTCACCAGCGTCAAGGTGCTCTATCTCGCCAACAACCTCGGCAGCGATTGGGTCGACAAAGGCTATCCGGTTGAGCGCGGCCGTTAGCGCACGAAGCACAATTTGCTGCGTGCTGCTGGCCGGATTGCTGCTCGGCCTAGGCTCTATCGCCGCACTCGCGCAATCTTCCATCGCCGCCGAACCTCTCCTCGACAAGCCCGCTCCCCAATTCGCCAGCCAGGACCTCAACGGCACACCCATTGATTTTGGGCATTTCCGCGGCAAGGTGGTCCTCCTGAACTTCTGGGCCACCTGGTGCGCACCCTGCCAGATCGAGATGCCAATCTTCGCCCAATGGCAGCGCCAATATGGACCGCAAGGCCTTCAGATCATCGGTATCTCGATGGACGACGACCCCACGCTGGCGCGCAAGCTTTCGGCTAAGTTCAAGCTGAATTATCCCGTCGCCATGGGCGACGAAAAACTCGGCGAACTCTACGGCGGCGTCCTCGGGCTGCCCCTGACTTACCTCATCGACAGGAAGGGAATCGTTCGCGCCAAATTTCAAGGCGAAATCAGCGCGAAGACCATCGAAACCAAGTTACACGAGTTACTAACTCAGCCCTGAACCGGATCTTGCTTCGGTGTAACTTCGCTGTGTCCATTCCCCATGCGCGCCACGCTGAACTGCGCCCCGGCAAACAAGATCAACCCCGAGACATAAGCCCAAAACAAAAGCCCAACCGAGACGAAGAACGGCCCATAAAGAGCCTTCAAATCCATGTGCGGCAGTACGGCTACGAATATATATCTCGCCACCAGCCAAATCACTCCGGTATAGATCGAAGTGCGCAGAACGGATCTCCATGGAACTTTGCGGTTCGGCAGCAACCAGTAGATCGAGAAGAAGAAAAGAATGGAAGCTATGCCGGTAGTTATAGCCAGCATGATAAAACTAGTTCCTTTATAGGTAAAATTGAGCAATGTGTCGACGAACTGAATATTCGTTTGATGATCAAAGAACAACTTCAACACCACACGTATGGCCGCGTTGAGTAGAATGCTGCCCATGCCCAGGACTACCATGATGATTGCGAGTCCAAAGGCGATGACCTGATTTTGAAGATAATTGCGACTCTTCGTCACGCCCCAGGCCTGATTCAGGGCCACCTCCAGCGGAAGGAAGATACCCGTGCAGGCAATCAGAATCATCATCAGCGAGAGGAACTGCATCCCCTGACCTGCAGCCACGCCTTGCAGACGGTCCGCGATCCAGTCTTTGCTCGCAACAGAAGGGAGGAAGTAGTTCACCATTTCGGTGACCACTGCCTTCATCGCAATCGAATTAAAACAGAGCGTATACAGCAGCACTGTAAATGGAATAAACGACAGAATCGCATTGGCCGCCACGCTGAAAGCGAAGGTATGCACCTCGCTGTCCAGCAGATAACTCAACAGCGCCGTGCCGTCCTTGCGCCAGCGGTACCACTTGGATTGCTTTGCAGGCTGTTCAACATCGACGGCTTTGACAGCTTCGACTGTCGCTTCGCCGCTACTTTCCGTATTCAAGACTTCTGCCACGTTATCTTCCTTTTCTCACGCCAAAACGCCGTCACGGATTCTCTCACCCGCGCTACCCAACATTGCGAATGGCCTTTTCTTTAAGGATAGCCTCTTTGCGTTAAACGATGTTGAGTTTACCGAGCGCCCAGCGAGCCGCCGTCCGCAGCCCTTCATCCGCAGATTCAGCCCAACGCCGCAACTCAGGCTCAAATCGGCCCAGCCCACTATTGCCGATCGCGATGGCAACATTGCGCTTAAGCCCCAGAAATCCCGCCCGGCGCACCGGCGAGCCATTGAACTCACACTCGAACTCGGACTCGTCCTTCGCAGCCAGAGCCTCCAGAGCCGGGTTCACCAACTCCGCGCGTGGCTCCAACTCTTGGTCTACACTCACTAGCGCTTTACGGTTCCACGGGCAGACATCCTGGCAGATGTCGCAGCCAAAGACCTGCCGCCCCATGCCTTCCATCAACTCGGAGGCGATGGCTCCGCGATGCTCAATCGTCAGGTAAGAGATACACTTCGTCGCATCCATTTGATAGGGTGCGATCAGCGCACCGGTCGGACAAGCCTCCAGGCACCGCCGGCAACTCCCGCAACGGTCCGGAACCGTCAGCGATTGTACTTCGGCCTCCGCTTCAAGCGAAGTCAGCAGCACGGCCAAAAAGCCAAACGAGCCTAACTTCGGATGAATCAGGCAAGTATTCTTTCCCGTCCAGCCAAGCCCCGCGGCTTCAGCCAGTGCACGCTCGACCACCGGCCCGGTGTCCACAAATGCTCGCGATTCAAATGCGCCAAAGGCCTCATGCAGCCGCGCCTCGACAGCCTTCATCCGCTTCAGCAGCACCTTGTGATAATCGCTGGCTCGCAGCTTTCCATCGGCATCTTTGCGGCCCGACCAGGCGTAGCGCGCAATCCATCCCGCGCCCTCGGCAGCCTGTTCGATCGAGCGCGGCAGCGAACCGTTGTAGTTGGCCCAGCAGACCAGCACTGAACGCGCCCAAGGAAAGGGAATCGCAACCCGCGAACGCAGCAGCCGCCCGGCCTCATCCGCCGCGCCCGGCTCTCTCCGCTCCAGGTAGCTCATAGACCCCGCGCGCCCAGCTTGCACCCACGCCTCGAAACGCCCGGCATCCCGTTCCTGATTTGCGTGGGGCAGCGCTACCAGCCCAGCCTCAGTGAACCCCGCTTCAAGAGCCAGCGCGCGCACCAGATCCCTGCTCAGCTCTGAGCCGGAAGAGGTTACAGCATCGGGTTGGACGGACGGCTGATCCACGTCTCCATAGTTTAGCCACCCCGCATCCGCCACGGAACCAGCAGCACCTCTGTTTGCGTATTGCTTCTCAGGTGTTCACGAACGGACAGCACCACGCGCAAGTGGACACCCGGAAGCGCGGCACGAAATCCGGAATTGCTACTATCCCCAGTGAATTCAGCAAATTCCTTCGTTTACGGCTTTGGCCGCCTGCGTGCCACTCAACAAGGCGAGGGACATGCGCCGAGAATCTGCAACCCAGGCTGCAAATCGGCTGTCCCAATGCATGAGCTCTTCCCAAGGAGGTAGTTTTATGACCGGCACGATTTCAAATCGGATGGATACGGCAATCTTTCCGGCCAGCGAGAGGTCGGGCTTGTTCGAAGTGCCCGAGCTGACCGAATTGGTTCGGGGCAGCGAGCAGGGCTTGATCGAGCAGTTCACTCCGCTCGTGCGCCGGCAGAGCCTCACGCTCGATCTAGGCTGCGTTCGGCGCATCGATGCAGCCGGCGTTGCGGCGCTGATCTCGCTGCACGCCAACGCCTACGAGGCGGGCCATTGTTTCACCATCGTCAATCCCACGCCGCATGTGGCCGAAATTCTATCTTTAGTCGGCCTGGACCGGATTCTTTTATCTCACAATGCGGTCGAAAGATCGCATTCCGGTCGTTGCTATGAACGCCCGGCCGCGTGAAAGTGTCCAACTTCCTTTATGCTGCGGCGCGAGAAAAACTTCGCGTCTCAACTTATGGGAATAGAAGTCTCGAAGTGGAACTTGACCTCCGGCCCACAAGAATCGGATGTGACCTTCAACACAGGCAACCGTATACTTGTAGCGGTATTCGTAATAGCGACTAACCAATCCCGCGCAGTGCGTTCCGATGCTTGGATGACCCGCACGTGCTCAGCCTGAAAGCTTCAATTCTTTTCCCGTTGTTGTGCTGAGCCTCCGTCTTGCCACCCCCTCATGAGTACCGCACGGCGGAATTCAATCTATGGAGGCAGTAACCCATGACGCAGGGCGTAGTGGAGAAGTCGTCTGCTGGTAAAGCAGGCTCGACGGCAACCAAGTATGTGTACTTCTTCGGCGGCGGCAAGGCCGATGGCAATGGCAAGGAAAAGGATGTGCTGGGCGGCAAGGGTGCCGGCCTGGCCGAGATGACCAACGTTGGATTGCCGGTGCCTCCGGGATTCACCATTCAGACCGAGGCTTGTCGTGAGTTCATGCGCGGCTCGCTCAGCCCCGCGGTCGATGCCGAAATGTACGCCGCTCTCGAAACACTGGAAAAGCTCCAGGGCCAGAAGCTGGGCGCGGGTGAAAATCCCCTGCTGGTTTCGGTTCGCTCCGGCGCAAAATTCTCCATGCCCGGCATGATGGACACCATCCTCAACCTCGGCCTCAACGACAAGGCCGTTGAAGCGCTGGCCAAGCGCAGCAACAACCCCCGCTTCGCTTATGACTCCTACCGCCGCCTGATCCAGATGTACGGCGACGTGGTTCTGGATGTTCCGAAGAAGAGCTTCGAGCACATCTTCGACGGCGTCAAAAAGAAGATGAAGGTCAAGTTCGACTACGAGCTTCAGCCCGCCGCTCTCAAGGAGATCATCGCCGAGTACAAGAAGCTCGTGAAGAAAGAGACCGGCAAGGACTTCCCGCAGGATCCGAAGGAGCAGTTGGTCGGAGCCCGCAACGCCGTCTTCCGCAGTTGGATGAACGAGCGCGCCAAGACCTATCGCCGCATCAACCGCATCGACGACTGGCTGGGTACAGCCGTCAACGTGCAAGCCATGGTCTTCGGCAACCTGAGCGAGACCTCCGGCACCGGCGTCGGCTTCACACGCAACCCCGCCACCGGCGAGAAGATCTTCTTCGGCGAGTACCTGATGAACGCCCAGGGCGAGGATGTCGTCTCTGGCGTTCGCACCCCGCTGCCCATCAGCGAGCTCGAGCGCGTCATGCCCAAGTGCTATGAGCAGCTCAAGGAAATCACCAGCCGCATGGAAAAGCACTACCGCGATATGCAGGACTTCGAGTTCACCATCCAGGATGGCAAGCTCTATATGCTGCAGACCCGCAACGGCAAGCGCACCGGCCTGGCCGCTGTTCGCGTCGCCATCGACATGGTCAAGGAAAAGCTCATCACGCAGCAAGAAGCCATTCACCGCGTCGAGCCCAACCAACTGTATGACTTCCTCGTTCCCCGCCTGATTGAAAAGGGCGAGAAGATCGAAGTCCTCGCCACCGGCCTGCCTGCATCACCGGGCGCAGCGGTTGGACAAATCGTTTTCTCGGCCGAGGAAGCAGTCAAGCAGCATGCCAGCGGCAAATACCCGGTCATCATCCTGGTCCGCGGCGAAACTACGCCTGAGGACATCGCCGGCATGGAAGTTGCCGACGGAATCTTGACCTCGCGCGGCGGCATGACCTCTCACGCTGCTGTCGTTACCCGCGGCATGGGCAAGTGCTGCGTTGCCGGCGCAGGCGACTGCACCGTGGACGAAGCCAAGAAAGAGCTCCGCGTGAAGGGCAAGACCTTCAAGCAAGGCGATTGGATCTCGCTGGACGGCACCACCGGCCGCGTGATCAATGGCAAGCTCAAAACTCTTGATGCGCAGCCTGACGATCCCGATCTGGTCACCTTCATGAGCTGGGTCGATCCGGTCCGGCGTCTGAAGATCCGCGCCAACGCCGACATTCCTCGCGACGCCAAAAATGCACGCCTCTTCGGCGCCGAGGGCATCGGACTCTGCCGCACCGAGCACATGTTCTTTGCCGAAGATCGCATCGAGTTCATGCGCACCATGATCCTTTCCAACAATGAGAAGGATCGCCGCGCGGCTTTGAAGAAGCTCCTGCCGATGCAGCGCGCCGACTTTGCCGGCTTGCTCAAGTCGATGGAGTCTCTGCCTGTCACCATCCGCCTCCTCGATCCGCCGCTGCACGAGTTCCTGCCCAAGCGTGAAGACTTGCTCGTCGAGATTGCACGCCTCGAAGAGAGCAAGCCCCGCTCGCCCAAGCTCAAGGAACTGCGTCCTTTGCTGGCGCGCGTCGAAGAGTTGCATGAGCAGAACCCCATGCTCGGACTGCGCGGCTGCCGCCTCGGCATCGCCTTCCCCGAGATCACCGAAATGCAAGCTCGCGCCATCATCGAGGCTGCTGTTGCGGCCAAGAAGAAGGGCGCCGAGCCGCATGTCGAAATCATGATCCCGCTCGTCGGCTCCGTTGAAGAGATGCGCAACCAGGCCACCATCGTGCGCCGCGTTGCCGCTGAAGTCTTCGAGGAGAAGGGCACAAAGGTCGACTTTATGGTCGGTACGATGATCGAACTGCCTCGCGCAGCCCTCACCGCCGATCAGATCGCCGAAGAGGCTGAGTTCTTCAGCTTCGGAACCAACGACCTGACGCAGACCACCTTCGGCATCAGCCGTGACGACATCAACCAGTTCCTGCCGGCCTATATGAAGGCGGGCATCTTCAAGCAGGACCCCTTCGCCACCCTGGATCAGGCCGGCGTCGGACAGTTGCTTGAGATTGCCGCTGCCAAGGGTCGCAAGACCCGTCCCAACGTCAAGCTGGGCATCTGCGGCGAACATGGCGGCGATCCCGAGTCCGTCAAGTTCTGCCACCGCATCGGCCTCAACTACGTCTCCTGCTCGCCCTTCCGTCTGCTGACGGCGCGGCTTGCGGCGGCGCAGGCGGCCATCGAAGAGAAGATGAGCGGACCGGCACACACCAACGCCTAGTCCTATAGAACAAGGCCAAACATCAAGGGCGCAGCCAACCGGCTGCGCCCTTCTTTTTGATCCAGCGATATTTGAATATCAACATTGCTCAGGCAGGTGATAAAGAGGCCAGCGCTACGCTTTGTAGCAGGGAACTACTTCAGTTATACCGGAAGATTGTTTCAGCCTAACTTAGAGCATTTTCGGATCTACTGTGGACTCCGGTGCCCCATCCATTCCGCGTTTTTCTGCGGAATGGGTGGGAAACCAACGACTTTTGGTCTACACAATTCACAAAAGTACTCTAATAGAACCGGAAGTTCACCTCGATATTTATCGTCGCCTCGACCGGCTGGCCATCTTTCACTGCCGGCTGGAAGCGATATTGCTCAACCGCCGCTTTGGCCGACTTCCAGAAGACCTCCGGCCCTTCGACGCCGAGCACCGTGGGCTGGCCAGAGGTATCAATCTTCGTCTTCACAAGAACAAGCCCCTCCTGGTGCGCGGTCTTGGCCTCGGGCGGATATATGGCGTCGACCGACTTGATCAGCCTGGGCGTACTCGCCGCTTCCGCTTTCTCTTCGGGCTGCGCATCGCTCTTTTCCGGATGTTTTGTGCCAAGCATATAGATCACTTGGATCTGCGTCTCCACCTCGACCGGCTCTCCCTTCAGCAAATAAGGCTTATAGACCCACTGCTTCACCGCATCCATCGACGACTGCTGCAGCATGATCGGGCCGCCGATCACATGCAGCTCCTTCATGTGCCCGTCCTTGGCAATCACCGCGTTAAGCCGCACCGTTCCTTCGATGCCTGCCGCCTTGGCCTCCGCCGGATAAACCGGCGCAACCTTCGAGACGAGATTTCCTGTCGCTTCGGCCGAGCTCAACGAGACCTTGCCGTTCTTGACCGCTGGCACACCATTCTTAGCCTCCCCTGGAGGATTGACCTTGGTCTGCAAGGCCATGGCCGTGTAACTGGCCGCCAGAGCCAACACTGCGCACCCGGCCACCGAAGCCGCGCGCCTCATCCACGAAACCTCTTCCGTCTTCCGCATCAGGTTCACGATTCTCCTTTCAAAGATGTTGCTGTCGTAAATGCCCATGGCCTCGATCGGCCTAAGAGCAGGGTGCGCGGCCAGCCGTGTGGCAATCCGCACGAGCGAACGCGCATAGGTTTTGTCGCCGGCCAACAGCGCGGCGGCCCGGTCATCCACAGCCAGCTCGCGCGTCTCGTCGATCTGCTCACGCGTGAGCCTCAACAACGGATGCCAGTCCACCGGCAGAGCAATCAACGTGAAGAGCAGGTTCCAAGCAAAGTCGCGGCGGCGCATGTGTTCGAGTTCGTGCGCAAGCGTGGCCGAGAGTTCTTCCCGCTCCTCTCGACTGAGTGCCATAGCGCTGTGCGTCAGAAGATCGGCGGGCAGTAGCAGCGTGTGTCGGAAGAGACCCAGCGTGGCCGGTCCATGCAGATCATCGAGCCGCGCCACACACACGCGCGCCAGATCGACGCCCAACTCGTCTGCATAGTCTTCAAGTACAAGCGCCAGCTCGCCGGTGGGCTCAACTGGCTCGGCCCGCCGCAGTAAAGCATGCGTACGCCACAAACTTCGGCCCACGCGCAGAAGCGCAATCACAACCAGCAACAGAAAGATGGTGGCCAGCATCCTTTGCGCCCAGCCCGGCAGCCAAGGCTGGGCAACGTCGGTGGACGTCGCGGCTGCAATACGCACAGTCACAGCGCCATCACCAGCCTGCGTGAAGATTGCACGCAGCCGCTCCAGCCAAAGCCCAGGTTGCAACCGGCAGAAGGGCAGCAGCGCTTCCAGCAGCAGCGCCGCAATCCACACGCGATGAACGGCCCGAGGCCCGGCAGGACGCAACAGGCGCGCCGCCAGCCACGCCGCGCAGAAGATGAACGCCGTCTGCCACAGCGCATTCAGAAACGTAGCAGCGGCCCAAGCCGCCAAGGCGTTCACTGCTCGCCTCCCTGCTCTTCTTCGAGCCGGCGACCAAGTTCGGCAATCTTCTTCCCATCCAGCTGGTGACTCTTGACCAAGCTCATCACCAGTTCCTCAGGCGAGCCGCCGAACATGCGGTCTACCATATCGCGCAGGGCATGACTGCTGGCCCGCTCCTCGCTGACCACGGCGCTGTACTCGTAGGCGCGACCGTGCAGCTTGCGCCTGAGCTGCCCCTTGCGCACCAGAATGTTCAGCATGGTCTGCACGGTGGTGTAGGCTAGCGGCTGTTCCAGCCCTTCCTGCACGCCGCCTACGTTGCTTGTCCCCTGCCGCCAGATCACCTGCATGATCTGCAGTTCCAGCTTGGTCAATGCGGTTTGTTTTGTTGCGGCCACGTTCGTACTCCTAATTGATTAGGACTATATGCCAGATATTTCCGCCTTGTCAACTAAGTTTTTAGGAGTACTTTCCGCCGGCAGGTGGCCCCGGTCTCAGAGTTCTGTTCCAACCACATTGAGGGTGCCCCAGGTCCCTCGTATTTGGGAACCGGGGATGCCACAGACTTCAATCCGGAATAAGATCGCGATGCTCCCGGTCAACCCCGCAAAGTCGCGCAACGTCCGCCGACCTCCCGCGAGTACCTCAATGGGCGTCGCCAACCCTCAACTCGAAGCAGAGGAGTGCAGGAGCCAGGTGCCGAAGGCGTCTGCCCCACCGCAGGTGGCGGCTGGCCTACCGCAGGTGGTTGCAGAGAATTACCCTCCCCCGGCGCACAATAGAGCAGTCAGAAGAACAGGACAAAGCTGTTCACTGCCCACCACCGATGTCCCCGGTCCGTACCACCCCTGAAGGGTACCCCCACCCCCCTATCTATATTTTCAAAACCTTGCAGTTAATTTTCCAGTAAACGCGTAAGTGATTGATTAAAATAATGTTATAAAAATACATCATTTTCTTGGTAGCCAGAAAACGCATAAGAATTTGTCACTTTTCTTCCCTCATCTCCGCCATTCTGAGCAGCTTTCGAAGAGATTTTGAAACCGCTAGCTGGGTTCTCCCGTGAAGACCTGCGATTCTGTTACACTGGTTCAAGCGCAATCGATGGGCCAGATGCGCCAGGCCGCGGCCCGAAGATACGCTACTGCAACCCAAGTTCGGGGAGTGGCTCAGCCTGGTAGAGCACCTGGTTCGGGACCAGGGGGTCGGAGGTTCAAATCCTCTCTCCCCGACCAATAAATCCAATAGAATCAATTAATAAGCTGATCGCACATTTTGGACTGAAGCGAAGCTTGGGTCCATTTGGGTCCAATTAGCTTTTCCACGTTTAAAACCGCTCGACGCGCGTCCGCCAAGAACGTTTGTCTGGCTGAATCCCATCAGCGGCAACATGACCTTCTGCGGCTTAGCAGTCACCAACCCATAGCAACAGCGGGGACGCGCACAGCCCGCTGGCCAACTACCGTTGCATGAACTGCCCCAGCGCCCCTCCTGCAAATCTCCGATGACTGGCAATCATTTCGCAGCCGGATTCCAGCGGTAGACCATGACCTTGGCGGCTCCGTCGTCTTCCAGGATAATGTCCCGCGTGACATGATCCGCTTCGGTCGAGACATTGATACCATGCATCAAGTCGATGGTGCCGCAGTAATAACCAACCTCGGGCCCTGGGACAATCCAGCCTATCTCATGACCGTCGGTAGCGCTGTAGATAGTAACTTCACCGCGCTTGCGGGAGTTCTTGCCTTGATCCAAGTAAGTGACATAGATGTAGTCCTGATCAGCCGTAAAAGCGAAGGGAAGCGTCTCAGCAGCAGTGTTGAGATCCAGATGCGAACCACTTACATAACTCTGCGTGCCCAGATCAATGACAAAGGCCGGCTGCATGGCATTCGCCGCAGTTGTGGTCCCCGGCACGTGCGCGTCCTTGATGAAGTTGTTATACCTGAAGATCTTGTATGGATACCATGCGTTGCCATCGCCTGCGATAAACATCGTATCCGTGTCTGAAAGATACTTCATGCGGTTAACCTGGCCTAAATCCGTAGATCCGTTTGGATCGTTGGATGGGGGCGTGTAGTCGGTAAAAGGCACGTCAAAGCGTACCGGGTTGGCAAAATCGTAGATAGGAACGCCATTTGCATCCACGCCTTTGTTCGGCCAATATTGAATGCCATTACCGTTGAACTTATACGTCACAGTACCGGTGCCGCCGTACCAGATACCGCCGGCATCATCGATATTCACGCCATAGGAATATGACGTCCAGTTTTCCCATGTTCCAAATTCACCGGACTGAAATTTGCCATCCGCCGCCACGCTGGTCGCGGCGTTCGTGCCGGGAGTAACTCCAGCGGCCTGGGTATTGGTCATGCCGTTATCCAGCCACCACCAGCGGATTCTCTTGTTGCTCTCGTTGTCATCCCAGGTAGGATGATTCGGCGAGATGTCAGTTGGACCGAGATTCTTCGCAATCAATGACATGAAACCTGTGGGAACGGCGATCTCCGAGTTAGGAAGAAAGCGCAGGATCAGCAGCTTGGAGGGGTCCATATCGGTAAGATAAAGGAATCTTTGACCAGCGATACGGCGAATCCAGGCAACCCCAAAGGCATTCAACAGACGCGGATCTTCGGGATAGAGAAATGGATCGAAGGTGACGGATGAGTAGGTCCAGCTCTTTCCGGGCGCCTTCGAGTAATCCATCGTAAAGTGCTTGGCGTCGACATACATCTCGGTTGCGCCTGAAGCTGGATCGGCATCCCCCACATTCACGAAGAGACCAAAATTCTTCCAGTTAAGGGTTGTGCCATCGGCGGTGAACTGGCGTATGTCCGCGCCGCCCATGTTTTGCGCATTCATCCCCGAGGAGCCGACGTAGATGTTGCCATCCGCATCATGAGCGATGCCGCGAATTCCCCAGAAGCGAAAATCTCCCATTTGACCGGCGAGAGGCGTTCCACTCGATCCGTATGCGGTGCCATTGGTCCCATAAATCCCGCCAACTGCGCCGAAGGTCTTCACTGGCGTAGTCAACGATTGACTGGCGCTGCTGACATCGAAGATCTTGATATTTTGATCGGGTCCGTTGTCGGAGATCCATAACAACCCGCTGTTATCGAAGTCAACAGCCGTCGGATCGGTAACTACAGTGATCTTGCGCCCGTCGCTCAAAGAGACATAGGGTGCCGAAGAATCCGGATAAGCCGGTGGCGGAGTTGTATTGTAATATTCGTAAGGCGAATTGAAGAATCGCCCATAGAAGTTCTCGACATGAGCACTCAACCCCTTGTTGACCGCCGCAGCACTGACCGACAGCCGCGAGTCAACTTGCGTAGCAACCGTGCTCGAGAATCCTTTCCCGACCCGATATCCGCCATAATACTCGCCGCCAAGCGTCTTAGCGACGGGTGAGCCGCCGTACTGGATCATGTACGGATTCGGCTCGATCTGATCGGCCGTCGGGTTTGGATTGTAATTGCCGAGGCCAGTCTCGTCATAGGTGGTCAGCGTATAGACGATCGGTACGCCGCCGTAGATATTGGGATCGGAGTATACGCCAATATCCGTGAGAAAGTTTTGCGTGTTGCCGTTCCAGTCTATTTGAGACTGCAAGCTGCCATCGGGTGGAAAATAATAATGACCTCCACTGTTTCCCATCCAATGATTTTCGATCGTGAGTTGGCGCGGCGATGTAGCTGTAGGAGCATTCACCGATACTGCAATCGAGACTTTTGCAATGCCGGCTGGATACGTCGCTGACATTGTGTAAGTCGTCGCGCCAACATTTGTGGGAGTAATCGTGACGAAACTCCAGGTTGATCCCTGGGTATCGACTCCCTGGTCGATCGCGACACTGGAAGCGTTTGGCGCGTGCCACCACAACGTATAACTCTGGCCGAGGGTGACCGAGTTGCTTGAAGCCCAGAAAGACATCACCGGAAAGCTCTGCGTAACAGACGGTGCCGCCGCATAGGTCGAGTTACCCGGCTGGTCGGCCTGAATCGTGCATATGTCCTGGCTGAACAGAGTCACCGTTGCAACGCCGTTTGCGACTGCCACGGAGCAGACAGAACCTGTAAGGGCAGTGTACGTAATCGGCAATCCAGAACTTGCCGCCGCCGTAATTGTGAATGAAACCTCTGACATGCCCAGGTTCTGCGGCTGAATCGGATTGAAGGTAATCGTCTGTGCGATCAATGGCGCGGCTTGCACGGTAAAGCTCCGTGCAACTGGCGTCGCGGCGGCGTAAGTTGAGTTGCCAGCCTGAGTCGCGTTAATTGTGCAAGTGCCTGCGGCGAGAAAGGTCGCTGTCGTTCCAGAGACCGTGCAGACAGACTGCGTTGTCGAAGCAAAACTGACCGCGAGGCCTGAGGTTGCAGTCGCTGTCAATGTCAGCGGCGTTCCTACCGTCTGCGTCGCTGGAGTTGCAAAGGAGATGGTTTGTGCGATCAAGGGCGCTGCCTGCACCGCAAAGCTCCGCGTAACTGGCGTCGCGGCAGCATAAGTTGAGTTGCCAAGTTGCGTCGCGTTGATCGTGCAAGTGCCCGCAGTAAGGAAGGTCGCTGTCGTTCCAGAGACCGTGCAGACAGATTGCGTTGTCGAAGCAAAACTGACCGCGAGGCCTGAGGTTGCAGTCGCTGTCAAT
>Ga0302323_100000560_pt1 | contig 29683 bp, 19 predicted proteins | sample Fen_T0_3_FD_201950 | JGI IMG/M metagenome (GOLD analysis project Ga0302323, IMG submission 201950) | Peat permafrost microbial communities from Stordalen Mire near Abisko, Sweden - Fen_T0_3 | ecosystem: Environmental > Terrestrial > Soil > Wetlands > Permafrost | place: Sweden: Abisko...
GGCGGCGTGTCGTCGGTCACATCGCACGATAGACCGGCCAGCGAGGCTCGGCGCACCTCCTCGGCCCAGCTGGCGAAAGTTCTGACGTTCACGCCTGGCACTTGCAGCTCCGGCAAGACGCGGGACACGTAGGCCGCCAGGGCACGCTGGTAGACGATGACCAGCATGTCGTGTGGACGAAAGTAGCCGGGTTCAGCGAAATTGAGATAGGCGATGCGGTGCAACCCGATGGTGGTCTTGCCGCTGCCCGCTGTCCCCTGCACCACGATGACGCCCGAGCTGGGCCTGGAAATCAGCTCGAACTGGCGCGGATCGATCAGTGCGGCGATGGCCGGCAGAAAGCGATCTGCCCGGCGTTGCCCATGATTCTCGAAGCCCAGGCGCGGTTTGTTGTCGGGAGGCGACGAAGGCGATCCGGCCCACGCCGCCACGCCCAGCCGAACCTTTTCGAGATCGAGGCTGCGCCAGACGTGATCCGGCGATTCGCGCGAGAAGATCCCTTGCGCTGAGGCCACCCGCCGCAGCTCCGCGTCCACGATGGTCACGGTCCGGCGGGCCAGAATCTCGCCAGCGACTTCGCGCTCGCCCAGCCGCTCCTCGAAGGTGTCGCCCTCGTCGTAGCGGTAGAAGAGGCGCGACACCGGCGCATTCCGCCAGTCCACGATCTGCACGCCGCCGCCGGGCTCGACGTAACCACGCTGGCCGATGAGAACATCGCGACGGCGCCCGTCCTGCAGCATGCGCAAGTGCCCAAAATAGGGTGACCGCCGATCGACAGGAACGCTTTCGCCGCGGCCGCGCTGGCGTGAGAGGGCTTCGATTCGATGCATCTGCTCCAGCAGAGGGCCTTGATCCTCGGGCTTCGCCTCGGCCAGGGCATCGCGCAACTCGATGAGGGTGGCGGTGTCGTCCACCGGGGTGTGCGAGCGCCGCGGCGGCGCATCGATTTTGGCGAGCACGACGCGAAGAAGCGCCTCCTCTTCGACGACAATCGCCGGAGGGCTGGCACTGGCTGTTTCAGTGGGCGCCTGGGCGCCGTGCTGGTGGACTTCGTTCTTCACGACAAAGTCGTTTAGTGTAGTGAGAGTTCACCAGGTTGCCAACAGGAGAGGACACGGAGAATGCGAAGGGCACAGAGGGCGGGCAAGGCGGGAAACCCTTCCTCACTTTGCGATTTCTGTCGGTGCTGTGCTCTCGCTTCGATCACGCAGCCGGCAGGCGAATGGTGAAAGTGGTGCCTTTGCCAGGGTGGCTGAGCACGTCGATGGTACCTTTGTGATCCTCCACGATGCGCGCCGTGGTGGCCAGGCCCAGGCCCGTGCCGCCCGCCTTGCGCGAAAAGAAGGGCTCGAAGATGTGCTCGAGATCTTCCCGGGCGATGCCGATGCCCGTATCGCGCACCATGAGAATGGCTTCCGGCGGGGTCGCGTTTCGCTGCGCCGTGGAAAGGTAGATCGTCCCCCCCTCGGGCATGGCTTCTGCGGCGTTGCGCAGGAGATTCCACAGCACCTGCTGCATCTGTCCCGAGGCCGCCTCGACCCAAACGCTGGTCGGCGCGTGCAGCTGCAAACGGACTTCCTTGGTTCGCCGCTCGAGCTCGAAGATTTTCGCAATCTCGGCGACCATCTCGGCGAGATCGAGACGCTGCCGATCTTCCGTGCGCGGGCGGGCATAGTCGAGCAGGTTGCTGATGAGGGCATTGACCCGATCGACTTCGCGAACGGCGATATCGACCAAGTTGCAGGTTTCGGCGTCCGCGCCAGGGAGCCGCTTGAGCACCTCGACCGAGCCAGAAATGCTGGCCAAGGGATTGCGGATTTCGTGGGCAATGTTGGCGGCCAGACGGCCAATGCCAGCCAAGCGCTCCGCGCGGGCGACGGCCTGTTCCATGTGGCGCAGATCCGTCAAGTCCTGGAAATGGATGACTCGGCCGGTGACATTGCCGGTGTGATCGGAGAGCGGGGTTGCGGAAAGTCCCAGGCGCCGTTCGACCCCGTCGGCTCTGACCGCGTCCACCTCGTCGCGCAGGACACGTCCCAGCGCGCCGGCCTTGGCCAGCACCACCTCCAGCGACGGGATGTGGCTGGCCAGTTTCTGGCCAATGGGCGGGGCAAGGGTGATGCCGAGAATGTCGCACGCGGCATCGTTCATGGTGGTGATGGTGCCGTCGAGAGTGGTGGTGACCAGGCCCGACGAAAGACAGCGAATCGTATCCTGGTGCAGGGACGCGAGATCGCCCACCAGTTGTTGGTGGATGGCGAGCCGCTCACCGGCCTTGCGCCGCTGGCGGGCCAGACTGACGCCGAGAGAGCCCACGGAAATCAGTCCAGCCAAGAAGATCACGTTGCGAAAAACCAGTTCTTCGCGCGTGAGATCCCAGGGAAAGACCGTCTGGCCGGTGATGGGAGGAAGGATCTTCATGTATCCAAGCAGCGAGATCCCGACGAAGAGCAGCGCGCTGGCCAAGGAAACGCTGGCCGCACCGAAGCCCTTGGGCAAGGCGGATACCGCGACCACATCAATGAGGTAGAGAAAGGAATACCCGCTTTGAGCGCCGCCTGTGGCGTGGACAAGCAGGGTCACCAGAACCAGATCGACACCAATCTGGATATCCGCGAAATGGATGGGATCCTGGATGCGCTTGAGACTGATGGCATAGGCAAGGCTGGCCAGATAGGTCGTGGCCAGAAGCCCGAAAACAAAACGGCCGAAGGGACTGGAGAGGGTCTCGGGCGATCCCAGCGTCCACGCCAAAATCACCACCGAAAGCATGAGCACCGTGGCCAGCGCGGTGCGCACCAGCATCAGGTAGGTCACGATTCTCAGCCCTTCGGCCCGCGGCTTGTCGACGGGGGGCGCCGCGGGAGCGGCGCCCATAAGCACGAGCGGGGGAATGGGAATTGGGGAAATAGCTTCCTGATTTGCGGGGGGCCGCGCGGTTCCGCCGGCCGACGCTTGAGTCGAATCTTCCATCCCGTCGGCTTGCCCCAAGGCGCGTATCGCTTGGCGCGAACTAGCTCTTGATGTTTCCCGCCATCTCGAAAATTGGCAGATACATCGCGATGACCAAGCCACCGACGACGGTGCCCAAGAACACCATCATGAGGGGTTCGATCATGCTGGTCATGGATGCCACCGCGACGTCGACCTCTTCCTCATAGAAATCGGCGATCTTGGTCAGCATGGCGTCGAGTGCGCCGGTCTGCTCACCGACGCTGATCATCTGAACCACCATGGGTGGCATCAGGCCGGTTTCCATGAGCGGCGTGGACATGTCCTTGCCTTCCGAGATGCGCGCCCGGACGAACATGATGCCGTCCTGAACCACCATGTTGCCGGCGGTTTTGCCCACGATTTCCATGGCGTCCAGAATGGGCACGCCGGATGAAAGCAACGTGCCCATGGTGCGCGTGAAGCGCGCCACCACCACCTTGCGCAGGACCGCGCCCAAAATGGGAAGTTTTAGCAGCATGCCATCCCAGGCCAGCCGGCCTTTGCGCGTTCGCAGGATCATGACCCAGGTGGTGTAGAACAGGATCAGTCCCACCGTGATGTAGGGCAGGTAGTTCCGCATGGCATACGACATGTCGATGACCATCTGGGTCGGCTTGGGCAGTTTTCCGCCGCCGAAATCCTTGAACATCTTCTCGAATACCGGGATGACCTTGGTCAGCAAGACGACGACCACGATGCCGGCGATGAATAGAACGATGAGCGGATAGCTCATGGCGCCCTTCACGCGGCGGCGCAGCTTCTGCGCCTTCTCTAGGTACTGGGATAGGCGCTGCAGAATCGTATCCAAGATACCGCCGGCCTCACCCGCGGCGACCAAGTTCACGAAGAGATTGTCGAAAATCTTGGGAAACCGGCGCATGGCATCGGACAGGGTCAGACCACCTTCCACACTGGTGCGGATCTGGGCCAGGATCTTGCCGAAGCGCTTGTTCTCAGCCTGCGACGACAGGATCTCCAGGCACTGCACGATGGGCAAGCCGGCGTCGATCATGGTGGCAAAGAGACGGGTGAAAACCACGATGTCGTTCACCTTCACGCCGGTGCCGATGGTGGGCAGCGTGATCTGATACGGCTGCTTCTTCACCGTGACCGGCGAGAGCTGCTGCATCTTGAGCTTGTTGTGGACAGCCTCTTCGGACTCGGCCTCCATAACGCCCTTCTTGACGTCGCCCGTCCGCGTACGCGCTTCCCAAATGAAGGCTTTCATTTGCGCTGCCATGGCTAATTATCCTCTTATCCTCTTCCCATGGGCGGCCGGCCAGCAGGCCTGCCAGTCGATGCCCCGCCACCGGTGTTCGAGATGATCTGTTCCAGCTCCTCTGGTTCCGAGCTGTGGCCCATCGCCTCTTCGAGCGAAACCAGCCGGCGCAAGTAGAGGCTGGCCAGGCTTTGGTTCATGGTCTGCATGCCCGACTTGCCCTGCCCGATTTGCATGATGGAGTAAATCTGGTGGATCTTATCCTCGCGGATAAGGTTGCGAATGGCGGCGTTAGGGATCATCACCTCGAGCGCCGGGATGCGGCCCTGCCCGGAAGCGCGCGGCAAGAGTGCCTGGCTGATGATCCCTTCCAGGACGAAGGACAGCTGGGCTCGGATCTGCGACTGCTGATTCGGCGGGAAGACGTCGATGATGCGGTTGATGGTCTGCACCGCCGAATTGGTGTGCAGGGTCGCGAAGCACAGGTGGCCGGTCTCCGCCGTGACCAGCGCCGCCTCGATGGTTTCGAGGTCGCGCATTTCGCCGATAAGCACCACGTCCGGATCCTGGCGCAGGATGTATTTGAGCGCTTTTTTGAAATTGTCCGTGTCGGCGCCGATCTCGCGCTGGTTAATTAGGCACTTCTTGTGGGGGTGCAAATACTCGATGGGGTCTTCGATGGTGATGATGTGCTCGTGCCGTTCGGAGTTGATCTTGTCGATCATGGCCGCCAGCGAGGTGGTCTTACCCGAGCCGGTGGGCCCCGTGACCAGCACCATTCCGCGCGGCTTGTTGCACAACTCTTCGATGACGGGTGGCAAGCCCAGATCGCCGAAGCTCTTGACCTGAAAGGGGACGGTACGAAAAGCGCCGCCTACCGCGCCTCGCTGCATGAAGAGGTTGGCGCGAAAGCGCGCCACGCCGCGCACGCCAAAGGAGAAATCGAGCTCCTTGTCCTCCTCGAAACGCAGCTTCTGCGTGTCGGTCAGCACCGAATAGCACAGTTGCTTGGTGTCGACCGGCGAGAGCTGGTTGACCCGCAAGGGCACCAGGACGCCATCGATGCGCAGCTGCGGCGGCGAGCCGGTGGTGATGTGAAGGTCCGAGGCCCCCTGCTCGACCATCGCCTTCAGTAGCTGTTGTAGATTGACGTTGAGCCCACTCGCAGGTGTCGGCGTGGTGTCCAAACTGCCTCCCTTAGTCGGCGGCCGTGATACGCGCCACCTCTTCGACCGAGGTGATCCCCTGGCAAATCTTGCGGATGCCTGACATGCGCAGCGAGCGCATGCCGCGCCTAACCGCTTCGGCCTTGATTTCCACCGCGGCCGCCCCCTGCAGCACCAATTCCTTGAGCGGATCGGTGAAGGGCATGACCTCGTAAAGAGCCAGACGGCCCTTGTAGCCGGACATGCCGCAGGTCTGACAGCCGGCACCATGCGTGCACTGGGCGGTGTCGACCTCGGCGTCGCTGGCACCCAGGGACTTGAGCTCATCCTTGGGCGTCGGGATGGGTTGTTTGCAGTTCGCGCAGATCTTGCGCACCAAGCGTTGCGCCTGCACCAGCTGCACGGCAGCAGTGACCAAGAAGGGCTCGACGCCCATGTTGAGCAAGCGCGTGATGGTCGAAGGGGCGTCGTTGGTGTGAAGGGTCGAGAGCACAAGGTGGCCGGTGAGCGCCGCCTTGATGCCGATTTCGGCGGTCTCGAAATCACGAATCTCGCCGATCATGATGATGTCGGGGTCTTGGCGCAGGAACGAGCGCAAGGCCGCGGCGAAATTGAGCCCGATGTCTTCGTGCATTTGCACCTGATTGATGCCGGCGAGATTGAACTCGACGGGATCCTCGGCGGTGCAGATGTTGTCTGAGATCTTGTTGAGCTCGGAGAGCGCCGAGTACAGCGTCGTGGTCTTGCCCGAGCCGGTGGGGCCGGTGACCAGCACCATGCCGAAGGGTGATTCGATGGCCTTCTTGAAATCGTCGAGCTGGTCGACCTCGAAGCCCAGCTTGGTCATGTCGAGCTGCAGGTTGCCCTTGTCGAGTAGACGCAAAACGATCTTCTCGCCGAACAGGGTGGGCAGAACCGAGACGCGGAAATCCATCTCCTTGTTGGCACCGACCTTGAGCTTGATGCGTCCGTCCTGCGGCAGCCGGCGCTCGGCGATGTCGAGGTGGGACATGATCTTGAGGCGGCTGGAAAGCGCGGCCTTCAGCTTCACCGGCGGCGACATCTCCTCGTGGAGCACGCCGTCGACCCGGTAGCGCACGCGGTAGCTCTTCTCGTAGGGCTCGACGTGGATATCGGAGGCGCCCTTCTGGATGGCGGAGAGCAAAATGTGGTTGCACAGCTTGACCACCGGCGCGTCGTCGGCGGCGCGCTCCAGATCCAGGGCGTTGACATCGTCCTCGGCGGAGGCGCCAACCTCGACCTGCTCCTGGATCTCGTTCATCACCTGGTTGATGTCGAGCTCGTTCTGGCGCTGGTAGTACTTCTCGATGGCCTCGGTGATGCTGACCTCGGAGGCCACCACCACCTCGATGTTGTAGCCCGTGACGAACTTGAGATCGTCGATGGCGAGGATATTGGACGGATCGGCGATGGCGATGATCAGCGAGGAGCCAGCGCGGTTCACCGGGATCACGCGGTGGCGTTCGACGACCTCCCTGGGGAGCAGGGTGATGACATCGCGATCGATCTCGAACTCGGACAGGTTGATGGCCGGGACGCCATACTGCTTGGACAGGAACTGGGTGAGATCGTCCTCTTGGATCGCCCCCACTTTGATGAGGGTGTTCCCCAGGCGCTCGCCTGACTTTTTGCTCTCTTCCTGAGCGCGCTGTAGCTGCTCGGGTGAGATGATTTGGTCCCGGAGCAGTAGCTCCCCGAGTCGACTCATGTTTCCCCCAAGAACCGTCGGCAGATAAGAACGGCTCCTTGAGCCCATGATCGTAACAGTGGGTCAGCGCGGAGGCAAGATCCTCGCTCGCGGATCATCGTTCGTGGATCGGACCGACGCGCAATCCGCGTCAGGCGGGCGCGTGGGCCTGCCCCATCGGGGCCTGCCCCGACGGGCAAGCTTTGTGGATTCGCAAGCGCTGGTTGCTAGTTGTCGAAGGGATCAGCGTAGCCGCTGGTCTTCTTCTTCCCGGCGGGCTTGGGGGCCTTGGCTGCTGGGGCAGGGGCCGGCGCTGCGGCGGCTTTGGGTGCTGCCGCTGGCTTGGGGACCGGTGGTGCCTTCGGTGCCGGGGCGGGCTTGGGCGCAGCGACGTGAGCGGTCTTGCGCGCAGACCTGTGCGCTTTGGGCGCAGACGCAGCTTCTTCCCCATTGGAACCGGCATTCTCGGGAAGAGCAGCGGCCGGCGCCACAGCCTCGGGCTGTGCGGCGGCCGGCGCTGGTGGCGTGCTCGGCGGCAAGGGTTCGACATGGGCCGGAGGCACGGACGGCTGCGGCGCAGGCGCGGGCGCGATGATCACTGCAGGTGGCGGCGCGGGCGTGGGCATGATCAGTTTGAGAAACAAAACGGCCAGCACGAACCCGCCCAGAACCAACAAGCCGCCTGTCATCAGATACATGAACCTGGACTTGGCGCCTCCGACATTCGCGCCGGCAACCATGGGCTCGGTGAGAGCCGGGCGCATCTCTTCTTGGATCACGAGCGGCTGTTCGCGAGAGGCCGAGCGGCCCTCTCGGTAGGCGGCTTCCTGCTCTTCAGCGACGAGCGGATTCACGGTCACAAGCGTGCGTTCTTCCGTGGGTGGCGCGATCAGGAAGTTGGCTGAGGAGGGGCGATTAAACGCCAGCGCAGGAGGTGTCGGGTCCGCGGGCGCAATCAAGGTTTCGGGCATCGGCAACGGCGCTGCCAGCGCCGGCATGTCCGGTTCGGGTTCGGGAGCCTTGGCCGGCAGAACCAACTTGGCGAGCAAATCCTCGTACGCGAGATTGGTCGATTCGCCTGGCTCTTCGGCGCTTTCGCTTTCCTCTGCATCGTCTGCCACCGGCGAGGGAGGCGGCGGCATGAAGGTACTGACCAGCGCGGGCCCAGGTGTCTCAAGCATCACGTCCAGTCCATCGTCAATAGACTGGTCCCCCTCAGACAGTTCCCCCGCCGTGCGCCCTTGATGGGATTCGTCTTCGACTAGAAGGTCAGCGATGTCATCGACGGATGCCTCAGCAGATCCGTCGGCCTTTCGTGTCGGCCCTGGGCCAGTCGACATTGGGGAATTCCTTTCTGCAGCCTCACCGCGATTGCGTTGGGGCAAGGTGGGAGAAGCGAAGTTTCTTGTTGGCGGGCTACAAAGTCAATCCCTGACATAAGGTTCGCCACGTTTGACACTTGGCGGACGCGTACTAAGGTTGCTTCCCTTTTGCTCCAGGTTGACATCCCATGCCCAATCAAGACCGCCGTCCCACGCGTCGTGCCGCAAATCCCAGTCGTCAAGAACGAGAGTCCTCGCACGCCGATTCGCGTCAAGCGGGCGGCATGTCGATGCGCCAGGGGGTCTACCGACTTCCCGACGATGTAGCTCGCCGCGTCCATCTCGGTCACCCCTGGATTTTTCGGGAGGCCTTGGGTGCGCGCAAGGTCACCGAACCGACGGGCACCCTGGTCGACCTGGTGGCCAACAACCGCAATTTCCTGGCCCGTGGCTACGTGGACAGCGATCATCCGATCGCGGTGCGCATCATCTCCCGCGATGCGGACGAGCGCGTTCATCCGGGCTCGGGCGCCATTGCCGCGCGATTCATGCGCGCGGTGAAACTGCGCTGGCAAGTCCTAGGTACCCTGCGACCCACTGCCCTGCGACTTTTTTCGGGCGAAAACGAGGGCCTGCCAGGCGTGACCGTGGATCGCTACGGCGACTTCGTGGTCGTGCAGTGGCTGTCGGCCGGCGCGCTGCCCTGGCGGGACGAGCTCTACGAAGCCATCACCTCGTCGGTCGCCCCGCGCGGGATCTACGACCAGAAACGGGTGCGCTCGCTGGGTGGGCAGGCCGCGCCCGAACCAGCGGTCAAGGTGGCGGGTGAGGAAGCGCCTCTGGAAATCGTGGTCGAGGAAGAGGGCTGCCGTTTCGCTGTCGACGTGACCGCGCCGCTTGGGGTCGGCTTCTTTCCAGACATGCGCATCGGCCGCGATGCGGTTGCCCGCCGGGCCGCCGAGCGCCGGGTGCTCAACCTCTTTTCCTATACCGGCGCCTTTTCGGTGCGCGCGGCGAAGGCCGGCGCGACGGAGGTTGTTGCCGTCGACACCTCGGCCAAAGCCCACGCGCGCGCCCGGCGCAACTACGAGCTTTCTGGGCTCGATGCCAGCAAGGTCGAGCTCATCACCGCGGATGCCATGAAGACCCTTGAGCGCTTCGCTGATCGCAAACGCGCGTTCGACCTTGTGGTCTGCGATCCACCCACGTTTTCGCACGGCCAAGGCAAGCCCTTCTCCGCCACCTCGGACTTGGGCCAGCTGGCGGGCGCCGCTGCCTCCGTGCTCACACCGGGTGGGTTTCTCGCCTTCGCCACCAACGCGGCGAAGATGTCGAGCGCCGATGTCGATCGCGCCATCGCCGAGGGCGCCGCTGCCTTTGGCCACAATCTGCACATCATCGAGCGCCACAGTCTGCCACCGGATTTCCCGGTCAATCCTGGATTCCCCGAGGGCAACTACCTCAAGTTCGTACTTGCCGTGAAGTCCTAGCCGCCTCGTTCTGGGCAGCGAAAGCTTGCGCGATTCGCCGGCCCGCCAGGGTTCTATCCGGGGCGCCGTCGACCGCGGCGATCACGGCCGCGGCGCTGGCCCCCGCCCGTGCCACGGCCGCCACATTGTCGAGCGTGATGCCTCCGATGGCCACCACCGGGATGGCCGCTGCGGCTGCGACGTCTTGCAAAGCGGCCAGTCCAACCACGGGATCGGCGTCGCTCTTGGTGGTGGTTGGGAAGACGGGGCCGAAGCCGATGTAGTCCGCGCCCCCGGCGGCGGCAGCCTTGGCTTGGTCGAGGGCGTGGGTCGAGACGCCGACCACGAGCGATTCGGCGTGTGCCGCGCGGCGAACCCGCAGAACCTCGGCCAAGGGCAAGTCGTTCTGTCCAAGATGAATCACGTCCGCAGCGACTGCCAGGGCCACGTCCAGGCGATCGTTCACGCACAACGGAACGCGATGCTCGGTGCATAGCGGCCGCAGTGCGCGCCCAAGCTCGCACATCGCCGCCAGGCTAAGTTGCTTGGCCCGAAGCTGAAGACAACACGGCCGCGCAGCGAGAAGTTCACTTGCATGGCGGCATGCAGCCGCTAGATCCAGAGAAGATCCCTTCACGTCGAGAATTGCGTAGTAGCCTTGTATCTGCAGTGTCATGGCGATGCCTGGTTTTGGCATGCCCGCTGCCAAACGTCGATTCCCAGATGTCACCATGCCAACACCGTTCAAGCTCGTCACTGATCTGAAGCCAGCTGGCGACCAGCCGCGCGCCATCGAGGAGCTCGTCGCGGGCGTCAAACGCGGCGACCCGGCGCAGGTCCTGCTGGGCATCACCGGCAGTGGCAAGACCTTCACCATGGCCCAGGTCATCGAGCGGGTGCAGCGGCCGACGCTGGTGGTGGCGCACAACAAGACCCTGGCCCACCAATTGTTCGGCGAGTTCAAGGGCCTGTTCCCCGACAACGCCGTCCACTTCTTCGTCAGCTACTACGACTACTACCAGCCCGAGGCCTACGTGCCATCGACAGACACCTTCATCGAGAAGGATTCGCTGATCAACGAGGAAATAGACCGCATGCGCCACGCGGCAACCTATGCGCTGCTCACCCGGCGCGACGCCATCATCGTGGCCTCAGTGTCGTGCATCTACGGCATCGGTGCACCTGAAGCATACCTGGGCATGAAGATCGAGCTCGCCTGCGGGGTCGAGGTCCGGCGCGATGCGGTCCTGCGCCGCCTGATCGAGATCCAGTACGAACGCAACGACGTGGATTTTTCCCGCGGCACCTTCCGCGTGCGCGGCGACGTGGTCGAGATCTTTCCCGCCTACGAGCGCGAGAAGGCCCTGCGCATCGAATGGTGGGGCGACGAAATAGAAACCATTTCCGAGGTCGACCCCTTGCGCGGCAAGGTGCTGCGCAAGCTCGACGAGGTGTCCATCTTTCCCGGCTCGCACTACGTGACCCCGGCCGACGAGCTGGTGCGCGCCATGACCGGCATCAAGGAGGAGCTGCGCGAGCGTCTGGTTGAGCTCAAGGATGCGAACAAGCTGGTGGAAGAGCAGCGCCTGTCGCAGCGGACGCTTTACGATCTGGAAATGCTGGAGCAGATGGGGCGATGCAAGGGCATCGAGAACTACTCGCGCCATCTTTCCGGTCGCAAGGCCGGCGAGCCGCCGCCCACTCTCATCGATTATTTCCCCGACGACATTTTGGTCATGGTCGACGAGTCCCACCAAACCATCCCGCAGATCTCGGCCATGCACAAGGGCGACAGGTCGCGCAAGGAAACCCTGGTGGATTACGGCTTTCGCTTGCCCTCGGCGCTCGACAACCGGCCCTTGCGCTTCGAGGAATGGGAAGGCCGCGCCAAGCAGGCCGTGTTCGTGTCGGCCACGCCCGGCGACTACGAGGTCGCGCGCTCCAAGGGCGTGCTGGTCGAGCAGATCATCCGCCCTACCGGACTTCTCGATCCCGAAATCGAAGTGAGGCCGGTGGGCACGCAGGTCGACGATCTGCTGGCCGAAATTCGCGAGCGCGTACTGGCCGGCGAGCGCGTGCTGGTGACCACGCTGACCAAACGGCTGGCCGAGGATCTGACCGAGTACTACGGCGAGCTTGGCGTGCGCGTGCGCTACCTGCACTCGGACATCGACACGCTTGAGCGCATCGAGATCTTGCGTGACCTTCGCCTGGGCGAATTCGACGTACTGGTGGGCATCAACCTTTTGCGCGAGGGACTCGATCTGCCCGAGGTTTCCCTGGTCGCCATTCTCGACGCCGACAAGGAAGGCTTCCTGCGCGCCGAGCGCTCGCTGATCCAGACCATTGGCCGCGCCGCCCGCAACGTACGCGGCAAGGTCATCATGTACGCGGATCGGGAAACCGTTTCGATGAAGAAGGCCATCGACGTCACGCGCCGGAGGCGGACCGTGCAAGAGGAATACAATCGCCAGCACGGCATCACGCCGAGGACCATCGAGAAGGCCATCGCCGAGCTTTCGGGCACGGCGCAAGACGACCGCTGGGATCCCACCAAGGCCAAGCTGCCCAAACAGGGCAAACGCACGGTTCCCCCCGACGAGATCCCGGGACTCATCGTCTCGCTCAAGAAGGAGATGTTCGACTTGGCCGAGAAGCTCGAATTCGAGAAGGCCGCCGCGCTACGCGATCGCATCGCGCAGCTGGAAGAGCTGCAGTTTGACCTTGGGTGAAGGAAGAATTTAACCACAGAGAACACAGAGGACACAGAGCCCGGAAAGGAAAGGGGTTCCGGATCTTTCATCCGAACCCTTTCTTCTTCTCCGACCTCTGTGTCCTCTGTGGTGAAAATTCGATCCGGATACCGCGGTTGCTACAGGCGCTGGTAGGCGAGTCTCCAGATGCGGATGCCTTCGCGTTCGCATAGGCGCTCACGAAAGGAGCGCGCGGCGAAGTGGCTTTGGCGGAGAAAGGTCCACGGCGCGTGGAGATTGACGAAGCGCCGGGGTACCTCCCATTCCAGTGCGGTCATGGCGTCGAGCGCGATATCGAAGATGTCGGTGGCCACATGGATTTCACCCTCGGCCGCAAGTAGGTCCGCCAGCTGGTCGATCAGGTATTTGTCCACCGCGCGCCGCTTGCGCTGGCGATTCTTGAAGAATGGATCGGGAAAATTGATGAAGAAACGGCTCACGCTGGCGGGTTGAAACAGCCTAGGCAGATCCACCGAGATGTTGGCGAACACGCTGCGAACCTGGCCGAGCCCCCGCTCCCGGCACATCCCGTTCGACTGGTTCACCAGGTCGCGGCGGAGCTCCACGCCGACATAGCTGCGCCCTGGCTCTTCAACCGCGCGCTCCATCAGAAAGAACGCCTCCGCCGACCCCAGCTCGACCTCGATCGGCCGGCCAGCCGGCAGGTCCAGGGGCTCGAGCGGGATTTGCAGGTAGTCCGAGCGAAGCGGGTTGACGTGCTGGCGAATGCGCATGCGGCTTCAACGCTGGATTCAGCGCTCGCTTCGCGGGCTAGGTCTTGGCAAGGGCCGGGACGTGGTGGCGGTATTTTCGGTTGACGTACAGCTGTTGCAGGATGCCGATGAAGTAGCTGGTCAGCGTGTAGATGGACAGACCGGCAGGCAGGAAGAGCGAGAAGCCGGTGAACATGACCGGCATCATGACCGACATCATCTTCTGCTGCTGCGGATCGGTTCCCGCCGGCGACATGCGCATCTGCAGGAACATCACGGCGCCCATGAGCAGCGGCGCCAGGTAGTAGGGATCCTTGGCCGACAGGTCGGTGATGTACCAGAAGAAGGACGAGTGGTAGAGCTCGACCGCGTAGTTGAGCGTGGAGAACAGCGCGATCCAGATGGGCATCTGGATGAGGCTGGGCAGACAGCCGCCGAAGGGCGACACGCCGTGCGCCTTGTACATATTCATGGTTTCGACGCCCAGCTTCTGCTTGTCGTTCTCGTGCTTCTTGCGCAACTCCGCGATCTTGCCGGATAGGCCCTGCATCTTCTTGGCCGACACCAGCGTCTTGTAGGTCGGGTAGAAGGTGACGAGGCGAATGAAGAGGGTGAGCAAAATGATGGCGATGCCCCAGTTGCCGGACAGCCGGTAGAACTGCTTGAGCAGTGCGAGCATGGGGCGCGACAGGACGGCGAAGGTCACGTCCACGGCGTCCGCCAGCTTGGCGTCCTCGCCCGCAGGCCGCACCGACTCGAGGTCATGCGCGTACTTGGGTCCCGCGAAGACGATGAAGGGGTACTCGGTCTTCTCGCCTGGCGCCAGGGTACGGGTGGAAAAGGAAAGCGCCACCTCGGCCGTGTTGTAGTCGATCGCCTGCTCCTTGCAGCCGCGATCGCGCGGTTGGCTCTCGGGAAGCGGTACCGCCGCGATCATGAAGTACTTATCGCCGGCCGACGCCCAGCGCACACCGCCCAGAAAATTCTGCGGCTCCTTGGCCAGCGCTTCCACGGTGGAGCGATGGGCCTTGTCGCCCACGTGGCAAACCATCTCGGTCAGGTTCGCGGAGGCGTAGCTCATGAAGCCGCCACCCTTCTTCTCTGGATCTTGGGCGGCAAACATGCGAATCGAGAGTCCGTGATCCAGGGGCTTGCTACCCTTGTTTTGCACGCTCACGGCAAGTTGCAGGCGGTAGCGCTGGGCTTCGAGGGTGAAGCGTTTCTCGACCACCACGTCGTCGGTTTCGGCATGAAAGACCACGCTGCCCGCGGACGGCCGGATGACCGACCAAGCGATGTTGTCGTTCCAGGCAAAGTCCGCCTTGGTGAAGCTGGTGCGCAACGGCGCGGTGTCTTCCTTCGACGTGGACACGATTTGCATGCCCGAATCGGGTTGCGCCTTGTTGAGCAGGAACTGGCGATCCTTGAGCTTGATCTGTCGCAGCGAGGCGCCCCAGGAAGAGAACACGTAGTTCGCCTCCTGAGACTCTAGGGTCACCCGGGTTTCGGCCGGCCGTTCCATGGCCTGCGCGGGCGTTTGGGTCGTGGGATTTGTTGGCGCCGTGGCCGCTGCAGGGGCGACGGCCCCCGAATCCAGACCTGGCGAAGTCGTGCTGGCGACTGGGCTTGGCGCCTGCACGTGCTGAGGAGTGGGTGGGAAGAACTTTCCCCAAAGGAGGAGAATCGCCACCGAGATAACCACCGCGAGAAGCAACCGCTTGTCCATGTATCTCCTAGATCAAATTCGCGCGAATAGCTGCTGGCGCGGGGAGCGGAACGGGATCGAGGCCACCCCGCGAAAAGGGATGGCAGCGCAGAAGTCGGCGCAAGGCGAGCGTGCTGCCTTTGAAGGCACCAAACCGCTCGATGGCTTGCTGGGCGTAGACCGAACAGGTGGGCTCGAACCGGCAGGCCGGCCCGAGCGCAGGCGATAGGGCGAATCGATAGATGCGCAGCAAGCCCAGAAGCGGGACTTTGCCGAGGGCATCGATGGGTTTCAGCGGCGAGCGCATGACCCCTTGATACTCAAGAGAAGCCGGCGCAATTCGTCGGCGGTGGCACGGAAGCTGGTGCTTGCTGCACTGGGTTTCGCGATGACGACCAAGTCAGATCCCCTCGTCGGTGGCTCCGCCAACGTGCGGTAGCTCTCGCGCAGCCAACGCTTGACCCGATTGCGGACGACAGCATTGCCCACCTTCTTGCTCACCGTGATACCAAGGCGTGCATCGCGCGCAGATGAACTGTCCGTCGGCAGCGTGGCGTACAGGACAAGGTTGCGACCGGCAACCCGCTGCCCACGCTGCTGTACCGCAAGAAAGCCCGACCGCTTTCGGAGTCGCTTGCTGCGGCCAAGCCCTTGGTGCAGGCCTCGGTCGGTCACCTCAACCTATTTCTTGGGTACGGTGACGGTGAGCTTCTTGCGGCCTTTACGGCGACGGCGCCTAAGCACCTCGCGTCCCGCTGGTGTGCTCATGCGCTTCCGGAAACCGTGTGTGCGTTTCCGGCTCCTTCGGTGCGGCTGATACGTCCTCTTCACTGGATCCTCCGGTATTGCCCCGGTGTGGGCCGGAAGAACTAACATTCCAGATCGGTGCTGTCAACGACTGGCCCGCTTTTTGGATATCCTTTTTCGACCTCTCTGCCTCCGCAGTGCGCGAGAGCTGGGAGCAGTTGACCGCCTGTTTCGGCCGCTCTTCCGTCGACAAGACCGTATTCATTGCGCGTTTCTCGTCGGAGAACACCAGTCTGATGCGATCCACGTGCATTCTCCCCGACGACAAAGCAAGGATACTGATCACACTGGACGGTGTCCTCCGACGGGAACTTGACACCTTCTTGTCACTCAAGTGCTGCAAAGCCCATGGCATGGCGGTTAGCGCTCGCTTGGTTAGGCCTTGTCTGTGGAATTCGGGGTGGAGAGAAATGCGCCTCGAAGAGCCTGATGTTTTGCGAAGGATCACCACAACTTGGACGGATGGCCATGGTCCGCTCAGGGATCTGCGACAGCGTCCGCTGTGGGCTTTGCTCGGCTATGTCCCCGGATCCCTGGCACCTCGGCAAAGATTGGATTTTAGTCTTGCCGGTCTTCGGACTGGTTGGTAGTAAAGGCCTCCCGCCGACAGCGCCTTCCGGTTTTGACCATGCGTGGATTACCGGAATGCGCTTAGGAATCGCTGTTGGCAAATTGGGGATTCGTGTGTGTAAACGTCTGTTTTTATTTGGCATTTGTCAACTCGTCTGCTGTGAATAAAACATGCTAGCACTGTGGGGCGAAGCCGTACGATCAGTCGAAGAGCGGGTCAAGCCGACGCAGAGGGACCAGTGGTTGCGTCCCATCACCTTTGTCGGGCATGAGGGCAGCCGCATCCGCCTCCGCGCGCCCAATCGCTACCAGAAGGAGTGGTTCGAAGACCACTACCTGCACGCCATTCTTTCCGACCTGGAACGTCGTACCAAGACCTCCTTTTCTGTGGATATCGAAGTGGTGGAAGAGAAGACAGCACAAGAGGGACAAGAGGGGCAGACGGGACAAACAGGGCAAGCTGGAGTTGACGAGTCCGTTGGAAATGTCCAGGGCGAGCCGAGGATCGAACAACTCGGAGTAGCCTCCCCAACCCCCAAGGGGCTCGACAGACGGTATACCTTCGACAAGTTCGTGGTCGGCCAGACCAACCAATTTGCGCACGCAGCGGCGCGCATGGTCGCCGACTCGCCAGCCTCCAAGTACAACCCCTTGTTCATTTATGGTGGGGTCGGTCTTGGCAAGACCCACCTCCTTCACGCCATTGGTCACGAGATCCACCGCCAGCATCCCGAGTGGAACATCGCGGTCGTGACGTGCGAGCAGTTCGTGTCGGGCTTCATCGGTTCGATGCTGAACCAGCGACGTCAGTCCGGAAACGGCCACGGCAATGGCTACAATCTGATGGAGGAGTTCCGTCACCGCTACCGGGAGGCGCCCGATGTCCTCCTGGTCGACGACATTCAATTCCTCTCGGGCAAGGACAGCTCGCAGGACGAGTTCTTCCATACCTTCAACGCTCTCCACCACGCGCACAAGCAGATCGTTCTGACCTGCGACAAGTTGCCGGCGGAGCTTCCTGGCGTGGAGGAGCGTCTACGCAGCCGTTTCACATGGGGCCTCATCACGGAGATCGGACATCCCGATCTGGAAACGCGCGTGGCGATTCTTAAGCGCAAGGCCGAGCTTGACCATATCGACTTGCCCGATGATGTGGCGCTGACCGTGGCCAGCTACGTGCGGTCGAATGTGCGCGAGCTGGAAGGGGCCTTGCTCCAGCTTTCGGCGCGCGCTTCGATCACCGGGTGCACCATCACCAAGGAAGTTGCCGAGGAGATCCTGAAGACCATCGCCTCGTCCGGCCCAACCGGACTCAGCGTGGAGTCTATTCAGCGCGAGGTCGCGTCGTACTTCGAGGTCAAATTGCACGACCTCAAGGGTCCCAAGCGGCACCGTGCGGTCTCCCATCCCCGCATGATCGCCATGTACCTTTCCCGCAACCTGACCTCGATGAGCTATCCCGAGATTGGCAGCCGTTTCGGCGGAAAAGATCACTCAACCATCATCAGCGCGGTCAAGAAGATCGAAAAGAAGATGGCCGAGGATGCAAGTCTGCGAAGCGTGGTGTCCACGCTGACCACGCGTTTGCGCCAGCGCTAGCGAAGAGGCAAGAGACGTCCGTCGTGGTCGAAGGGTTTCTCGCCATTCGGGAGAGGCCTTTGTCGTATGCCCGTGGCCTTGCGCTTGTCACGGGTGCCTTGTGGCCATCCTCACCCGACTCAATCCACGCACCACGGTGGGACCGCGCCTGCCGAGATCACGACCGTTTCCCCTGTTGGTAACTTACCCTAAACCATGTGGTCAGACGCTTGAGAAGTCGTCACCACCACTTATCCCGAATCCATCACCCTGGCTCAGGGTTCTTATCCCCACTTTTTTGCATCGCCTCACCGTCGGAAAAGGCGATCTATCCACAAATCCACAGGCCCTAATACTTCTCCCAATATATATAAAAAACCTATAGATTCTAAGAACGTGTTGATGGATGAAAACACCAGCTAGAGGGTAACGGATGGACTTTCGGATTGGAAAGAACGAGCTCCTTCGAGGGCTGTATTTGACCCATGGCATAGCGGATCGAAAGAATACGATCCCGATCCTTGCCAATGTCCTGGTGCGTGCCAGCGGCAAGGACAAGGTTCTCTTCGCGGCCACCGACTTGAAGGTGGCGATGCTTGTCCATGCGACAGGCAAGGTTTCAGAGGAGGGGGCCATCACGGTGGGTGCGAGGCAGCTGTACGAAATTGTGAAGGGACTTGGGGGGGAAGAAGTTCGCTTGCAGCGGACAGAGCAGAACTGGCTGCACATCGAAAGTGGCAGGACCGAATTCAAGGTTGTTGGGATGAGCGATAGAGACTTTCCTAAACTGCCGAGCGTGGAAGAGATCCCATGCAGCAAGGTGGAGTGTTCCGCGCTTGGCGAGATGATCGGGAAGACCATCCTTTCGGTGTCGCAGGACGAGACTCGGCCGCACCTGGCGAGCGTGCTGTTTGAAAGCGACGGCGAGAAAGCGACCATGGTGTCGACCGATGGGCACCGGCTATCCAAGATCTCCCGATCGATGCCTGGCGGGCCCAAGCTTGCGTCTGGAGGGCTTCTGCCGAGGAAGGGCCTCTCAGAGATCCGGCGAGCGCTCGAAGGCAACCAGGCGCAGTGTGAGATCGGGATCGATCAAGGCTTCTTCGTGCTCAAGTCCGACGACATGGTGCTGTCGGTGAAGCTTGGTGAAGGCCAGTTCCCGCCCTATGACCAGGTGATTCCCAAGGACAACGACAAAAAGGTCCTGCTGGAGCGCGAGGCCTTCCTGGAAGCGCTACGACGCGTGTCGATTATTGCTTCCGATAAAACCTGGGGCATCCGGTTCTCCTTGGAGAAGGGCAACCTGTCCATCGAGGCGGACAACCCGGATTTGGGCAATGCCAAGGAAAAGATCGACGTGGACTACAAGGGTGGGGCGCTGCAGATCGGCTTCAATGCGCGGTACTTCATCGACTTGCTCGGTGAGATGACTGGCAAAGAGGTCAGCATCGAGCTGGGTGGTGATCTGGATCCGGCGTTGGTCAAGCCCTGCGATGGCAGCGACTATCTGGGCGTGATCATGCCGATGCGGCTCTAGGACCGCGGCCAGGGACATTGCTCCTACGAGACATACGGGTTAGGGGCTGGAGGAACCTAGGCGAGGAGCGCTTGTCGCTCGGCCAACGCGTCACCGTGCTTTTCGGACAGAACGGGCAGGGGAAGAGCAATCTCCTGGAAGCGGCCTACTACGCCATCACTTTTCGGTCGTTCCGCACGAGCAGCATCGGCGATCTCATCGGATGGGACAGCCCTCGAGCGGAGATTGAAGCAGGCATTGTGTTGGCTGGCCTGGAGCGATGTCTTCGCGTCGAAATCGCCGTGGGGAAAAAGCGCACGACGCTCGATGGAAAGGTGGTTCGTCGGGATTCGGAATCCCTGCGCGGCGCCGGGGTTGTGATTTTTGGTCCTGAGGATCTTCGCTTGCCGAAGGCCGCTGCGGCAGAGCGACGCCGGGCTGTGGATCGGGCGGTGTTTGCCGTTCAGCGGACGTACTACCGCGAGGCGCTCGACTTCGAGCGGGCGCTGAAAGGCAGAAACGGGGTGCTGCGGCGGGGCGAGCTCTCGCGAGATCTTCTGGAAAGCTACGACGAGACCCTGGCACGAACCGGCGCGCGCATCGTGTGTCGGCGACGGGCCCTGGTTCGCCAACTCGCGCCCATCGTGGCGAGTATTTTCGAGGAGATCCACGGAAACTTGCCCGCACGTATTTCCTATCGCAGCCATGCCCTGGTGGAAGCGGCTGAGGGCGAACGGGATATCGAGTTGGCCCTGCGCACGGGCTTGGAAGCGGAGCGGGGCAACGATCAGCGCCGGGGTTTTACGGGATTCGGTCCGCAAACCGACGACCTCGAGATGCTCCTAGGAGAGCGGCCTGCGCGCGAACACGGTTCGCAGGGCCAAATTCGCTCGCTGGTGCTGGCGTTCAAGATCGGGGAATTGCGCCATGCCGAAGCCGAGAATGGCGAAACGCCGGTACTCCTGCTCGATGATGTGGCCAGCGAGCTTGACCACGAACGGAGAACGCGTCTTTTTGAGACCATCTCGGCCATGGCATGTCAGACTCTCATCACGGTGACGGAGAGAGAGCACTTGCCGGATCTGCCAGGGCGTGCGGACTGGCGCGTTTCAGATGGACATGTCGAACCCGCATAGGTCCTGGCCAGTTTTGCTTTACTCCCCGGTGCATTGATGCTATGTGACTGAAAGTCCTAGGTTTTTTACATGTCCACGGACTCAGATCCTCCCCCAATTCAAGACCAGCCCAAAGGCCCTAGCGAGTACAACGAAGAGAGCATCCAGGTTCTCAAGGGACTTGAGGCCGTACGGATGCGCCCGGGCATGTACATCGGTGATACCGATGACGGTAGCGGGTTGCACCATATGGTCTACGAGGTTGTCGACAACTCGGTAGACGAAGCCCTGGCGGGGTACTGCAATCGCATCGGTGTGCAGGTGCACTTCGATGACTCGGTGTCTGTCGAGGACAATGGCCGAGGTATCCCGGTGGGCGAGCACCCGACCGAGAAGCGTCCCACGGCCGAGATCGTCATGACGGTCCTTCACGCTGGCGGAAAATTCAACCACTCGAACTACAAGGTGTCGGGTGGTCTGCATGGCGTTGGCGTTTCGGTTGTGAACGCGCTTTCGGAGTGGTTGAAGCTCGAAATCAAGCGGGACGGCAAGGTCTACCACCAGGAGTATCGACGGGGTGATCCGGCCACGGTGCTCGAGGAGATCGGCGTTACCGAGAAGACGGGAACGAAGATCACGTTCAAGCCGGACGGGTCCATTTTCAAGGGCACCACAGAATTCAGCTTCGAGGTGTTGTCGACACGGCTGCGCGAGCTTTGCTACCTGAATCGCGGTCTAACCATCACCCTCGAGGATGAACGAAGCGGCAAGGCGCATGAGTTCAATTTCGCCGGCGGGCTGGCTCAGTTCGTTGCCGACCTGAACACGACCCGGGTTGTTACGCACGACAAGCCCATCGTGATCGAGGGCGAGCAGGATGGGACCGTCGTCGAGATCGCGCTGCAGTGGAACGACTCGTACCAGGACTCCATCTTCTGCTTCACCAACAACATCAAGAACAAGGATGGTGGTACGCACCTGACCGGATTTCGCGCGGCCCTGACCCGGACCGTGAATGCCTATGCCCAATCCGCAGGCCTGCTCAAGGATCTCAAGAACGGCCTGGGTGGAGACGACATCAGCGAGGGCCTGACCGCAGTGGTGTCAGTCAAACACCCCGATCCGAAGTTCAGCAATCAGCCGAAGGACAAGCTGGTCTCTTCCGAGGTGAAGGGCATTGTCGAACGCATCGTCAACGAGCGGCTGGGAAGATTTCTAGAAGAGCACCCGCGCGAGGCCAAGCAGGTCATTGACAAGGCTGTTCTGGCCGCGCGAGCACGCGATGCCGCGCGCAAGGCGCGGGAACTTGTTCAACGCAAAGGGGCTCTAGAGCTATCGTCTCTGCCGGGGAAGCTAGCGGATTGCCAAGAGCGAGATCCTGCACTCTCCGAGCTGTACATCGTCGAAGGGAACAGCGCAGGCGGTTCGGCCAAGATGGGTCGCAACCGGAAGGATCAGGCAATCCTTCCGCTGCGTGGGAAGATCCTCAATGTGGAGAAAGCTCGTCTCGACAAGATGCTTTCCTCGCAGGAAATCGTCGTTCTCATCACCGCCCTTGGGTGCGGGGTGGAGAAGGAAAAGGAAATCGAGAAGATCCGCTACCACCGCGTGATCGTGATGACCGACGCTGACGTGGACGGTAGCCACATTCGCACGCTGCTCTTGACCTTCTTCTATCGGCATTTCCCGGAGATCATCGAGCGCGGCTACCTCTTCATTGCGCAGCCGCCGCTCTATCGGCTGAAGAAGGGAAAGCGGGAGCTGTACTTGAAGAACGAGCAGGCCCTCGAGGAGTTCCTGCTGGATAGTGCGACGGAGAACCTTTTGCTTCAGCCGAGTGGAGGGGGTGATGTGATCGAAGGGAAGGTTCTTCGTCAGTTGGCTAGTTTGGCCGGGCGGTATCGTCGCCTTCTCAAGGTGCTGGATCGGCGATTGGATGCGCGACTCGTTGACGCCATTGTAAAGGCTGGACGGTTGTCCAAGGCCGATCTGAAGGATCCGAAGCTCATCGCGAAGGCGCTAGAACGGCTGGAAGAGTACTTCGACACCTACGCCCCGGAATTGAAGGACGTGGTTCTGAAGCTGGCGCCGGATACGGAACACGGGGGATACAAGATCGAGGCTCCTGTACGGCCGGCAGGGATACGGCGTGCGACAGTGATTGACTACGCGTTCCTCGATTCACCTGAATTTGCCGATCTTTCGGCGTTGCACCAAGAACTGTCAGTGATGGGGCCGTCGCCGTATCGACTCTTGGCTGGCTCGGACTCGGTGGACTTCCTACGGGTGGAGGATCTTGCGGATCGTGTAAAGGAACTGGGAAAGAAGGGTTTGCAGATCCAGCGCTACAAAGGCCTTGGCGAGATGAACCCGGAGCAGCTGTGGGAGACCACGATGGATCCAACGCGGCGAACCCTTCTGCAAGTTCGCGTGGAGGATGCCTTCGAGGCGGACCGGGTGTTCTCGACCCTGATGGGGGACTTGGTGGAGCCGAGGCGTGACTTCATCGCGCAGAATGCGCTGAACGTTCGCAATCTGGACGTGTAGGGGCAGCAAGGTAGCGGATCGGGCATGAAAAAGGCCCCATTGGATGTTCCAAGGGGCCTTCGGTGAGTCGGTTGTTAGCAGGCGAAGATGCGGTTGAGCTTCTCTTCGATCTTGCCTTCATTGGACTTGGTTGCGACTGCGATCTCTTTGACGAGAAGGGTGCGCGCGGTGTCGAGCATCTTTCGTTCGCCGAAGGAAAGTTCCTTGTCGCCTTTGAGACGCTGGAGATCCCGGAGTACTTCTGCGATCTCGAAGACAGAACCTGTCTTGATCTTTTCCATGTATTCGCGGTAGCGGCGGTTCCAGGTCTGGCCTTCTACGGAGATTTCACGGCTCTTGAGGATCTCGAAGACCTCATCGACCTCGTCGGCGCGGATGAGTTCGCGTAGACCGACGGCCCCAGCATTCTTGGTTGGGATCATGATCTTCATCCCATTGTCCAAGATCTTTAGGATGTAGAATGTCTGTTTGCTGGAGGAAATCTCACGGGTTTCGATACCAGTGATTTGGGCCACGCCGTGCGCCGGGTACACTGCCAAATCACCAACGCGGAAAGTGGGCTCCATCTAGGTGCTCTCCTATCATTCCTTCTAGATTCGCCTCAGTAACCGAGGCGCGCGTACTCTACCCTGCGGTTTGGTTGAAGTCAAGATGGTTTGTGCGGTTCTGGAGGGATTTTGGAAGGTGGGTGCGGGAGTTTCGGGAGGGAGAAGTTCCTTGGTATTAGAGAGATTTCCTCAGTCCAATGGGGTTGATATTGACAAACTTAGGCATGGAAAGGTAGGCTTTTGTCCCACGTGGTAAAGAGGGCGAAAGCGGCGACGATGGAAAAGAAGGCCAGGGAAATGGCCTCAGCTGGCGTGCGAAGGACTGGGGCTGAGAAGCGGGTTGGAAGGGTCCATGAGGAGGAGGTCGGTTTGGGTCGCGAAGAGAAACCTTCGATTATCGGTAGTAAGACGGGGTTGGACAAAGCTGGGTTTGGCCTGGTGGGCTTGGAGAAGTCGTGGTCGGTTCAAGTTGGGGTGCAAGGTCAAATAAAGGATCGTGGTATTGCCCCACCCCCGCTGCCAGTGCCAATTGCCAGCTACAATACTTAGGTATGGAGATACGATGAGCGAGCAAAGCACACTGGCTGAGAAGCGCGAGGAGGCCGCGAAGGTTTTGCGGGAAATCCTTGAGAGAATGAGCGTTGATGCTGAGGTTAGCGCCTTTGATGACGGGGAGAAGATCATTCTTGACGCGCATGGTAGCGAGTCGGGCCTAGTGATCGGGAAGAAAGGTGCCACGCTCGATTCCCTGCAATATCTCGTCAGTAGAATTGTTTTTCGCAAGCCCGGAGAATCGTCTCCTATTGTGGTTGATGCGGAGGGTTATAGGGGTCGGCGGGAAGATTCTCTTTCTGATCTCGCCCGAAGGTTGGCTGAGAAGGTTGTGAGATCAGGCCGGCCCGTACCTGTTGAGCCAATGAGCCCGCAGGATCGGAAGGTTGTGCACAAGGCGCTCGCAGAGCACCCTGGCGTTAGGACGGAGTCAGAAGGTGAAGGAGCGGCTCGACGGGTTGTGATTTTCCCGAAACGCGAGGAGATTGAGGCTAGGTAGATATCGCGTCGAGGATTGAGCTGAGGTTGACGTTATCCGACAGGGCTGCAGCTAGCTCTATTGGATTCTGCGAGCTCACATAGGGTAACAGACCGAGTGGTCGCTGACCTGTAGCGTCGGCTATGAGAGTCGCGTTGGATTTCTGGTCAGGAGTGGCAAGGTTGCTTGTGGTGACAAGGATGGTTCCGAGGAATGGGACATTCCGGCGGCGAATCTCTTTTGTGGATAGTGTGGTGTGGTTGATGGTGCCCAGTCCATTTCGGGCGACTAGGAGAACTGGAAAGCCGAGCGCGACGGCGAAATCCAGGGAGGTTAGGTGGGTTGCGTAGGGGGATAGTAGTCCGCCTGCGGATTCCACGACCAGGGGGCTTCCATAGGCGGAGGCGTGTTTTGCGTGCGAGAGAAGCAGGCCCAGGGTCAAGGGGGGCCCGCTGTTTGCCGCGGCGGCAGCGATCGGTTCCTGGAAGGTGAAAGGGCATACGACAGAGAGGGGAATGTCGTTGCGTAGTGAGGCTGAAAGGAGCCTAGAGGCGTCCGAAGGGAAGGGTCTCGCACCGGTTTCGACAGGCTTGAAGGGAACTGGTTTGCTGCCGTGGGTCGCAAGGAAGTGCAGAAGGGCGACGGCGACAGCGGTCTTGCCTACCTCGGTGTCTGTTCCAAGGAGGATGATCCCTCGCGTCGGTTGGGGGTCGTGGTGCAAGTGAGTCAAACGATCTTGCGGGTGGCGTTTGGGGATGGGTGAAGGCGTGCGGGGATTGGTTGGAGTGGATGGTCTTTGGGGAAGGGATTCTATTGCGGCATGGAGGTCTGTCACCTGATCGGTTGAGTGGATCGCTGACAGGGTGATGCGTAGACGTGATGTCCCCTCTCCCACGGCAGGGGGTCGAATCGGCTGGACGAAGAAGCCCATGGATAGGAGATGGGCGGCGGCGTGGAGTGTCTTGTCGTCGGGACCGATGATGATAGGGACGATTGGTGAAGAGATGCGGCCCACGGGAAGGCCAAGTGCGGTGCGCAGTTGTGTGGATCGAAGTGTCAGGTGGTGCCGAAGGTTGTCTCCCTCGGGAGAGGAGATAATGCTGAGAGCAGCATTGGTTGCTGCCGCAAGAGGGGCTGGTAGCCCAGTGGTGAAGATGAAGGTGCGCGCGCGGTTGACCAAGTAGTCGCGCAAGTCAAAGGTGCCGGCAACGAATGCACCGCTGGTGCCGAAGGCTTTGCCGAAGGTCCCTATGAGAATGTCGGGTTGGATGCCGTATTCGGCGCAGAGCCCGCGCCCGGAAGGTCCCAGGCATCCGATGGCGTGTGCTTCGTCCACGACGAGGGCGGCATCGTTAGATTGGGCGATCAGGGCGAGATCCTGGAGAGGGGCGGCATCTCCATCCATGCTGAAGAGAGATTCCGTGATGAGGAAGCGTCTGCGTTTCCTCGGTCCGAGACGGCTGAGGTGTCGTTGGGCTATTTCTGGGTCAAGGTGAGGATAGACGGCGAGTTTTGCACGGGAGAGGCGACATCCATCGAGGATGCTTGCGTGAACTGCGCGGTCGGCAACAATGAGATCGTCGGGTCCGGCGAGTGCCGTGATGACACCTAGGTTTGCTTGGTACCCGGTTGGAAAGAGGAGAGCAGATGGGAAGGAAACGAAGGCCGCAATCGCCTCCTCGAGTGCGATGTGCTCCGGGTGGGTACCAGCAACCAAGCGGGAAGCTCCAGTGCCAAAGCCAGATGCATGTGCAGAGTGGGTGGCCGCGGTTTGGAGACGGGGATCTGAAGCGAGCCCTAAGTAGTCGTTCGAGGAGAAGGAGACATACTGCCGTCCTTGGATGTGAATATTGATTCTAGAAGTGCCTTCCAGGGTTTGGCAGGTACGGAGGCGACTTCTGAGTCTGAGGGCGTTGAGTTCGGCAGAGAGTTGGTCGGCAAGTGATGGGAGCACGGACTAGCAATGTGGAAGGATGCCTTTCGAGTGTCAATCGGCTTCCGGAGTGTTCCACGTGGAACAGAAGCAGCCGGCCCACCGCCTTGTCCCCGTAGAGGTCTGATACTCGACAGAGTCAACCACTTGATGGTCGCCAGCTTTATGGCGACCATCGACAGTCGTTAGAAGGATGATTCTTCCACCCGAGCCAAGCAGCAAAGGGGCCTTCTCAAGCCATTCATCGGGCGGGAAAGTCGCACGAGAGGTAGCAACAGAGAATCGAGATGTACCCCAGTCCTCAATCCTGCCACGAACCACACGCACGTTGGCACAACCACACTCCCTGACGGCAGTATTCAAAAACGCGATCCGCTTGGCCCGCGGCTCTAGAAGCGTGACCCGGCAATCAGGCCGAATAATCGAAAATGGGATCGCAGGCAGACCTCCACCAGAGCCCACATCCACGAGGTCAGAATCTGCGGGCACAAGGCGTGAAACAGCGAAGCTGTCGGGCATGTGATCACCCATCAAGTCGGCCATCGATCGCGCTCCGGTCAGGTTGACTCGGACATTCCACTCGAGCAGTCGCCGAAAATAGAGAAAGACCCGTGCAGCAACATCCTTGGTCAACGAAACAGACCATTTCCGCGAAAGATCGAGAAGCCCTGAAGTCGATGCCTCTGACATAGAAGCACTATACGGCAACCAACCAAAACGCACATGCCCCATTGTACCGCCACGCCGTGCCACCTCGTTGTGTCTTCCGGAGAAGACAAACCGTACCGCTCGAAATCGAAGAGGATCGCCGATGGACCGGCCCATCCAACTTACTCAGCCACGCGTGGCTCTGCGGAGCGATGAGGGATACAATCCATATCCGCCTCGGCATGGACACGGCCCAGTCAAAGAACCGGCTTCTGCTTGTCGACGGAGATCCGAAAAGTCTTCGGGTTCTCGACGTAAGTCTCAAGAAGGCCGGCTTCGAAGTCACGACCGCTACCAGCGGCCGCGAAGCCATCGCCTTGCTCGAAGCCAGCGTGCCTGACCTCATCATCTCTGACACCGATCTGGACGAGATGGACGGATTCGAGCTTTGCAGCCAGATCAAGGCACGCCCCGAGTGGTCGAAGATTCCCTTTCTCTTTGTCTCGGGTCGAAAATCCATCGAAGACAAGATTCGCGGGCTCGAGCTGGGTGTGGACGATTACCTGACCAAGCCTATCTACATCAAGGAAATCGGCATTCGCGTGCGCACGGCCCTGCAGCGTGCTGAGCGCGAGCGCATGGAGTCCCGTCGGGAAGGCCGCACCCGATTTGCCGGCGATCTGTCCGACGTGGGGGTTGTGGATCTGGTCCAGACCATCGAGCTCAATCGCAAATCGGGCATCATCCACATCGTCAATCGCGACACCCGCCGCGGATCCATCTTCTTCCGCGACGGCAAAGTCATCGATGCCGAAGTTGGCCGCCTGTCCGGCGCAAACGCAATCTACCGCCTGTTCTCCTGGTCTGAAGGTCAATTCGCCGTCGAGTTCAAGCAGATAAGACGCCACGATGTCATCGATACGCCGATGGCGCCTTTGCTGATGGAAGGCATGCGCAGACTCGACGAAAGCACGCGCTTGCTCGACAAGCTTCCATCCACGAGCAGCGTGCTGGAGGTCGATTGCCGTGCCCTCGCCGAAGAGTTGGCAGAATTGCCCGACGAGGTGAACACGGTTCTGCGCCTGTGCGACGGCACTAGAACGCTCCAGGAAGTGGTGGAAGACAGCGAGCATCCCGACCTGGAAGCACTCACCTTCATCAACAAACTCTTCACCAGCCAGATCATCTTCGCCCGTGAGGCGCCCGATCGTGGCGGCGAATCCGAGCCGAGCGAACGCCTCGCCCATTGGCTCTCCGAGGGTGGTGCCGAAGACGGTGCCGCCGCCGAGGATGCCAGCGCCTCTTCCGAATTCGCCGCGACGCAAATCCTCGCGCCAGAAGCCGAGGTGATTCCCGCGATTACTCCCGAGCCTGCCAGGGTTGCTGAAAAGAAACCGGCTGACGCCGATCCAGCGCCGGCAATCCTCCCGACTGCATCCCTGGACCAACCCAATTCCTCCCCAGCGGCGCCTCCGACCATCTCGCTTGACCTCTTCTCTGCGACGGCCGATCCCCTCGCCGATCTTCCTCACACCTTTCCTGCCGTCGCCCAGCCCGAATCGCCGGCTGCCGTACCAGAACCCGTTCTCTCGGCGGAAGAATCGTTAGGCGCAGCGCTCCCGCCAAAAGTAGACGCCAGCTACGGCGGCAGCAATGAATTCGCCCCGCCCTCGGACACTCTCAAGGGCCTGCCCGTCGAAACCCTCTTCGCCGAACCAGAGGTGAAAGTGGATCTGCCGGCACCGGCACCGCCCAGCCCTGACAGCAATGCCGTTACCGCACCGATGGAGGTCCGGTCAACCAAACCGCTTGGTCTGGCGGAACGCTTGCTGAGCGAAGATTCGGCGGTTCGAGCCTCGGCCATGCACGAAGCCATTGATGACGATGGCGGAAAAGTCGAGGGGCCGCAGTCAAACGAGCGCAATACGCGGGAGTACGGCAATCCCGCTGCCGAGGCTGCGGCTGCCTTGGTCCAGGAGGTGGTTTCCGCCGCACACGAATCCAAGCACGACAACCCGCCCCCCTCAAGGCCCGAGCGCCCAACCAAGGAGGTCGACTGGGGAGCCTGGCCCACCGCACCCTCCACGCATCCGGTACAGACCGAGATTCCCGTCGCGCACGCGATCCCAGCAGCCGCCGAAGACCGTCCAGCCGAGCCACTTGCGGCGAAAGTAACAACGCCATCCCTCAAATCCGATGCCTCGGCCCCGGAACCTGAACCGCTCACTGTTGAACAGGCGGGCGCTGAAGTGGTTCTTCCGAGCAAACCTGAGCAATCATCGCCGCCGCCCATTGCAGACTCGAAGGCAGAGGATCCCAAGCCAGAAGAGCCCCGAGCAGCC
>Ga0302323_100000561_pt1 | contig 29657 bp, 23 predicted proteins | sample Fen_T0_3_FD_201950 | JGI IMG/M metagenome (GOLD analysis project Ga0302323, IMG submission 201950) | Peat permafrost microbial communities from Stordalen Mire near Abisko, Sweden - Fen_T0_3 | ecosystem: Environmental > Terrestrial > Soil > Wetlands > Permafrost | place: Sweden: Abisko...
CGGGTGGTGGCGCTGCGGCTTGCTGCTGCAGTTGCTGATTGGCGGTGATTTGGATCTGCACCCGGCGGTTCTGCGCACGGCCGGCCTCGTTGTTGTTCGGCGCCACAGGCTTGTCGTCGGCGTAGCCCTCGGGGGTCAGCCTGGCGCGGTCCACGCCTTCGGATTGCAAAAGCGCGATGACGGCGTTGGCGCGCGCCAGGGAGAGCTTCTTGTTGGCGGCCTTCTTGCCCTTGTTGTCGGTGTGGCCCTCGACCACCAGGTCGGTGTCCTTGTACTCCTTGAGCACCTTGCCGAAATTGGCCAGGTCGGTCTTCGAAGCGGGCTTGAGCTTGGATTTCCCTGTGTCGAAGAGAATGGCCGAGTTGAACTTGACCACAAGCTTGTCGCCCTGACGTTCGACGTTGGCGCCCTTCACATCCTTGAGCGCCTTCTCTTGCTTGTCCATGTAGTTGCCGATGAGCGCGCCCGCGCCAGCCCCTGCGGCCGCACCGACCGCGCCACCCACGACCGCGCCCTTGCCTCCGCCCGCCAAGGCACCGATGCCGGCACCGGCAAGACCGCCCGCCCCGGCGCCCAGCAAGGCGCCCGACTGAGTCTTCGTTGCACAGGCCGTGGCGAGATAGGCCACCGTAACAATGGCGACTCCGAGTCTTGCGAACTTCCAGAAACTCATGATCTGCGTCTCCTATGACTGCTGCTAGTGGATTTTCAGCCGCTTCTCTAGGCCCAAAGGCGGCACTTTGCAATGCATGTTGCGCCTTCCTCACGGCGTGAGCAAGCGGCACACGCGCGACGCGGCAGCGTCGGTCGCGTCTGGTCCTTTCCTTGCGAAAGGGACGGCAGGAAGATTGGCTGGCCGGCACGCAGGGTGCAAAGCCATGATTGGAGCAAGAAGGTGCCGTATGAAAGCTAAGCTCTCCCTCGTATCACTCATCCTACTGGCCGCACTGCTCCCTGCATGCGCCACAACCGAACTCACAACAACCGACGTGGGTCAACCGGCGCCACAAGGTAACTGGATCCTCTACGGCCGTGTAGAGAACGTGCGGGAATCCGCGCGCCACCAGCAGGGTGATCCAGCGGCCGGCGCGGTGGCCGGGGCCATCATCGGAGGCGTGCTGGGCACGGCCCTGGGGGGCCGCGGGTTCGGAACCTTCGTCGGCGCCACCGAAGGCGCAATGATTGGTGCCAATTCCAGCCAGGGCGGCTACGCGGGCCGGACCTTGGAAGTCTTCGTCCGCTTTGACGACGGCAGCCTGCGAACCTTCGTCTACCAGGATTATCTGCCCTTCCGGCCCGGTGACTACGTGGTGTGGACCGCGCAGGGCCTGGCGCGACGCTAAGATTCGGAAAGATCACCAAGCAGAGTGCGAGCGCTGTCCTCCACGGGCGCAAGCACGCGTGGCCTGGACTCGATGCTACCCACCTCGCTGACGGTCTTCTCGCTGGCCGCGCCCAGCTCTTCTAACTTGCGGATGGCTGGCCGGACCCGACCATCAAACGAAGCAGCCGCCTTGTTGAAACTCTCGGTGGCGCGTTCGAGCGACGTGCCCACCTTGGCCCAATGCTCGACCATGGTGGCCAGCCGTGCGTGCAACTCCTTGCCCTGGGCGCTGATGGCCTGCGCATTTTCGGCCAGTAGCTCTTGCCGCCAGCCAAAATGCACGGCCTGAAGTAGCGCGATCAGCGTGGTGGGCGTGGCGATAAGCACCTTCTTGCCCACGCCCTCCTCGATGAGCGATGGCGACTCCTGCAAGGCCGCGCTGTACATGGCCTCGCTGGGAAGGAACATGACCACGAACTCCGGCGTGTGATCCAGCTCGGACCAGTAGCTCTTGGCCGACAGCTTGAGCACATGGGATCGAATCTGCGCCGCGTGGCGGGCCATGAGCGCCCGGCGCGCGTCCTCGTCGGTGGCATCGAGCGCATCCAGGTAGGCTTCCAGCGGCACCTTGGCATCGACCACCACCTTGCGCCCACCAGGAAGCTTCACGATCATGTCGGGCCGCAGGCGGCCGTCATCGCCCTCCAGGGTTTCTTGCTGGAAGAAATCGCAGTGCTCGACCATGCCGGCCAGCTCGACCACGCGCACAAGCTGGATCTCGCCCCAGCGCCCGCGCACGGCCGGCGCGCGCAAGGCCCGCACCAAGCTGCCGGTTTCCGACGACAGTTTGCTGTGCGTCTCGGCAAGGTTGCGCACCAGCTCGGTCAGCTTGCCGTAGGCTTGCCCGCGCTCGCGTTCGAGCTCTTGGATCTTGGTGTCCACCTTGTCGATGGATTCCTTGACCGGTTTGAGCATGCCGTCGATAGCGGTCTGCCGCGCGGCCAACGCGTCGTCGGTTTCCTTGCGGGCCGCCGTCAACTTTTCCGCCGCCAGGGTCAGAAAGCCTTCGTTGTTGGCGGCCAGCGCCTGGGCCGCCAGGGCGCGGAAGGTATCGCCCAGCTTCAACTCGGCGCTGTCGAGCAACGCCTTCTGCTCGTCGAGATTGCGGCGCAATTCGAGGGCCTGGGTTTCGGCCACCGCCCTCGCCTTTTGGGTTTCGCCAAGTTCCTGCGCAAGCCTGTGCGCGCGATCCTCGGCCACCCCAAGCGAACGCCGCAGCTCTTCGCTGGTGGCCTGCGCGGCCCGCGCCGTGCCCTCCGCCTCGCGCAGCTTGGGCTCCACCTCGCGCAACTGCGCCTCCAGCTCGCGCGGCCTGGCCTCGCCCCGCGCCCGCTCCCGCGCCGCGGCCCACAGCCAGCCCACGGCCAGCCCAAGCACCAGCGCCAAGAACGCGGCGAGCGCGACAAGAATAGCGGCGGTTGCAGACATCCAGCCGAGACTATCCGAATGTTCAGGTGCCGAGCAAGTGCGGGCGACGAAATCAATGCTGGTGGGATTCAAGCTGGGTGCGCCACCACGAGAAGTAAAGCGATTGAGGGGGCAGTTCGTCGAGAACCAGGCCGGCTACCAGATCGTGATGGGCGTCGTGGTGTCGATAATCGTAAAGCAATTGGAGGCCGGCTGTGCCCAATGGATCATGTTGTACCAGAACTGCGCGGTCTGATAAAGCTCCTGCGGCAAGAAGCCATTGCACGAGGGGTCGCTCAAATACTGACCACTGTGGCCAGTCCATTGGTCCGTGTACGCAATCCATTCGTCGGCATATACGAGCACGCGTCCTTTCCCAGTGATCTTTCCCACCAGCCAATTGCTAACGTCCGAGGCGCTGGTTGTCGTAGCCGCGACGTGAGCATCCGCAGGTGCACGAATGGGACGTCCCCCGTCGATTCCTATCACGGTGACGCCGATGCTCAGGTTCGCGATCACAGGATCGCTTCGGTTCCATTCGGTAAGCTGATACGGATTACCGCACCGGTAACACATCTTGTTGTTCTTTGCGTCCACGATGCTACATGGCGGCGAAATGCAGTCCTGACCGTAGGAGATCCCGGAAAATGCCAGGAGGGCATTCTTGGCGGCGCCCTCGTTGGTGTCGTTTGAATAGCCACTCAACGAGATGACGCCGCCACCCTTGTTCTCGATCCAATCTTGAAAGGCCGCTACCTCCGATGCGCTGAATGTCCACCAAGGTCCGGTGTTGGTGTTGTCGCCAAGGCCGGCGAGAATGATGAGGTTGTAACCCGCCAAAAAATCCGATGTGAATGTGGGCTGGGCCGAGTAGTCAACGACCTTCGCAGTTCCAGCACTGCTCGATTTGAGCCAATCCTGAAAGGCCGTTTGACTCCCATCACCCCACACACCCGGTTTTCCCACGACGGCGACGTTCAAGGTCGGGCAGACGCAGCCGTCACCACCGTCGCAACCCACAGCCCGGCTTGTGACCTCGGCGTCCGTGTTCGACGGTGCAACAATCGGGGTGGTGTCGATGGTGATTTGGGTAGTACCGCCCTTGCCCGACCCACCTTGTTCTGAGGTTCCTCCCGCCGCACCGCCATTGGCGGCCCCGGGGTTGCTGACCTCCGCTCTTGCACAACCAGCGAGCCCGCTGCCAGCGAGAGCGAGAAGCGCAAAGGCGGTGAAGACGGTGGCTGGCAGGAAAACGCGGGGCTCCGCGCGCGCGTCTGCTTGGTGGTGGTCCGACGAGGAATGGAACGCGAAGGAGATGTGGCCGCTCATGGGCGTCAGTTTACCCCATCGAAAAGCAGTTCTAGTGTCGCCTTTATCAAACGGATTCTTCTTGCACGACAACGCCTCAACTTGATCAATGTGCCATGCCTCCTCGCCTGGTTGTCCCACTGTTCGCGCTCGCCTGTCTGCTCGCACTGATTCGCGTCAGCCACGCGGCTCAGCCGAAGCCGCCTGAAGCCGCGGCCCCTGCCGCGGAAAGCGCGGCGCTGGCGCAAGCCCCATTGGCACCTGCCACCGCTCCGCAAACCTGATCTCGACGAGCGCGCGCTCTGGAACGAATCGCAGTGGTCTCGGCATACGTTCCTAGCGGCCACCAGGCGGGAAAGTTGTGTGGGTGCTTCCCTAGAAACATCTGGCAGCTCCCCTAGCGTGGCGCAGCTCCTCCCCCGCAGGTGTGCTTCCCCAGAAACCGCTGGCACCTCCCCCTGGCACCTCCCCCACGGCACCTCGCCCGAGCTGGCACCTCCCCCGAAAGTTCAGGTGCCGGGGAAGTGCGGCCTACAGAATCAATACTTGGGGTCGTAGCAAAGCCACGTGGGGCGGGTGTAGGGCGGGACCTGACGAACTGCCTGCCTGGCCTGTGATGGAACCCACGTCTGCCCCACACTCCAATCACCTCGGAGATGGACGCAGCGAACCTACCGGGCTACCGTCCGAAAAGAAGCCCTAGAGGTTGACCATGGATGCCAAACAGGTACGCAAGATCCTCGACGAGGTGTGCGCCAATCTCGATCGCCGTCGGGCACGGCTGCAATTGTCGATTCTCGGACGCTACGTCCAGCCGGTAGGGCTGGGGCTTGCGCTGGGGTTGGGTGGTGTCGGCGGGTGCGGGAGCGACGGCAGATTGTCACCTGAGGGCGACGGCTCACCCTCGGATGCCAGAGTGGACGCCGGTGGTGACATCGGGCTCGACCTGCCACCGTCGCAGGATCTCTACGGCGAGGCGGTCGATGTACAATGGCATGATGTGAACCAGGACTCGCGGCCGGAGGTCGGTCAGCCAGTGGACCTTTATGGGCTCGTCGTTGATGCCAGAGTCATCATCGACTCGCCTCCCGACGTTTATGGCATCGCCGACAGGGCCTTCTTCGACACCCCGGATGCTCGAGTCGTCCTCGACTCGCCCCCGGATCTCTACGGCATCGCCAACCGGGAGGTGCTTCCTCCCATCGACTCGCCAGCGGACATCTATGCGGCGGCGGACCGCGCTGTGGAGAAGCCTGCCGTCGATGCTGGCGTCGAAACCGCATCGCCCATCGATGCTCAGCCCGTCGATGGTAGTACGAAGGACTAGCCGCGGTTCTAAGAGATGCTCGAGCTATTCAAGCGGTTGGGATTCGTGCCCCGGCGCTGCACCTGGGAAATCACTCTGGAGTGCAATCTGCGTTGCGGGCACTGTGGCTCGCGCGCCGGAGAGGCGCGCCCGGACGAATTGACCACTGACGAAGCGTTCGTGGTCATCGACGATCTCGTGGCTCTGGGATGCCGGGACGTCACGCTGGCGGGCGGCGAGCCGACGCTGCGAGCAGATTGGCCCTTGCTGGTCGAGCGTCTGGCGAGGCAAGGCGTGAAGGTCGCGCTAATCTCCAACGGCCTGACCTGGTCGGCCGAGCTGACCGACAAAGCCAAGGCCGCCGGCATCCACCGCATGGGCTTCAGCCTCGACGGACTCGAGCGCACTCACACCTGTGTCCGCAAGGCGGAGGACGGGCACCGTAAAGTCCTGGATGCGATGGACCTGTGTGTAGCGGCCCAAATCCGGGTGGTCGCGGTTACGCACATCACCAAGCGGAGCCTGCCCGAGCTGGAGGCGATTCACGCGCTTCTCGCCCATCACGGGGTGAGCACGTGGCAGATTCAGCTCGGTGCCCCGCTTGGCAACATGGCCGAGGACCGCTCCATGGTCTTGGGCCCGGAGGATATCGTGTCGCTCTTGCCCCGCGTGGTTTCCTTGCGCAAGACCGGACGGGCGCCGCGCGTGGTGGCAGCGGATAACGTCGGCTACTTCGGCGACATTGAGGAGGAACTGCGCGACAGCCGCGCTCAGATAAGGTTCTGGGTGGGCTGCCGTGCGGGGCTGGAGGTGATGGGCATCGAAAGCAACGGCGACGTGAAGGGGTGCCTGTCCTTGCCGTCGGGCCTCAATGGCCGCTGTGATTTCGTCGAGGGCAACCTGCGCAAGCAGCGGTTGTCTGCGATCTGGAACAACCCAAACGCATTCTCGTATAACCGGAAGTTTCGCATCGACGATCTGCGGGGCGCTTGCGCCGGTTGCGAGTTCGGAGAGGTCTGCCGAGGCGGATGCACGTTCACCTCGATCGCCCATTCCGGCCATCCACACGACTATCCCCACTGCTACTACAGAATCACGTCACCTGCGTCACAGTCCGCCCCAGGAAGCTAGCCGCCCTCTCGGCAATCGTCGGCCGGCTTCGCGAAAGGTGCGTGGGTCAGAGTCGGCGAGTTGCTCGACGCCCTCATCCGTCGCTCGAACGACGTTCCAACAGGGCCGCAACCGTAATCATGCCCGTGGCCGGCTAGTAGCTCAGTCCAAACCCGTACGGAAACAGCGGATCGTACTTGGCGTCGCCCTGATTGATGGGGATCTGGCTCATCGAGCGCGGCCACGAGTGCGGCAGCTTGCCGGTGGGCTTGTAGTCACCGAAGAGCACGTCCGCCACGCCGTCGCCCTCGGTGCCGGGCAGCCAGGCCACCACCAAGGCATCGGTCAGAGGTAACCAGTCCTCGACGATGATCGGCCGGCCGGTCAGCAGAACGGTCACCACGGGCTTGCCCGACTTGCGGGCGCTGGCAATGGCACCACGATCAGCGGATGACAACGTCAGATCCTTGCTGTCTCCGGCGCCCTCGGCGTAGGGCGTTTCGCCCACGACCACCACGACCACATCGGATTGCCCAGCACCGCTCTCCAGGGCGTGCGACGCCACCGCCCTTTCGATGGCGCGCTTGATGGTCGTTCCCGGCGTCACGGCGCCAAGGTGGCCCTGCCAGCCCACGGTCCAGCCGCCGCACTGGGCGCCCATGTCGTTGGCCTTGGCGCCGGCCACGTTCACCTTGGCCGCCTTCTTCAGGGGCAAGACGTTGTTGTCGTTCTTGAGCAGCACCACGCTCTGGCGGACGGCATCGCGTGCCACCGCCCGGTGCTCGGCGGAACCTATCTGGGCGGCCAGCTTGCGATCGGACATGGGGTGCTCCCATAGACCGGCCGCGACCTTCACGCGCAAAATGCGGCGAACGGCATCGTCGATGCGCGACATGGGAATGCGGCCCGAGCTGACCAGCGACTTCACGGCGCGGATGAACTTGTTGTATCCGCCCGCGACCATGCCCATGTCCACGCCCGCATTGATGGCATTGGCCACGTTTTCCTTGTAGCTGGTGCTCATGTTGTCGATGCCTTCCCAGTCGGAAACCACGAAGCCCTGAAAGCCCAACTCGCCCTTGAGCACATCGGTGAGCAGGTATTTTTGCCCGTGCATCCGCTCGCCGTTCCAGCTGCTGTACGAGGCCATCACGGTGCCCACGCCGGCCTTGACCGCCGCTGCGTAGCCCGGCAAGTGGATGGCGCGCAGCTCTTGATCGGAGATCTTCGCATTGCCTTGATCCACGCCCTTGTCCGTGCCGCCGTCGGCGACGAAGTGCTTGGCGCACGCGATGACTGATTCCGGCGCACCCAGCTTTTCACCCTGCAGTCCACGCACCACCGCGGGCGCGAACATACTGGCCAGTTCCGAAGTCTCACCAAAGCCCTCGTAGGTCCGGCCCCAGCGCTCGTCGCGCGGCACGGCGATGCACGGGGCGAAGGTCCACTTGATGCCCGAGGCAGAGATTTCATCGGCCGCGATCTTTCCCGTCTTCTCGGCGATGTCCGGGTTGCGTGTGGCCCCGAGCCCGATGTTGTGCGGGAAGACCGTGGCGCCTCGCAATCCCGCGTGGCCGTGCACGGCATCGATGCCATAGACGAGTGGGATCCCAAGGTGCGTCCCGAGAGCCTGCATTTGCAGACGATCGATGGTGTCTGCCCAGGTTTCGGCGGTGTTGGGACTGACGAGATCGTTGCCGCCGTTGAGCACGGAGCCGAGGAAGAACTCGCGTACCTCCGCACCTTGCAGAGCGACGCGCGAGGCTTGGGTCATCTGGCCGACTTTTTCAGCCAAGCTCATCTGGCCAAGCAGTGATTCGATGTCGGGCGCGGGAAGACCAGCGGCACGAACGGACGCGGGAACCAGGGGTGCCGTCGAGACCGGCCCCTGATTTTTCGAACTCCCGCAACCGAAAACAGCGACGGTGCCAGTGGCGAGGAGCAGAACCGAAGCGAATCGGCGGTTGATGGAGAGGCAAGTGGAACGCGTGGATGTGTTGGCCATGTTTTTCCCTGGGCTCGGCGCCGGATACTAGGTGAAACAGGCGTCGGGGGATAGTTGGGAACAGGCCTCGCGAAATTGGTACTACTTGGCGGCGAGGCTTGACCGCGCTAGGACTTCCGTGACCATGAAAATCACCGACCTCTTTGCTTCAGGCAAACGCCTGTTCTCGTTCGAATTCTTTCCACCCAAGACCGAGGCTGGGGCAGCCAACCTCGGACGCACGATCCGCGACCTCAAGGATCTCGCCCCGGACTTCGTGTCCGTCACTTACGGTGCCGGCGGATCCACCCGCGACCGCACCATCGATCTCGTCACGCGCATTCAGCGGGACGAGGGCATGACCGCCATGGCCCACTTGACCGCCGTGGCCGCCACGCGCGAGCAGGTCGCCAGCCTGGTCGATCAATTTATCGACAGTGGCATCGAGAATATGATCCCCTTGCGCGGCGATCCCCCGGCCGATGCAGCCGACTTCGTGCAACCGCCCGGCGGCTTTCTGCACGCCTCCGACCTGGTGGCCTTCCTCCGGCAGCGCCACGGCAGCAAACTGTGCCTGGCTGGCGCAGGCTACCCCGAGGGCCACCCGCAGTGCCGCGACCTCGACCGCGACATGCAGAATCTGGTAACCAAGGTGCGGGCCGGGATTGACCTCATCATCACCCAGCTGTTCTTCGACAACCGCTACTATTTCGACTTCGTCGCGCGCGCACGCAAGGCCGGCATCACGGTTCCCATCATCCCCGGCATCATGCCCATCACCGACGCCGCCCAAATCGATCGCATCACGCGCATGTGCGGCGCCACGGTGCCGCCCCTGCTGCGCGCTGAACTCGACCGGCGGCGCGACGACCCCACGGCCACCATGCAACTCGGCCTCGCCCAAGCCACCGCCCAATGCATCGGGCTGCTGGCCGGCGGCGCGCCCGGCATCCACTTCTACACGCTCAACCAATCGCCCGCGACGCGCATGATCCTAACCGCCCTGCGCATCGCGAACTTCGGGTAACAACGCGTGGGAAGCTCGCCGGCTTAGCCGGCGACGAACCATCGCGGGAGGGTTTGGGAACCCTCCCAGGGTTCCCATTTCAAAGGTGAGCGAGTTCCGCCTCGATGATCCGTTTGACCATCGGGGGATCGAATTTGCCCTTGTAGGTCTTCATAAGATCGCCCTGAACTTTGCCGGCCTGCTTGGCGTCGGTGACGGCCATGCGGGCGATGGCTTCCTTGACCGCTACACGCACCTCATCCTCGCCCGCCATCTTGGGCAAGAAGCGGCTGCACAGTTCGATCTCGAAATCGAGCTGCGGCAAGTTCTCGGCACCGCGCGGGCCCAGGCCGGCATATTCCTCGCGCGCCTTGCGCACCTGCTTCTGGTAAGCCGTGATGACGTCGAGCCAAAGGGCGTCGTCGAGTTCGCCCTTGAACCCGGCCGAGGTCCGCCGCTCCATGTGTTTGGTCTTGATCATCCGAACACAGTCCGCAGTGCGGGCGTCCTTGTTGCGCATGGCCTCTTTGAGCAGATCCTGAAGCTGGGATTCGATCGACATCCCCTCTCCTATCACGGGCAGGTGCTCACGGCCAAGACGGCGCCGTGAAGCAGATTCACACCCAAAGCGCGCGTTTGCATCACACCCATGATAATGGACAAAAACCAAAATGAGCAAAATCGACAGGTTAGCCGCGCCGCGGGTTGGCGCTGGTCTTGCTGTATGCATCCCTTAGGGCAATCCGTATCAGAGGTATCCAATGTCACGCACGGCTGCATTCATCGCCATCTTGTTCGCCTCCACCTCGCTGGAACGTGGTGCCTACGCGCAAGAGACCGCGGGGCCCGAACAGGATGGTCCACCACCGCCCATCCCGCCTTTCATCGATGCCCCGCCCGTCGCGGCGGCGGGCGGCGGCTTCTGTTTCGAAGGTCCTCACCCGGTCGATAGCAGGGTCGAACCAGGCGTGACCTGGGATGCCACCACCGGCCGGCACGTCCACGGTTATCCCCCCTTCGACCTACGCTTGTTCAGCTTCCAGAACGATTGCTACTACTTCATCGGCGATCCGACGGATTTCGGCTACGCAGGCGACACCTTCAGTTACTACGGCGCGCACCCTATCCTCGCCGGCTATGGCGGGGGCTGGTGCTTCATGATCGGCCCCCACCGCCACTTCTGGCGGCCCTGGTCCCCGCTCTTCGTGACCGTCGGTTCTTGGTACTACTGGGAAGGGCCCTTCGATCCATTCTTCTGGACCTACTGGCCGTACTATCATTTCTACTATCGTTCCCATTATCCGCAGTACTACGCCCGCGGCGCGTTCTTCCGCGGACACGCCGTGGCCCCAAGAATCACCACCGTTCCGCGCCCGCAACGCTACGGCAATGCCTGGCACGGCGCCGGCGGGGCCTACCGTGCTGGCCCCATGGGACCGCGCGGGGCCGCGCCCATGGCACCGCGAGGAGGCGTGCAAGCCCCAAGTGGAAGCTTCACTCCGCGCAACTTCTCCGCGCCAGCCGCCCCACGCAGCGGCGGCGGTGGAAGGTTCCGACGCTAGTCGGGCCACCTTCTCGGCCCTTCAAGAAGCGCGCAAGAACTGACGATTGCTTGCCCAGTCCCAGCACATGATTGAGTTCGACCAAAGCCAGACCAATCCCCTTCGACATCTGTCGATGTTCTTTCTGTTCGTGTTTGGGCTAACGGGATGCTCGTTCGACGCGAGCAAGCTGCGGGGTGAGACCAGGAAGGATGCCGCCTTGGTCGCCGCGCCAGAGGATGGTTCCCTGGAAAGCAGCCATGCGGACGAACCTGTCGCGCTGGCCGATACCTCTCGGGAGACAAGCGTCTTTGAAGAGGTGGCACCCGACGTGCCGGCAACAGACAGGCCAGCCGATACCCAGACGGGACAACCCGAGACATCATCCATAGTCCCTGAGATCGGTTCGGTGGCGGACGCACAAGAGACGGACCCCAACCAACCGGATGCCACCATGGACCGGGCGGACCCAGGCGATGGCCCTGCCCTGGCCGACGCTGGCCCGCCCGACCTGACGAGCGGAGCCGGGGGCACCATGGATGTCCCGACTGGTAGCGGCGGCGTTGGCGCGGGCGGCGACGTGGCAGGCACGGGGGGCGTCACCGGCTCGACCGACGCCGGCGGCTTGGACGCCACGGCAACAGGTGGAATCGGCGGCAACGGTGGCACCCCGGGCACTGGCGGGGGGGGCGCAGGAGGATCCATCAAAGTCGATGCGCGACCAGACACCGGACCGGCCAACGCGATCATTGAGCGTCCGCTCCCGGCAGGCAATAACCTGCCCTGGTTCCTGACGGTTGGTTCCGACAACACGCTTTGGATCGCCGAACACACCTCCGGCAAGATCCTCCGTTACACGATCGCGGATGGCACGTTTAAAGAGTTCCAAGCTGTTCCATCGGGCACCACCCTCGAAGGCATCACGCTTGGCCCCGACAACAACCTGTGGTTCACCGAATACAGCAATGACCGAGTTGCCCGCATGACGACCTTGGGCATTGTGGTCGAATATAACCTCACGCCGAACAGTGGCCCCGACGCCATCGTGGCTGGGCTTGACGGCAACCTGTGGTTCACCGAAATGGGCGGCAACCGGATTGGGTCCATGTCCATCACCGGCGCCCTGTCCGAGTACACCATCAACACCGCGAACAGCCAGCCCGCTCGCATCGCGGTCAGCCCCGATAGCAACCTATGGTTCACGGCATGGGGTATCAGTCGCATCGGCCGGCTCATACCGGCAGCGCCAACGCCTACCGTGTCCTGGGCGACGAAGACAGCATCCGCGCAGCCATCCGGGATCGCCTTCGGTCCCGACAGTTGTTTGTGGTTCTACGAAGCCAGCGCCAACAAGATCGGTCGCATGACCACCGCGGGCGTGGTGGACGAGTTTTCGATCCCCACGACCGACAGTGCGGGATCGCGTGGATCCATCGTCACGGGGCCAGACAACAACCTGTGGTTCACCGAATATCAGGGCAACAAAATCGGGCGCATCACACCATCCGGTGCGATCACGGAATTCCAGATTCCCACCAAGAACAGCAGCCCCATGGGCATCGTGGCCGGCCCTGACGGGAACCTTTGGTTCGTCGAAGCGGATGGCAACAAGCTCGCGAGTATTGCGCCGTAGCCGGCAGCGAGCCGCGCCCCTGCCCGCCTACAGATCCAAATCCGCCTGGGCGGCGCGTTCCATAATGAAGTTGAAGCGCGCCTCCACATCCTTGCCCATGAGGTCGGCGAGGATGCGATCAGCCTCCGCCACATCAACGATGTTCACGCGTAACAGCCGCCGCGAAGTCGGGTCGAGGGTGGTGCGCTTGAGCTCTTCGGGCTGCATTTCGCCCAAGCCCTTGAAGCGCATGATCTCGGGATGCGCGTTCTTGGGCAGTGTCCCGATGATGCGATCGCGGTCGGCCTCGTCGAGCGCCCAGTAGGTTTCCTTGCCGTGGTCGATGCGAAAAAGCGGCGGCTGGGCCAGGTACACGTAGCCGTTCTCGATGAGCGGGCGCAGGTGGCGATAGAAGAATGTGAGCAGCAGGGTCGCGATGTGGTGACCATCGGAATCTGCGTCCATCAGGAAAATGATCTTGTGGTAGCGCAGCCGCTCCATGTTGAACGTCTCGCCCACGCCGCAGCCAAGCGCGGATAGAACGTCCTGGAACTCCTTGTTCGAAAGCACCTTCTGCAGCGACGCTTGTTCGGCGTTGAGCACCTTGCCACGCAAAGGAAGAATCGCCTGGTAGCGGCGCTCGCGCCCCTGTTTGGCCGAACCGCCTGCGGAATCGCCCTCGACCATGAATAGTTCGCTCTTGGCCGGATCGGTGGACGAGCAGTCGGCTAGCTTGCCGGGCAGATTCAGGCGGTGCGAGATGGCGGTCTTGCGCGACACCGCCTGCGAGGCTGCGCGTGAGGCCTCGCGTGCCTTGGCGGCCAGCACGATGCGCTCGACGATGGTCGCGCCCAGGGTGCGGTTTTCGAGCAGGTAGGTTTCCAGGGCCGGCCGAATGGCGGAATCCACGATCTGCGCCGCCTCAGGGTTGCCCAGACGCTCCTTGGTTTGCCCCTGGAATTGCGGCTCGTGCAGGTAGATCGACAGCACGCCGACCACGCCTTCGCGGATGTCCTCGGCGGTGAGGTTGACGTTCTTGGGCGCAAGCCCCGCGGCATCAACGAACGAGCGCACGGCCTTGACGATGGCCTGGCGCAGCCCCTGCTCGTGCGAGCCCCCCTGCGTGGTGGGAATGCCGTTGACGTACGAGCGCAGGGTTTCCTCGTGCGATTCCGTCCATTGCAGGGCCGCTTCGATGCGCAGGCCGTCTTCGCGCTGGTAGTAAAACATCTGCGGCGTGGTGGCCGCCTTGCCCCGATCCGCGACCATCTTGGTCAGGAAGTCGGCGATGCCACCATCGTGTTGCAAGACCTCGGTGGTGCCCGCGGCCTCGTCACGGAAGGTGATCTTGAGGCCCTTGTGCAAGTAGGTCTTGGTTTCCAGGCGGAAGCGAATGGTCTCGGCGGAAAAATCCAGCTTGCCGAAGATCTGCGGATCAGGGCGGAAGAAGATGGACGTGCCGGTCCCGCGGGCAGGCGCAATCTTGGTGAGCTTGCTGGCCACCTCGCCACGCGCGTAGCGCTGCTCCCATTCGAAACCGTCGCGCTTCACGCGCGCGATCATCTCTTCCGAAAGCGCGTTCACCACCGACGAGCCCACGCCGTGCAGTCCGCCTGAATACTGGTACTGGTCCGAGGAAAACTTGCCGCCCGCGTGCAACACCGTGAGCACGAGTTCAAGCGCCGACTTCTTAAATTCCTTCTTGATGTCGACGGGAATGCCGCGGCCGTTGTCGGTGACCGTGACCGATTTGTGATCCTTGTGCAGGATCACTTCGAAATGGGTGGCGAAGCCATTGATGACCTCGTCCACACTGTTGTCGACGATCTCCCACAGCAGGTGGTGGTAGCCCTTGCTGTCGGTGCCGCCGATGTACATGCCGGGCCGCCGGCGGACGGGTTCCAGTCCCTTGAGGACTGTGATGTGCTCTGCGTTGTAGGTAGCGTCAGGCGGGGTCATCTCAGTTCACCAATTTCGGCGGTTCAGCGGGTGGAACTTCGACCGGGACGTGGACACGCACGACCTTGGACTTGCGAGCCAAGGCGTGGCCGCGGCCACCGCGCGCGGTGACGCTGTAGCGCCCGGGACCGACCGGAATCTTCTTGCCGCTCTCCAGTTCGGCGACCAGGACTTCTTCGTCCTTGCGCTTGCCCAGGGCGAAGCCCACCACCACGTCCTCGTCGGCGACCTTGATCATGGTGACGCCGCGGCCGGGATTGGCCAACTCGGCGGCTTCGTCAGCATTGCACACCAGGGCGCGTGCTTCGGCGGTGACCACGCACAAGACATCCTTGGGCGCCGTGGGCAACACACCTACCACCTCGTCACCATCGGCCAGCTTGGCAAAACGCCGGCCGGCACGCGTCGATAGTTCCCGGTGCGGATCGAGATTGAAACGGAAGCCAAAGCCTTTGCGCGTGAGCGCAATCGCCAGCGTCCCGGCGGGAATGGCCGACGGCCCGTTGCCCGAGACCACCAAACCCGCGATCACGCGCTCGCCGTCGCGGAAGTTGAGCAGCTTCTGCACCGGCTCGCCGTAACCGGTCGAGGCCGGCACGTCGTTGATGCGAATCGCGTAGCAGCTGCCGAGATTGGAGAAGATGGCGAGCGTGTCCTTGGTCGAGCCACGCAGGCCGGCCAGAACCGCGTCGCCCTCGCGCAGGCGGGTGGCCGAGAGATCCTTGACCTCACGCACACGCTTGAGCCAGCCGTCGCGGGACAGAATGACCGTAACGTCCTCGTCGACGATGAAGTCCTCTGCCTGAAACTCGATGTCGTCGCCGCCAGCGCCACCGATCTTGGTGCGCCGTTTGTCGGCGAAGCGCTTGGAGATGTCCTCCAGCTCGCCGCGGATGACTTTCCAAAGCTTGCGCTCGTCCTTGAGAATGGCCTCGATTTCCTTGGCGCGCGCGCGTTTCGCCGCCAGCTCGTCGAGGATGATCTGCATTTCTAGACGCGCCAGCTTGTACAGCTTGAGTTCGAGGATGGCGTCGGTCTGCACCTCGTCGAGGCCAAAGCGCTTGATCAGCTTGACTGCGGCGTCGGCCTTGCCATCCGACTTGCGGATGATGCGGATGGCTTCGTCCAAGGCATCGAAGACAAGGGCGAAGCCCTGCAGGATGTGAATCCGGCGCTGAAGTTCGGCCAGCTCGAACTCGAACCGGCGCGTGACAACTTCTTCGCGGAAGTCGAGGAACTCGCTCAAGATCGAGAGCAAGTTGAGGCGCATGGGCCCCGCGACCTCGCGGTTCTGCGTGGGCACGAGGCATGTCATGTTGACGTGGAAGGAAAGCGCAATGGGCGTGTGCTTGTAGAGGTACGCCATGACCAGCGCTGGATCCGCGCCGGGCTTGAGTTCGAGCACGATGCGCACCTCGTGGGTGGACTCATCGCGCACGTCCAGCAGCAAGGGCAGCTTCTTGGCGATGATGACTTCGGCGATACGCTCGACCAGGTCGGACTTGGAGATGTTGTACGGGATCGAGGTCAGGATGATGAGCGGCGCGCCCTTCTTGGTCTCTTCGCTCTTCCATTCGCCGCGCAGGTGGATGGGGCCTTGCCCGGTCTCGTAGATCTCGCGCAGATCCTTCTTCGAGTTGGTGCAGAGGCCGCCGGTCGGAAAATCCGGCCCCTTGATGTACTTGAGCAGATCCTTGCACTCGAGCTTGCGGTCGTCGATGAGCGCGATGGCGGCCTGGCAGATTTCGGAAAGGTTGTGGGGCGGAATATTGGTCGCCATGCCGACCGCGATGCCGGCGCAACCGTTGGCCAAAAGCTGCGGGATGCGCGCTGGCAGCACGATGGGCTCTTCCGCCGTACCGTCGTAGTTGGGGCGAAAATCGACGGTGCCTTCCTTGATCTCGTCAAGCAGCTCCATGGCCAGCGGAGCCATGCGCGCCTCGGTGTAGCGATAGGCGGCGGGGGCATCGCCGTCGAGCGAACCGAAGTTGCCGTGGCCCTCGACCAGGAGGTAGCGCACGGAAAAGTCTTGGGCCAGGCGGACCATGGCTTCGTAGCAGGCCGTGTCGCCATGCGGGTGGTACTTACCGAGGACGGTGCCCACGATGTTGGCGCACTTGCGGAACCTGGCGTCCGGGTAGAGGTGCAAATCATGGTGCATGGCGAACAAGATCCGCCGCTGCACGGGCTTGAGCCCGTCGCGCACGTCGGGCAGCGCGCGCGAGGTGATGACGCTGACCGCATAATTTAGATAGCGGCGTTGGGCCTCATCGACCAGGGAGGTCTCGGTGGGCACAGTGGGACCGCCACCATTGCCGTCACCATCATCCGAACCGCGGCCGCGTCCCCCGCCGCCCTTGCTTCGCTTGGGCGGATCGACTGGCGTTTTCCCGTTTTCTTCGAGCAAATCTAGCTGTTTAGCGGACATGATGCTTCAGCAGGCCCTTGGCCCGCCCCGCCCCAAGCTACGGGACGCACGCAAAGAGATCAAGAAAGCACACCACCGCCGAGGCGATGGCCGACTAGCTTTCGGGATCCTTGCGCTTGAATCCGCGCGGAAGCATCCGGTCGCGGGCGTCCGGGTTCGAGCGCGAGTAGTCGATCCAGCGGTAACTCGGCGGCAGGCGAACATCGACGTGCACGAAACCGACTTTGGGATACCAGCCCACGCCCATCCCACCAGCATCGAGCGTCTCGACGTAGCTGCGGATCTTACGCGGGTCGATGCCGGGGATGCGAATGTCCGCGGCGGAGCCGTGGAAGTGATTGCTGGTGGTACGACGCTGAAAGCGATAGCCAGAGAGCAGTTCGAGGCGCTTGCCGCCGAAATGATCGTACACATGCGACAGGATGGTCACCAACCGCGTGTCGATGTCGTGTTCCAGTCCGCTGCGGCGGCACTTGAAGATATGGTTGACCTCGGCCAGGGCCTGCACGTTGAACGAGCCGTCGTCGTTGTAGATGTTGACGTCAGCCTCGTCCTTGTAGTTGATCGAATAGATTCGCAAGTTGCCGGACGGAGGGGCGGGGGGTGCCGCCAGCAGCTCTTTGTCTGGTACCGGCCAGCCGAGCATCTTCCCCGAGTGCTTGCCACGACGCTTGGACGCGCACTTGCCGGATCGGCTGGCGCCAAATGCCTTTCCCGCTCGGGCTGCGGACGCGGTCAGATTCGGGGCGCCTTCGGAAGCCCCCGCGGTCTGAGCACCGACCATGACAGTCAGCAACATCAACGACAACCGCAGCATGTCTATCTAGAGTTAGCTGGGAAGAGGCATCTGTCAACCTTCGTTCAACCTTCTTGCAAACTTTTGTTGGGCTGGCTTACAGGTGCTGACTGTAGGTGAACCAGTTCGATGGCGAGGGTTTGGGCCACCTGGAAAATGCGATCGTCGCGATAGAACTCGCCATAGACGATGCGGCGCAGGCCCGAATTCGCGATCTGTTTGAAGCAATTCCAGCACGGACTGGCCGTGACGTAGAGCGTGCCGCCGTCGATCATCACGCCGTTCTTGGCCGCCTGAAGAATCGCGTTGCTCTCGGCATGGATGGTGGCCACGCAGTGGTCGTTCTCCATCATGTGGCCGACCTCGGAACAGTGGGGCATGCCACGAATCGAGCCATTGTAGCCGGTCGATAAGATGGTCTTCTCACGCACGATAACCGCGCCGACAAATTTGCGCGGACACGTCGATCGAGACGCCACCACGCTGGCAATATTCATGAAGTACTCGTCCCAGGAAGCTCGCTCGGCCATGGGCATGTCTACCAAGAAACCAGCGGCAGCCAACGACGATTTGGTTAGAGAGCCGACGCCGAGCGTGCCTTCGAAGGCACCGTCGCGAATCGCCCCTGCGCTCGTCACAAACGGGACTTGTGAACTCCTCAATTGAGGATACACTTATACAGTGTAATATAACTTACTGTTTATTATATGACAAATCGATGGTGTGCAGGTTTTCTCTTCGGCTGTCGCTTCTTGTCCTATCGAATTCAAGGATAGCGCGTTCACCGCGGACGCTGGGTGGCTGGTATCCAGATTCCGCCGATCCCGACGGCTGGTCCACCAGCAAGACCACGGAGGTCGTCAGCGCCTACGCCCACAAGAAAAATCCCAATGAAACACTTTCCAGCGCCCGAATGGCCGAGGATCTCGGTGGCAAAACGGGCGTGAACGAAGTCGGCATCCGAGATGACCGAGGTTCCGCCGGGTTGCCAGCCCGCCATGACCACGCTGCCGCGCTTGAAAGTCGCGGTTTTGACCACCACGCGCACGCCATTGCCCAACGCCCACACTGTTGCCTCCGCACCGCGGTCGAGCGAAACGCTCGCCACCCTGCCGAGTTCACTCTCTATGCGCTCTCAATCGCGACTCTCAACATCACAGGTACAACCGTCTAACCAATCGGCCGACCTGAGCGACCTATCGGGTTCGACGGCCGGCGCGCAACGTGAAGGTTCGCGCCCATGCCGGCCGGCCTGGCAGGGCGTGAATGCGCTCGCGAAATGCCGCGAAACGTGCCGGATTCATGGCCGGCCCGATGAACGAGATCGAGCGCAAAATCCGTTCGAGGGTGGCGCCATCCACTGGCGTTTCATCGTGGAACTGGCGTGCCCGGGCGAAGCGGACGCCGGTGATGGCCGAAACCTGAACGAAGTTCTGGTCGAGGTTGCGTGGCCGCCGGGGAACCGCACCTTCGATGATTTCCACCAAGCCATTCATGAACGGTGTCTTGCTAAGCTCGCAGGTCACCACGGCCAAGGCCCCCTTGGGGGCAAGCACGCGTGCAATTTCCTTGGCCATGAGTTCGGCATCCAGGAAGTGCAGCGCGTCCGCCACCACCACCAGATCCAAGCTGGCATCGTCGAGCGGCAAAGCCTCGGCCGCCGCGTGGATAGCGCGGACCTTCAGCCGACGGCGACGGGCCTCCGCACCCAGTCGATCCAGCATGGCCTGCGCCGGTTCAATGGCGATGACCTCGAAACCCCGTTCGGCCAGCGGCAAGGCAACATGGCCGATGCCTGCGCCCAAGTCTCCCACGCGCCGGCCGGACGTCGCCAGTTCTGCCAGCGCATCGATCAGCTCTAGCGGGTACGCGGGCCGCGCATCGTAGACGTCGGCCATGCGGTTGAACACCCAGCGTGTGGGGTCATGGATGCCAACCTTGCGACGGCCGAGGCTCACGGCGGCCGTGGTACCACGGCTTGCCTTGTGCCGCTAGGCCGCAGGCCGCAGACGAATAGCGGCGGCCTGCGTTGTGGTTGTTCCTAGTAGTCGCAACCAGGAGTAGCGGCAGCGCCTGGAACCAGATCCGGACAGGTGCGGCACTGCATGCCAAGCTTGGTGCCTGGTGTCATTGGGCCCGCGCTGATTTCAGCGGCGGTGCGTAGCACATTGACGAGCTGCCCAGTCCAGGGGCACTTGCTGGTGTCGTAGTCGAGTTGCCAACAATCCGCCGTAATATTGCCACTCGTCGCGCCTGAGAGGCACTGAGAAAGACCCAGCGCAGACTCCTGCCAGACGATTCTGCTCGGGTTATAGGCATCCGTTACTGGCGTGCGGTAGGCCACGCGGCAGTCGGCCTGGACACCGGCCTTAACGCTGTCCGTATCGAACAGTTTGTAGGCGACGCACAGGTTCTGTACCTTCTTGGCGACGGCGCCGCCGATGGTCTGCATCGACTTGGCGAAGTCGGGTTCGCAGATGCTGAACTTGAGGCCGTTGGCGCCGAACTCATCGACAAACGCCGATTCACGCAAGCCGCCCGTGGCGCCCCAGCCCGCCGCCGTGGCGTCGAAGCCGGTGGCCACGTCCGTGGTCGCTGGGGAGGGCGGATGGTTGGGGTCGTAGCAAACCGGCCAGTAGTCATAAATGGTGGGGTGCTGCGTGTCCGCCGTGTTGGGATTGGGAACTGGAGCGATCTTGTATTGAGCGCTGGCCATGTCAGCGTCGCTGCGTGGCCAGCCGAAGATGCCAGCGACCAGAAGCTGATTGTCTGGATCCTCCTTCAACGCCTTGATCTCTTGCGCTAGGTGCTGGATGTCCCTGAGTGGGCTGCACTCAGTCGGCACCGAGGTGTTGGTCCCCGTGCTGGAGCCATCGATTTGGTTGGGACAGCTGTCTGTCCTAGCCTGGCAATCGCTGAAGCTGTGGGTGAATGACAAGGTCGTCGGATACCCCGGCCCGGACGTGCTGAGATTCTTGCCCGTGCACTGATGCGCGCGGGTGGCGCAACGCAAGCTGGGCGACTCCCCACGCAACTCGACCTTGTCGCCAAACATGCCGTCGTTCATGGCCGCCGAGCAGTCGTCTTCGTCGCTCAAGAAGATCAGCCCAAGGTAGGCGTCGGAACGCAACATCAGCTGCTGCTGCTCGTTGCCAATCCCATGGGCGACCAAAGCGAACTCGAAGGCCTGGAGTTGGTGCTCTGCCTCGCAGCCCAAGGTCCCAACGCCGTTGGCCAGACACGCGAAGACAGAGCTGATGTCCCCGGTGAAGTTCACCGGCTTCCACGCGGTGTACTCGAGCCACAGGGCATCTGCGCTGGTAACCCCACAGGATTTTGCATTGATCATCTGGAAGTGGCCACTGTCCCCGTAAAGACCACCGTCCTTGGGACCGCAGGTGCCGCTTGGGTACGCGCCGCCTGTGCCCAGATCACTGTCGATGATGGCGACGCGAAGATCGGGCAGGGTATCGTCGTTGGGATCCTTGAGCGCATCCAGCAGCTTGGGAAACTGGGCGTTCAACTTGCTGACCTTGGGGGCCATGGACGGCGAGTTGTCCACCATGGCCACGATATCGACTTTGCGAGTCGGCGCGATGCTCACGTAGATATCGGTCTGCTGTCCCACGCCCGTTGTACTTCCAATCGGCGTACCACTGGATGTTCCATAACAGGCAATGGGCGTTGGAGAACCGGCTGCCGGGCTCAAGAAATCCTTGCACATACAAAGCTTCGTACAAGAGAGCGGACCTATCACGAAGGGAATGCCGCAGGCGAAGCCTCCCGTGCACCGAAGGTCGAGAGGGTTGGACGGGTCACGCAGTTCACCATCGCAGTCGCTGTCGTAGGTGCACTCGGCCGAACAAGTGGCTTGCGTGGGTGGGTCGGACATCGCAGCGCCCAGCTGCACGACTGGCTTGAGGCAAAGGTTGCTGGGACACTCAGAGGCACTGGCGTTATACGCGCCTTGGGAGAACCCAGCCTCGACCCCGACATCACAGAGACGTCCAATGGCTTTGTTGGCCGCAACGGCAACAGTGTCTGCCGACGTGCCAGCGTCTTTCTTGAGACAAGACGTTCCGTCCGCCAAACACTGGTTGGTTGCCTCGCAACAAACAAAGCCCGTCGCGCAGGGGCACGGCTTGCCTTCGAGCGGAACACTGCCCACGCAACCGGCAAGCGCCAGTGAGGCCAAAAGAAGACAATTCGCTTTGTTCATTGTGAAGAACCTCCTGTTCTGGAAACGAACCAGCCTTGGTTCTTGGACCAATCCTTCTCAGAAATGACCCGAGAACCGCAACTGACCGAAGCCGACTTCAAGCTGCGGCGACTTCGCCTCGCGTCCCGTGAAAAGCCAAATGACCACACCAGTCGTTAGGGCGGCCCCGGCAACGGTGAAGGCAACCCTGGCTTCCACATTGCGTGTGTGAATGCGATCGTTGAGTTCGGCCGCGTGCTGCTGCGAGGCATCGCGCCCCTCGTCCGCAATGCGCGAGGCGTCCCGAAGCAAGAACACGCCCGCAACCACACCTGCTGCCGTGGCCACGCCGCTCGACCACAGGGCGACCTTGCGCATTGGGATCGGAGGGGCAGGAGGCGCCGGGCGTTGCACGACCACCATGTCCTCCGAGGCGCGATCAAACGGCAATGAAAAGATCAGGCTGAAGGCTTGGTGGGCCGCCCCACGTTGTGCGACCCGAGGATCCAAGAATTCCAACGCCGCGAGGGCGACGCTATCGTCGGAGGCCGGCACGGTCAGCTCCTTGCCGTCGTCGAGGTTGCGCACGTACAGCGGGCTGGCGCCACCCGGGCGCACAAGGCGCAACGCCCGCCCCTTGGCGTTGTGAAAATCCACGAAGCGCACGCCCCGCTGGTCCTCGATCAAGTAGTGCGCCGACGGAAAGTCCCCGTCCACTGCCAGCGAGCGCCCCAACCCAGTCCTGAGATCCAGCAACTGCGCCGACGCCGCGGAAGCGCGGGCGAATACGCGTGGACGGAATTTCTCGTTCACAATGGCCTGGTTTGCGCGCTCGAGAAAGGACGCGATCTCGGCGTAGGTGATGCTGCCATCGCCATCCAGATCCGCCGCGCCGTACAAGCCCGAACGCACTTCATGACTGAAAATGCCGGCTTGAAAGGCGCCCCACTCGTGGCTTTCGTTGCCCGATGAGGTGGACAGCAAAAGCCCAAGATTTTTCCGGCGTCCGAGTTCGGAGATGGCGGAAAAACCCTCGACCTTGCGCCGCTCGCCCCCGGGTCCACGCTCGCCCACCAAGAGATAGGAGTAACAGGCGTCCACGATAAGGTGATTTTCGTCGGCGGCGATGGGATCGAGGATTTCCCGTGCCAACTGCGCCCCCGACAGCCGCGCGTCCTCCAAGGTCAGGTAAGAAACTTCCCCGTCCACGTTGCCATGCCCGGCGTAGAGCACGTAGAGCGTGGTCTTTACCCCACGCTCACGGGCCATGGCGATCTCCGAGGCGAGCTGCGAGACGACCTTGCCTAGCGAGGCCCGCGTGGGCGGCAAAGCCTCGGCCGCGGCCTGCGGCGACAAGGCCGTGGTTTCGCGATCCAAGCGCGCGAGCAACTGCGTCCGGGCGCCCAGCGCGCGAAACAGCTCTTGGTAGCGGACAGCGTCGTCATCGGCGTACAGCAACGTCTTGAGGTCGGCATCCACGCTGCGATTCACGCCCATGATCAGGGCGAAGACAGCATTGCGCGGACGTTTGTCCGCCCCATGGACCGGCGCCACCCCCAGCAGGCACAGCGCACCCAGGAACATTGCTAGCCTGCTCATGGCCGCACTCATGGCCGCACTCATGGCCGCACCTGGAACACCATCGTGCGCAAGACCTCACCGGCGCTGGCATCCGCCGCGAATTCGCCGCGCGCCACCCGATCCTCCACCGCTCGCACGTCGAGGGGCTTGTCCATGAACAAGGATTGCACGGTCAACGCCGGACCTTGCAAGGGATGCCGAACCGCCTCGGGCAATTCCTTGAAGCCGACCTGCTGGGTGATAGGCACGGCCTGCGGGTTGTCCGTGGGATCCGTCCATGCTGGGTGGTACCACGCTACGTGCCCGGCCCCATCGATGGCGAAGATCATAAGGAAGGACTTGCCCAACTCGTTGCGGTAGGCAAAGGCCAATTCATCGGCGGGGGAAACCGCATCGTTTACACGCATCGATTCCCGTTCGCCCTTCACGCGAAAAACCGCGACGTCCAGCGACTCCGCATGGTCGATGCCTTTTCCACGTGAAACCATCCCAGCCCCCGGCTGGGTTCGGGTGGTCACGACCAACAACAGGGCCATCCCCCCAACCACGGAGACGGTACCCAGGGTCCAGCGCAGGCCCCGGCGGGGTGGCCACGTCGCCTCCAAGGTGAGACCGAGCGCCGTTGCCAAACGCTGGCGCGGCGCCGGTGCCTTGGGATCCAACCTTTCCGCCGTCTGGTAGGCCTCGTAAGATGCGCGGCACTCCGAGCATGCCGGCAGATGGTCGCGCAAGCGCGCCTCGTTGTCCGGGGAAAGCCCCTTGCTGAAATGCCCATCCACCAACCTTCGCAAATGGTCATGGTTCGTGTTCATGGCAGTGACCTCTTGCGCAGAAAAGCGCGCAGAAACCGTCGCACGCGCAGCTCGCGATAGGCCAGCGTGGTGCGATGCAGGCCCAGGCGCCGCGCGGCCTCGCGCTGATCGAGGCGCTCGATGAAGCGGGCTTGAAACAGGGGCCAAAGCCCCTCGGGCAAGCCATCCCGCTTGAATCGCTTCACAAGCAGGTTCAGCTCGACCCGCTCCTCCATTCCACGTGACAGAGGATCGACCAGCGGCGGCGTGTCCCGATCCTCAAGACCAGCTTCCCGCCGGTGGCGCCGCCAGAAATCCACGGCCAGATTGTGCGCCAGCGTGGCCAGCCAAGAGCGCATGGAGCCACCCACGAAATTCCGGCGCAGCTCAGGCTTCGAGAGCAAGCGAAGGTACAGGTCGTGCACGACCGTCTCGCGATCGGCCCCACGCAAGACACGCCCCACCGCCGCATCCACGGTTTCGTACGTCTCACGGTAGAGCAGCCCGAAGAAGTCGCGCTCGCCCGCGTGAAAGCGCGCCCGCGCCAAGGCGTCGTCTAGGCTGAGAGGCGCTTGGACTGCCATGGTGGGTAAGGAATCGGCATGAACCACGTCAGGGTAACGAATGGGCCACGCCCCTTGGACGAAGAAATCGCCTTGTCCGCGGGGAAAAGCAATCTCTTCCTGCCAAGTCCGACGTCTCCTTGTTTGACAGTCCAAGAGATAACGAAGGACACTCGTTGTTCATGGAGGTCCGAATGAACAGGCCTGGACGATTGGCGTTGGTGCTCCTTGTTGGTTGCGGCGGCGGCGACGGACAAATCGATCCCGCCAGCGAAGATGCCTGCCTTCTCTGGGCCAACGGGGTTTGCCGATTGGCCTACCTCTGCGTCGATACCGCCTCGCGGGACGCGGCTTATCTCGCGATGTTCGGGCCAGACTCCGACAACTGCTTTCAGGGTCTCCTCAAGCGCTGTACCAGCAATCAACCCGCCAGCGATTCTTTCGGGCCAAGCTGCGGACCGGGCAAGACCGTGAATCAGACAGCGCTTCAGTCCTGCGATAGCAACCTCATGAGCCTGTCCTGCGTCGCTTGGGCCACCGCGCGCGCGGGTGGCTGCGAGAATATTTGCGCCGCAGCCGGCAAGGACGCAGGCGGCGGATCGGCGATAGCACTCGCCGAGTTCTGTGCCGCCTTCGGCAGCCTGGGGTGTGATCGGCATTTCGAGTGCGATGCAACCGGATCAGCAACCACCTATGGAGATCTCTCCACGTGCAGGTCCCGGCTTGCGGGCCAGTGCACCAGCGGCACCCCCTTGTGCTCGAACGGGTTCGACGGGAGTTACGCAGCAACTTGCCTAGCCGAGTACAAGACCGCGTCCTGCGCGCTCGTGTTCGCGGGCGCCTCTCAGCTCGCAAGCTGCAACAGCACTTGCAAGAATTAGCACCGCCGTCACGCCGCCTCAGCGACGTCTTGAGTCCTAGCCGCTTCCCAAGCGTCTATGACGCGCAAAGCGACGGCGGCAATCGAACTGACGAACCCCGTCGCGCCATCTGCTAGTATGCGCGCCCTCGTGGACTGGAAAAACTCACTCAATCTGCCCAAGACCGAATTCCCCATGCGCGCCGACTTGGCTCGCCGCGAGCCGCTGTGGCTCAAGCGCTGGTCCGACGACAAGCAGTATGAAAAGCTGCTGGCCGCGCGCGAAGGCGCCAAGGCCGAGCCCTACGTGCTGCACGATGGACCGCCCTACCCCACCGGAGGCATCCACTACGGCACGCTGCTAAACAAGGTGCTCAAGGACATCATCGTCCGCTCGCGTTTGCTGATGGGCAAGGCGGCGCGCTTCGTGCCGGGCTGGGACTGCCACGGGCTGCCCATCGAACAACAAGTGGAAAAGCAGTTCGGTGGCAAGGCCAAGCAGGACACGCGCGATTTCCGGCAAAAGTGCGAGGCGCATGCGCACAAATTCGTGGACGTCATGCGCGCCGATTTCCGCCGACTGGGCTGCTTCGGCATGTGGGACGAACCCTACCTGACCCTGAACAAGGACTACGAAGCCACCATCGTGCGCGTGATGGCGGCGTTCGCAGCCAAGAACATGCTCTACCGGGCCAAGCGCCCCGTGCACTGGTGCACCACGCACCAGACCGCGCTGGCCGAGGCCGAGGTGGAATACGCCGATCACGCTTCCCCGTCGATCTTTGTGCGTTTCCCCGTGGTGGCTGGCCAGGCCGCGCTGGAAGCCATCCTGGGCAACACGCCCACCGCGCTGGTCATCTGGACCACCACGCCGTGGACCCTGGCCGCCAACCTGGCCATCGTGGCCAACCCTGATCTTGCGTATGTCGCGATCACCGTCGAGCGGCCGGGCCAAGCTCGGGAGTATCTAATCGTGGCGCGCGACCTGGCCGATGGTTTCATCGCCGCGTGCGGACTGGCGACGGGGCCGAAGGAAACCTGGATCGACCTGTCGGGTGACAGACTGCGTTCGCTGCGCGGACTGCGCTACCAGCATCCTTTCATCGCCACCCCCAAGTCGAACAAGGACTTCCGCCTCACCTTCGCTTCGCACGCCACGCTGGACGCGGGCACCGGCCTGGTGCACACCGCCCCCGGACACGGCGCCGACGACTATGCCGTGGGCCGCATCGAGGGCTTGGAGGTGTACGCACCGGTGGACGGCATGGGCCGCTACACCGCCGAAGTTCCCAACTGGGCCGGTTTGCAGGTTTTCGACGCCAATCCCAAGATCGTCGCCCACCTGGCCGAAAGCGGTTTCTTGCTCAACAAGCCCGGCGAGCAGATCAAGCACTCGTATCCGCATTGCTGGCGCTGCAAGCATCCCGTGCTTTTCCGCGCCACCAGCCAATGGTTCGCTCGCCTCGGCGACCTGGGCGACCCGACCAGTCTGCGCCAGCAGGCCCTGGACGAAATCGATCGCACGCAGTGGATCCCGGCCTGGGGCCGCGACCGCATCCGCGGCATGATCGAGGTCCGCCCCGACTGGTGTCTGTCGCGCCAGCGCGTGTGGGGCGTGCCCATCCCCGCCTACCTGTGCAAGACCTGCGACGAGCCCTTCCTGGAGGCCTCTGCCATGGAACACGTGGCAAAGATCTTCGCCGCCGAGGGCTCGGCAGCCTGGTTTGCCCGGCCGGTGAGCGAGCTTATGCCCGCGGGAACCACCTGCCCGCGCTGCCACGGTATCGACCTCGACAAAACCCACGACATCGTGGATGTATGGTTCGAATCCGGCGTGTCCTGGGCCGCCGTGGCCGACGGCAAGCTGGTGCCCAAGGGCGGCAAGGTCGATCTCTATCTCGAAGGCGCGGATCAACACCGCGGCTGGTTCCATTCGTCCCTGCTGGCCGCAGTCGCCGCGCGCGAATCCGCGCCCTACAAGGCGGTGTTGACCCACGGCTGGGTGCTCGACGAGCGCGGCAAGGTCTATTCCAAATCCGAAATCGAAAAGGCGCGCGCGGCCGGCATCAAGACCGACTACGTCGAGCCCAGCGCGTGGATGGAAAAGAATGGCGCCGAACTGCTGCGCCTGTGGGTTGGGGCGGCCGACTACCAGTCGGACGTGGTGTTCTCGAAGACGATCCTCGACCAGTTGGGCGAGTCGTACCGCAAGATCCGCAACACCTGCCGCTTCTTGCTCTCAAACCTGTACGACTTCACGCCGGCCAGCGATGTGCTGCCCGACGAGAAACTGCGCGAGCTAGACCGCCTGGCATTGGCTGTTCTGCGCCAGCGCAATGGGCAGATCCGCGATGCCTTCGAGCGCTACAGCTTCCACGAGGCCGTGCGCTTGATGATCGACTACCTGGTGACCGTATCGGCCGAATATCTTGGTCCGATCAAGGACGCCCTCTACTGCGAGGCCGCGAATTCACCCGAACGGCGCAGCGTGCAAACCGCCCTGTACGAAATGGTCAGGACAGTCGCCACCTGGATGGCGCCCGTCATGTGCTTCTCGGCGCAGGACGTGGCGGACGAGCTGCTGCGCCTGACCGGCACGCCCTTCGATGTGCACGGCCAGACCTGGGCGAAACCAGCGGCGGCGACGGATTCGCGCTGGGAACAAGAACTACGACCGCTACGCGAGGCGGTGCTGGCCAAGCTGGAAGCCTTCCGAGCCACCGGACACAAAGCCCTGCACGCGAGCGTCACCGTGACGCCTACCACGACAGAGCGAGCGTCGTGGACGAAGAACCTCGCGCATCTCATCGAGCTGTGTGAAGTGTCGAACCTCACCCTCGCCCCCAGCGACGCGCCGGCCACGGAGGTCGTGGTGACCGAGGCGCCTTTGCCCGAATGCCCGCGCTGCTGGCGGCGCACCGGGGCCGCATCCGGCCACGCCCAAGAACCCAACCTTTGCATCCGCTGCGCATCCGTGGTGGAGTCGCTGGAGAAGACATGACCGAGCCTGGTTCATCCAAGAAACGCAATCTTCTCTTCGGCATCTCCGCCGTGCTTTCGCTCGTGCTTGACCAGTGGACGAAGATCTTGGCGCGCGCCGACCTCAAACCGCTGGGGCCGTGGAAGAGCAAGGTCATCGTTCCCGACTACTTCGACCTGCGCTATTCCGAGAACACGGGCGTGGCGTTCGGGATGTTTCAGAAACTACCCGGCGGGCGCATCTGGCTGACCCTGGTTGCCCTGGCCGCGCTATCGCTGGTCGGCTACTACCTCATCCGCAGCCATCCGCGCCAGTCACGCCTGCACCTCGCATTGGGACTTGTCGGAGGTGGCGCCATCGGCAATCTGATTGACCGCATCGCCTTTGGCAGCGTGACCGACTTCATCGTGTGGAAGGTAGGCACGCATGAATGGCCCGCGTTCAACATCGCAGACGCGGCCCTGGTGGTGGGCGTTGCCCTGATGGCCCTCGACATGCTGCTCGACAAGCATGGCCACACCACCGCGGCCACGGTGCCGCCCGGGCCGGCAAGCAGCAAAGAAGGTTAAGGCCGTGAACTGGGGAACGAAGCGCGTGAGTCACGACGGGCTTCGCCCGACGGGACTCGTCGCGGGAGTTCAAAAGAACCCTTTCAGGGTTCTTTATTAGAAGATGCGACCTATCCTGATCGACTTCGGTATCGATATCCCGGTGCTTGGGCACCTGGATCTGCCGTCGTACTTCGTGATGCTCACCCTGAGCTTCGTCATCGGCGCGTGGATGACCCGCCGGGAGGCGCCGCGCCTGGGCCTCGACCGCGAGCGCGTGCTCGACATGAACATCT
>Ga0302323_100000562_pt1 | contig 29636 bp, 19 predicted proteins | sample Fen_T0_3_FD_201950 | JGI IMG/M metagenome (GOLD analysis project Ga0302323, IMG submission 201950) | Peat permafrost microbial communities from Stordalen Mire near Abisko, Sweden - Fen_T0_3 | ecosystem: Environmental > Terrestrial > Soil > Wetlands > Permafrost | place: Sweden: Abisko...
CACCGGGAAACGCAAGGGCTCTCATTCCAATCCAGGTCTCGCGCGAGCGGGGGCTCCACGGTGGCCGTCGTGCGGACCGGAGGATCCGGCTGCCCCAGGAGGCGCCCGATCGCATCAACCTGGTGCGCGGGCTGCGCGCCGATCCATGGGCCGCGGCGATGGTCTTGCTGCGCAGGCCCGCGGTCGTCGCGTGGTTCGCCGCACGCGTCGCCGCCGCCGATCTTACCGACCCCACGGGGCCGTCCCTTCGGTCGAGCTGCCGGCGGACCTCCGGGCGAAGCTCGACGCGGATCTCCTGTGTCGATCGTTTCTCGTCGCGTTCTCGTCACCGCGCGGCGCGCCCGCGAGTGGGTCCCCTTCGGAGAGCGCAGCCGAACGCGCGGGGGCCCCCCAGCGGGCAGGCGCGCAGCGCCGTAGCCTGCGGGGCTCACCGGTAGCGACAGCACACAGATCGACCGCGTTCGATCGAGTCCTCGAGCACCTCGAGCACCTCGTTGTTGATCCGGACCTCCTCCCTCGACAGCTGCGCGTCGAGCTCGACCTTGCCAAGGTTGGGTACCGCGCGGTCCGCCTGCGCGAGCGCGACGGCTTCCAAGCCGGAGCGGAGGATGCGATTAGCGAGCGGATCTTCTCGGGGCTGCGCATCGGGACCACGGTCGCCTGCCCGAAGACGACACCTCGTTGATCAGAATGCGCATGAACTGCTGCGCCTGTGCTGGCTGCCGGGCGGGCGGGCCGGTGCTATCCTGCTCGCGGTCATGGTCACGCCCGGCCGGCGACATCATCGCTACACGTACGCGCAGTACGTCGCGCTCGAGCGAGAGAGTTCCACGAAGCACGAGTTCTTCGACGGAGAGATCTACGCGATGGCCGGGGGCTCGGAGGACCACTCCGCGCTCGCCGTGAACGTGCTCGCCGCGCTCCTGGGCGCCGTCGGTGATCGTCCCTGCCGCGTGCACACGTCCGATCTGCGGATCTACGTCGAGACCGCCGGGCTCGCGACGTTTCCGGATGGCTCGGTGATCTGCGGCCCGCTGCAGCAGCACGCGCCGAGCCCAGACGCGACCGCGACGAACCCGCTCATCCTCCTCGAGGTCACCAGCGACTCGTCCGAGGAATACGACACGGGCGCCAAGCTCGAGGCCTACCAGACGATCGCGAGCCTGCGCGAGGTGATCCTGGTCTCCCATCGCGAGCGCCGGATCACGCTCCACCGCCGCGAGGCGGCCGGCGCGTGGACGATGCGCGTCGCGATCGCGGGTGGACGCGTCACCGCAGAGTCGATCGGTGCCGAGCTGATCGTCGACGCGATCTACCGCCATTCTTCGATCGCCTGACCGCGCCGGTTGCCGAGGGTCCCAGGTGACGCGGGCGGCGACCCCCGGGTGGCGATCGGTTCACGCAAGACCGGGGCGGTGGATGATCTCGTGCCATGGTGAGCCGTGGATTCGCTCGCCGCCGCCGGCTTCGACATCGCGCACACCTTCGACGCCCACGCCGCCGCCCAGGAGCCCGGGCTGGCGATGCTCGGCGGCGGCGCGCGGCTCGGCATCCTGGTCGGCAACACCCGCGCGTTGTGGCCGCCGTTCACCGCAGCGCTCGAGGCTCCTGCCCTCGCCGCCGACCCGGATCCGCTCGATCGCTACACCGAGCGCACGATCCGCGCCGCGTTCCCGGCGTCCGCGCGGATCTACTACGGCCACCGCCGCTACGGTGCTGCCTACCTGCCGCTGCAGCGGCTCGCCGCCGCGTGCGGACTCGGGGCCCTCACGCCGCATCACCTCGTGATCCACCCGGTCTACGGCCCGTGGTTCGCGCTGCGAGCCATCGTGATCACCGAGGGCCAGCCCCCGGCGCGCGCGCCGATGGAGCAGCCGTGCCGCTGCGACGGCTCGTGCGAAGCCGCGTTCGAGCGCGCCCAGCAAACCACCGACGCGCGCGACTGGATCGCCCTCCGCGACGCCTGCTCACTTCGAGCCTGGCGCTACAGCGAAGAGGAGATCGAATATCACTACGCGAGAATGCAGCGCCACGTTCCGTGAGCCGATCGGCGCGCCGTCGGTCACCGCATCGCCAGCAGCTCGTCGAGCAGGTCCGAGGCCGTCTGGGGGCTGCCCGCGAAGCCGGAGCCGCCGACCGTGATCGCGGCGTGGGTGCCATCGTCGAGCACCGTGATCACGCAGCCGCCGGTGGGATCGTCGGCCGTGGCCATGCGAGAGGGCGAGGACACCGCGCACATCGCTGGGATCGGCACGTCCATGGCGATCCGCGATAGCAGGGCGCGGCCGCCGATGACCTCGGCGAAGCTCTCGAACCAGCGCGGCCGCTTGGCGCTGATGGTCTTGCGCTTCCAGGACACCGGGACCGGGGCGGCGCGGGCGGCGGCGAGCAGCCGGGAGACCAGGCCGTGTTCACTGGCTTCCCGGCGGATCACCTCGCGCACCCGGGCCTCGAAGACGGCGTAGGGCTCGGGCACGCCGTGCTCGAACCGCACGCTCGCGGTCGCCGAGACGATGCGACGGCGCAGCCGCAGCGGATCGGCCTTGCTGCCGCGCGCGACCGGGATCTGGAAGGTCGGCGAGAACCGGGCGTCGCGCCGGCCAGCGTTGCGATGGAGGATGCGGCCCAGGCTGTAGGCGAGCGGGATCGCGCGCGGCGTCGGGCACGGCAGCTCGCGCCACGCGACGGCGAGCGGCAAGGCCCCGGAGACCTGCGCCAGCGGTGGCAGCCGCGCGCCCGCGAAACTCGGCGCCGCGTGACCGTTGGGCGCCGCGTGACCGTTGGGCGCCGCGGGGGCGTGAGCGGGCGCCGCCGGGCCGTGAGCGGGCGCCGCCGGACCGTGAGCGGGCGCCGCCGGGCCGCTGCCGGCCGCCACCAGCTCCGAGATCCGCGCCGTGATCCGCGCGTGGCCGTAGCCGTCGACGACCAGGTGGCAGGTCGAGACCACGGCGACGTCGCCCGCGCGGCCGAGGCCGAGCCACGGGCCGCCCCGCGTGGTCCAGGCGCGGCGGTGGCCGTGGCGCGCGGTCTCGATCGGCTCGTCGCCGATGGAGACGCACACGAAGGGGGTGGCGCCGAACCACGGCCGCGGCGCGGCGCCCGCGACCACGGCGGCGAGCTGGCTCGGCAGCGTGGGATCGTCGAGCGCGACGGCGAGGCAGCGATCGCCGATCGCGAACGCGGCGACGTCGAGCGCGCTCGGCCGCGTGGCCGCTCCGCTGGCGTTGTCGATCGTCACCGCGAGCGGCTGATCGGGGAACGCGCCGTCGAGCTCGCGCAGGGCGGCGCGGGCGGACGCGGCGCGCGCGATCGCATCGGCGATGGGATCGGCGGCGCGCGGCGCGCGGTGGCCCATGAAGGTATCGCCGTCGGGCTCGGCGTCGCAGGCGAGGTAGAGATCCGGGCGGGGCCAGGTCTCGGCGACCGCGACGCCGCCGGCCAGCATCCACCAGCGCGGGTCGACGTCGGCGATCGCCGCGAGTTCGCGGTGCAGCTCGGCGGTCCGGCGCGCCCAGGCCCTCACGCGCGCTCCACGCCGGTCACCGGCGCCGCTTCGTCGCCAATCGCCAGCCGTCCCGGGTCTGGTCGGTCGTGGTCACGTTCACCGCGGAGGTGAGCGCCGCCGTGTAGCCCTTCTTCTTGTCGGTCTGCCGGCCCGGCAGCTCGGAGCCGTAATAGAACCGCTGGAGCAGCCACACGAAGAACGACGGCCGGTACATGAAGAGATCGGCGACCAGGGCGAGCTGGGCCTCGTTGTCCCAGAACGTCCGCCGGGGCACGCCCTCGCTGCGCCGCAGCTTCAACACGTCGTTGGAGACCGGGCAGCGCGTGATGCACGCGCGGCACATGTGATCGCGGCGCGGGCCGAAGAAGTCGCCGGCGATCAGGCGGTCGCACGACTCGGTCCGGGTGATGACGTAGTCATCGAAGGCGCCGACCGGGCAGGCCTCGACGCACAGGTTGCAGGTGCTGCAGTCCGGCAGCTTCCAGTCGGGCGTGATGGGCGTCGGATCATAGCGATCGACCGCAGCATTCAAGAAGACCACGTTCAGTTTGCAGTTGAAGCCGAAGCGATGCGAGAAGAACAGCGCATTCTTGCCGATCGTGCCCAGGCCCGCCGCGGCGGCGACCTCTTTCAAGATGATCGGGATGTTCGCTTGTGCATCGGCGTACGCGATGCCTGCGCCGTACTCCCGGTTGGCCTGGGCCGCGACGTCGGCCGCCATGGTCTCGACGAAGTAATCGGCGGCCACGTCGCTGAATAGCGCAAGCACCACGACCGCTTCGCTCGGAATGGCGCGATGGGTCATCCGCAGCTTGCCGATCAGGTGCAGGCTGCGGCGCTCGAGCGGGCCGTCGCCGAACCGCGTGCGGAGCTCGCGGCTGGGCAGCACCACGGCGTGATACGGAACGCCGGGAGGTGCGGCATCGCACAACCACTGATCCAGCGCGTCGCGCGAGATCACCGCCGCGGCGGGCGTGGCCTCGGTCGGCTGGACGAGCTTTGCACGCGCAGCTTCATACTGTGGCTTTGCCCACGGTGTCGCAGCCGCGCGGATCGCCTTCCAGTTGGCATTCCACAGCAGGTCGTTCGCGTGCCATCTGGCGCGGCGAAGCAACTCCGGAACCTGCTGGCGAAGTCGTTTGAGCACGACGCGGACCGACCGTAGCACACCGCGGTGAGCGATCGTTCGCGTCGGTGGCGCGCGTGGCGCGATGCTGGCGTCCTCGGATCCCACGCAATCCTCGGCAGCGACGCCGAGTCGCGCGGCGGCGACCGCTCCGGATCTGGTTGGGCCGGGTCAACGCGAAGCGCGGCGACCGCGCAAAAGGCCGACCAGCGACAACACCATGCCCAGGCCGACCGAGCCGCCGGCCTGGCAGCCGCTGCCGCCCTCGAGCCTGAGCTCGCCTTCGCCTGCGTCAGCCCCGCCGCCACCGGCATCATTGCCGCCACCGCCGCCGGTGGGCTCGAGCGTCGGGTCGCCGGTGGTCTGCGTCGACGCGATCAGATGGAGCCTGGGGGCCGAGCCGGTCCCGGCGTCGTGACAGGCAAGGTCACCGTCGAGCGCGTTGGCCACGCTCGACGAGCCCGCCCAGACGTAGGTCCGGGTGCCGCGATCGAGCCCGAGCGGCGCGAGCGCGCTCCACGGCACGGCGATATCGACGAAGTAATCGGCGTCGCCGCCGTTGATCGTGCCCGCGCCGATCGTGCGCGCCGAGCCGGCGAACGTCGAGGTCACCGCGGCCGGCAGATCGGCCGGATCCGCCGGATCGTCGGGCTTGGTCGTGGTGTGGTTGGTGTAGATCGCGACCGTGCCGTCGGCGGTGCCGATGCCATCGACCATGATGAGCAGCTCGTAGGTCGTGAGATCGCCGTCGAGATCGAACGCCATGCCCCAGGCGTGCGGCGCCACGACGCCGCCGGGCGCCGGATCGCGATCGAGCCGGAGCCGCAGGTACAGCGAGTCGGGGTCGCCGGCGCGCAGCCCGGCCGGCGCGTTGAGGTCGCCGACCACGTCGAGCGCCCCGAGCGCGAGCGGCTGATCGGCCCGCGGATCGGTCATGACGGTGGCGCCGCAGTGCAGCGCGTGGTAGCTGGCGTCGTCCGGAAACGTCGCCGCGTGGGCGGCGGCCGCGGTCAGGATGATCGAGAGTGCGATCCAGCGTGTCATTTGCGATCTCCCGTGATGATGAACTCGACGCGGCGGTTCCGCGCGCGGCCGCCGGGTGACTGGTTCGGGGCGATCGGGTTGTCCTCGCCGTACCCGCGAGTCGTTAGCCGGTCGCCATCGACCCCGCGCCTGATCAAGGCGTCGCGCACTGCGTCGGCCCGCTCCTCGCTGAGCCGCAGATTGAACCCCGGATCGCCGACGTTGTCGGTGTAGCCCTCGATGCGCAGCGTGCGGACGCTCTGGTTGGCCTTGAGCGCCTGCGCGATCTGATCGAGCAGCTGCTCGCTGCGGCCATCGATCCGCGACGAGTTCACCGCGAACTGCACCTTGCCGAAGATGTAGACCTTGCCGTCCTCGATCTTGACGAACGTGTTGGACGGGCAGCCGTCGTGCGCGAGGTCGCCCCTGAGATCGGGACATTCGTCGTCGACGTCGGGGATGCCATCCTCGTCGTTATCGCGATCGGGGCAGCCGTCGGAGTCCTCGAACCCGTCCTGGTCCTCGGGCTCGTTGCGGCACTTGTCGTCCTTGTCGGGGATGCCGTCGCCGTCGGAGTCCTCGAAGCCCTCGTGGCGCGGCGCGTCCTGCCGGAAGCGCACGCCGCCGATCAGCCGCAGCGTCGGATTGCCGATGCCATCGGTGACGCCGCGCGACGCGCCGGCGTAAATGTCCCAGTCGCCGATCGCGTAGTCGACGCCGCCCAGCACCTCGAACGGAAAGTCGGCGCCCGAGGCGAGCGCTGTGTGCGAACCGACCGACTTCTCGGCGTAGCCTTCGAGCCGCAGCGTCAGGTCCTTGATGACCTCGACGGAGACCCACGGCCCCAGCGTGACCTCGTCGCCCCACGGCAGATCCGCCGGTCGCTGCGACCGCCAGCGAAACCCGACGTCGAAGCCCAGGCCGAGCTTGCCCAGGTGGCCCGCGAGCAGGAGCTCGGGCGTGACGCTGACGCCGCCCGCGCCGCGCACCGCCTCGTCGTTGCCGGTCGGCACGCTGACCGGCGCCGCGACGCCCAGCACCAGGTGGCGATCGAGGTCGCCGCGGCGGAGCAGCGCGAACTTCGGCACCAGCCGCAGATCGCCGATCCCGGCGTTGGCGTCGAGACGCGCGGTCCCGGCGGTGTAAGTATCGCCGTCGTAGACCAGGTGGAGCGGCACGCCGATGCCGAGCTCGGCCCAGCCAAACAGCCCGAGCGACGCGGTCAGGTCGGTCGTGAGCGCGGTGTGCAGCGGCTTGGCGCCGATCCCGCCGGTGCTGTCGCGGAGCACGATCGGGTCGTCGGCGTAGTTGAGGAACAGGCCGAGGCCGAAGCCCAGGTGCGACGCCACGGCCGGGTGCTCGTTGACGAACGTGCCGGCGGCCCCCACGGAGGGCACGAAGCGCTCGCCATCGAGCCCATCGGCGCGCGCGGTGCCGACCGCGGCCGTGAGGCATATCAGCGCGATACAACGCGGGATTCCCATCGCCAGCGATGATAAGCCGACGCCGCGTGGCGCGGCGAGCCGAGCGCGGTGGATTCACCTCCAGACGCGTGGGCCGTGCGCCAGGTCGCCGTGCGACCAAGCGCCGCGCACCCGCGCTTGCGCCAGCGCGCGATCAGGAGATGTGGTGATTCCAGTTCGGCGACTGCCCGGGCGTGGCATACCCCTGGGGATACCGCTGCCGCCACAGCCACGCGCTGCGGATGATCGCGTCGAGATCGGCGTGCGCCGGCTGCCAGCCGAGCTCGTCCTGGATCTTCTGGCTCGACGCGATCAGGATCGCGGGATCGCCGGCCCGACGCGGCACCTCCTCGACCGGGATCGCGTGCCCGGTGACCCGCCGCGCCGCCTCGACGACCTGGCGGACGCTGTAGCCCGCGCCGTTGCCGAGGTTATAGGCGAGCCGCTTGCCTTCGCCGAGCGCGGCCAGCGCGATCACGTGGGCGCGCGCGAGATCGAGCACGTGGACATAGTCGCGCACCGCGGTGCCATCCGGCGTCGGGTAGTCCGTGCCGAAGATCTTGATCGACGCGCGCTTGCCCTGGGCGACCTCGAGCACCAGCGGGATCAGGTGGCTCTCCGGGGCGTGGTCCTCGCCGAGCTCGGCGCCGCAGCCGGCGACGTTGAAGTAGCGCAGCGACGCGCAGCTGAGGCCGCGCAGGCGGTTCATCCAGTCGAGCGCGCCTTCGACCAGGAGCTTGGAGTAGCCGTACGCGTTGGTCGGCAGCTGCGGGTGCGCCTCGTCGATCGGCGTGTACGCAGGATTGCCGTAGGTCGCCGCCGTACTCGAGAACAGGAACCGGGTCACGCCGTGCGCGACCAGCCGGTCGAGCAGGACCAGCGCGCGCCCGGTGTTGTTGACGAAGAACCGGCCAGGATCGACCATGCTCTCGCCGGCCTCGATGTAGGCGGCGAAGTGCATCGCGGCGTCGAACGCAGCCTGGCCGAGCACGCTGTCGAGCAGCGCCGGATCGCCGCAGTTGCCGTGGATCATCTGGGCGGCCGGGTGCACCGCCTCGCGATGGCCGTTCTCGAGGCTGTCGATCACGGTGACCGCGTGGCCTTCGCGGATCAACAGATCGACCACGTGGCTGCCGACGTAGCCGGCGCCGCCGGTGACGAGCACGCGCATGCGATCAGCCCCTCGCCTTGTAGTGGACCTCGGACATCTCGCGCAGCCGCTGCGCGGCAGACTCCGGCGTGATGTCGCGGCCGGGCGAGCCCAGCATCTCGAAGCCGACCATGAATTTCTTCACCGTCGCGCTGCGCAACAGCGGTGGATAGAAGTGCATGTGCAACAGCCACTCGGGGTGCGGCGCGTCGTCGAACGGCGCCTGGTGAAAGCCCATGGAGTAGGGAAACGAGATCTCGAACAGATTGTCGTATCGCGTGGTCAGCCGCTTCAGCAGATCGGCCAGCGAGGCGCGGTCGGCGGCGCTCAGATCGAGCAGCGTGCGCAGCGGCCGGCGCGGCAGCACCAGGGTCTCGAACGGCCACACCGCCCAGAACGGCACCACCGCCACCCAGTCGTCATTGGCGACCACGACCCGCTCGCCGCTGGCGAGCTCGCGCGCGAGGTAGGCCTCGAGCAGCGGCGTGCCGTGGCGCGCGAGATAGCCGCGCTGCTGCGCCAGCTCCTTGGTCACCTCGTTGGGCAGGTGCTCGGTCGCCCAGATCTGGCTGTGCGGATGCGGGTTGGAGCACCCCATCATCTCGCCCTTGTTCTCGAACACCTGCACGTTGTGGATCGCCGGGCGCGCGCTCAGCGCGCGGGTCTCGTCGGTCCAGGTCGCGAGCACCTGGGCGAGCTCGCCGACCTCGAGCTCGGGCAGGCTGAGGTCGTGGCGCGGGGAGAAGCACACGACGCGGCACGCGCCGGCCTCCGGGGCGCTCCAGAACAGCGGATCGGGCTCCGCGCCCGGCGGCTCGGCGGGCAGATCGGGCAGCAGCGCCGGAAAGTCATTATCGAACGCGAACGTGGCCGCGTAGGCGGGGTTGAGCTGGCCGCTCGATCGGGGGTTGCCCGGGCACAGATAGCACGTCGGGTCGTAGCTCGGCCGCTGCGCCGGCGCCGTGGGCGCGCGCTCGCCTTGCCACGGCCGCTGCGTGCGGTGCGGGCTCACCAGCACGTGCTCGCCGGTGAGCGGATTCAGACGTCGGTGCGGTCGAAGCGACATCGGCCCCTCGCCCGCCGCTAGGCGAGCAGCTCGGTCCCGGCGGTCGGCCGGCACACGTGGATCGCCGGCTCCTTGCCGAGCCGGTCGTGATACGCGACCGCCATGCCGGCGTGAAACGCGGCCAGGTGATCGTTCTCGACGAGGTTGATCGTGCAGCCGCCGAACCCGCCGCCCATCATCCGCGCGCCGAGCACGCCGGGCAGGCCGTGCGCGGCGTCGACCAGGATGTCGAGCTCGGGGCAGCTCACCTCGTAGCCGTGGGCGAGCCCGTCGTGCGTCGCGTACATCGCGGCGCCGACCGCGGCCATGTCGCCGCGCTCGAGCGACGCGCACACCGACAGCACGCGCTGGTTCTCGGCGACGACGTACGCGCAGCGCCGGTACACCGCGGGGTCGAGCTCGTCGCGGAGCGCCTCGACGTCGGCCGCCGTGGCGTCGCGCAGGCTGGAGATCTCCGGATCGCGCTCGGCGAGCTTGGCGACGCCGGCCTCGCACTGCGCGCGGCGCAGGTTGTACGCGCTGGTCGTCAGCGTGCGCGGCACCTGGCTATCGCACAGCACCAGGCTCAGATCTTCGCGCTCGAACGGCACGTATTGATAGGACAGATCGCGGCAGTCGATCCGGATCAACCGCCGCTCCTTGCCCATGCACGACGCGAACTGGTCCATGATCCCGCAGTTCACGCCGACGAACCGGTTCTCCGAGCGCTGCCCGAGCTGGGCTATCGCCACGCGCGACAGGCCGATCTGGAGCTGCGCGTTCAGGCCGAACGCAAAGCCGCACTCGAGCGCGGCGCTGCTCGACACGCCGCACCCGATCGGCACGTTGCCGCCGAACACGCAGTCGACGCCGCGCAGCTCGACCCCCAGCTTCTGGAGCTCGGACAGGATGCCCATCAGGTAGTTCGGCCAGCCGGCGTCCACCGTGTGGAGCGCGTCGACCGAGCCCTCGAAGTGCTCGTTCTTGTCGAGCGCAACGAACCGCAGCGCGCGGTCGTCGCGCAGGCGGATCGCGATCCAGATCGCGCGGTCGATCGCGGCGGGCAGCACATAGCCGAGGTTGTGGTCGGTGTGCTCGCCGATCAGGTTCACGCGGCCCGGGGACCGCACGACCACCTCGGGCTGCCCGAAATGGTCGCGAAACCCGGCCCGCACACGTTCAGCTTGATTGGTCACAGAAGGCTCCATGATCGCGTGCGCGCTACTTCCTGGTCACGTACTTGCGGATATCGATCGCGACCGCCGCGACGATGATCGTGCCCTTGACGATCTGCTGCCAGTAGGGCGACACGCCGAGGATCACGAGGCCGTTGTCGAGCACCTGGAAGATCAAGACACCGGTCAGCATGCCGGCCACGGTGCCGACGCCGCCCGCGGTCGACACACCGCCGATCACCGCGGCGGCGATCGCGTCGAGCTCGTACATGAGGCCGTAGTTGTTGGTCGCGCCGCCGCTGCGCGCCGCCAGCAGCACGCCGGCCAGGCCGTACATCGCGCCGCCGAGCACGTAGACCAGGATCAGGTTACGCTTCACGTCGACGCCGGCGACCTTGGCGGCCTCGGGGTTACCGCCGATCGCGTAGGTGTTCTTGCCGAACCGCGTCCAGTTCAAGATCACCCAGTACATGAACAGCACGGCGCCGGCGATCACGATGAGCTTGGGCACGCCGGCCCAGCTGCCGGTCCCAAGGCTCGCGAAGTCTTCGCGCAGGCCGCCGATCGGCATCGCGCCGCGCGGCGGCCGGTCGACGTACAGCGAGCACGCGCCGTAGACCATGACCATCGTGCCGAGCGTCGTGATGAACGGCGGCACCTTCAGGTAGGCCACGACCAGGCCGTTGACCAGGCCCACCAGGAGGCCGGCGGCGAGCGCACAGACGATCGGCACCACGAGCGGCAGGTACGGCAGGTCCGGAAACATCTTGCTCGCGTAGTCGGGCCGCTGCATCAGCGACGCCGCGATACACGCGCATAGCCCGACCGTGCGCCCCGCCGACAGGTCGGTGCCGCGCGTGATCAAGATCCCGCCGACGCCGAGCGCGATGATCACGCGCACCGACGAGATCCGCAGGATGTTGCTCAGGTTGTCGAGGCTGAGGAACGTGTGCTCGCGGAGCCCGATCCCGATCACGAGTCCCGCGAGCACCAATACGATCGCGTATTTGCTCGCGAGCTCCTTGGTGCGCGCTGTGTCGATCATGGCCATATCGCCTCTGGGTCCTTCTCTAGCGGAACTGTGTAGCATGTGCCATGACGTGCTCTTGCGTCGCCGTGGCGGCGTCGAGGATCGCCGTCATGCGACCCTCGCACATCACGAGGATCCGATCCGACATGCCCAGGAGTTCGGGCATCTCGGACGAGATCATGATGATCGCCTTGCCGCGCTTGGCGAGCTCGGCGATCAGCGCGTAGATCTCGTACTTCGCGCCGACATCGATGCCGCGGGTCGGCTCGTCGAGGATCAGGATGTCCGGGTCGGTCAGGAGCCAGCGGGCGAGGATCACCTTCTGCTGGTTGCCGCCCGACAGGTTCTCGATCGCGGTGCGCGCGGAAGGCGTCTTCACCCGGAGCATCTCGATGCTGCGGGCCACGTCGGCCGCGCCGCGCCGCCGATCGAGCAACGACAGCCGCCCGACGTACGCGCGCAGGTTGGCGATCAGCGTGTTGTCGAACACCGACAGCACCGGGAAGATGCCGGTCTGCCGGCGATCTTCGGTCAGGAGCGCCAGCTTGTGCTCCTTGGCCTTGACCGGGGTCGACATATCGACCTCGACGCCTCGGACCCACATCCGGCCGCTCTTGAGCCCGCGCAGGCCGAACAGCGACTCGACCAGCTCGCTGCGCTTGGCCCCGACCAGCCCGCCGATGCCGAACACCTCGCCCGTGCGGACCTCGAACGAGATATCGGAGAACGACCGGTGCTCGGCCGACGTCAGGTGCTCGACGCGCAGGATCGTCTCGCCCGCCACGCGCTCGCGGGTCGGGAACCGCTGGGTCAGGTCGCGGCCGACCATGTGCTTGATCACGAGATCGGTCGTCAGGTCGGCCGCCGCGTAGGTGCCGACGTGCTTGCCGTCACGCATGATCGTGACATCGTCGGCGATCGTCAGGATCTCCTCCATCTTGTGCGAGATGTAGATGATCGCCACGCCCTCGGACCTGAGCTTGCGGATGATCCCGAACAGGTGATCGACCTCGTTGGACGTCAGCGACGAGGTCGGCTCGTCCATGATGATCACCTTCGAGCGGTACGACACCGCGCGGGCGATCTCCATCGACTGGATCTTCGAGACCGAGAGATCGACCACCCACGCCTCGGGATCGAGGTCGATCTTCAGCTCCTCGAACAGCAGCTTGGTATCGCGCAGCATGCGCGGCCGGTCGATCAGCTTGAGCGGCCCGAACCGGCGGACCGGGTAGCGCCCCAGCCAGATGTTCTCCATCACGCTGCGGTGCGGGATCGGATGCAGCTCCTGGTGGATCATGGAGATCCCCTGGTCCAGCGCCTCGCGCGCGTCGCGCAGCGAGACCTGCTTGCCGTCGAGCACGATGCTGCCTGCGTCGGGACGATAGATCCCGAAAAGGCACTTCATCAGCGTGGACTTCCCAGCGCCGTTCTCGCCCATCAGCGCGTGCACGGTACCTCTGCGCACCGTCAGGCTGACGTCGTCGAGCGCCTTGACGCCCGGAAAGCTCTTCGAGATGCCGCGCATCTCCAGGACTGCACTGGAAGCCATCATGTCAAGTTCCGTCGGGTCGCCGTGGTGTACCCGTAGATGCGAGGCGCCGCTCGCGGTGCGGCCCTATTTCTTGAAGGTCTTGTAGTTCTCCTTGGTCACCTTGACGTACGGCACCCAGACGTACTTGCCACCCGCGCCAGGCGCGCCGTCGGCCGACGCCAGCGGGGCCGCCGTGGTCGACACGTCCTTGGCGCCGGTGCCGAGGGCGTACGCGAGGTCGAACGTGGCCTGGCCCTGCTTCTCGGCGTCGTTCAGCACGGTGCCGACCAGCAGGCCCTGCTCCAGCGCGTCGAGCGCCGGCGGGGTGGCATCGACGCCGACCACCGGCATCGACTTCTTGTCCTTGAAGTAGCCCGCGGCCTTCAGGGCCTCGATCGCGCCGAGCGCCATGTCGTCGTTGTTGGCGAGCACGACCTCGATCTTGTCGCCGAACTTGGCGAGCCACGCGGCGGTCTTCTCCTGGCCCTTGATCTTGTCCCACATCGCCGTGTCGTCGGCGAGCTTGTCGACCTTGAGGCCGGCCGCCTCGATCGCCTTGATCGAGTACTCGGTGCGCAGCGCGGCGTCGGAGTTCGACGGGTCACCCATCAGCATGACGTACTGGATCTTGCCGTCCTTGTTCTTGTCGGCCTCGGGGTGGGCCTTCCAGAAGTCGACGACGATCTCGCCTTCCATGGTACCCGACTGCTGGGCCTTGGCGCCGACGTAGTACGCCTTGTCGTACTTGGCCATGTCCGCGGCCGCAGGCTCGCGGTTGAAGAACACCACCGGGATGTTCTTGGCCTTGGCCTTCTCGATGATCACCGACACCGCCGGCGGATCGACGAGGTTGATCGCCAGCGAGGTCGCGCCCTGGGTCAGGAACTGATCGACCTGATCGTTCTGCTTGGGCTGATCAAACTGACTGTCTTGCACCGACAGCTCGATCTTGCCCTTTGCGCTCGACTCGATCTTGTTGCGCACATAGGACATGAAGGTGTCGTCGAACTTGTAGATCGCACAACCGATCTTACCCTTGCTCTCCGACTTGGCCTCCGCCTTGGCTTCCGGCTTGGTTTCCGTTTTGGCCTCAGACTTATCCTCAGCCTTGGGCGCAGACTTGCCACAAGCAAAGAGAAAGAGTCCGCTGGCTGCGAGAGCTCCGACCGTTGACCGCATGACGACAAACTCCTTTGAGGTAGTAACGACTGGCGTGGAATCTACATGAACGTGCACGCCGATTGGCCCCGGATGCCCACGAACTGCATCAGCCCGCTACATTCTCCGCCCGACTCCGCCCCGATTAACACTGCGCGTTACGAGCACGTGCGTCATTCCACGCCGAGCCGATAGATCGTCGTGCTCTCGTAGCGGGAGCCGGGTGCCAGCACCGTGGTCGGAAACGAGGGCTGATTGGGTGAATCCGGGTGGTGTTGAGTTTCGAGACAGAATCCGGTTCGGTGAGCATACGTCGCGCCGGCTTTTCCGCGCGCGCCATCGAGGAAGTTTCCGGAATACAGCTGGACTGCAAGCTCGGTCGTCAGCACCTCGAGCACCCGGCCGGTGGTCGGCTCGGTGACCCGTGCCGCGCGGCGCAGCGCTCCCGCGGCGCCTGCGATCGCGAAGCTGTGATCGTACCCGGCGGCGACGCGGAGCTGGTCGTCGTCCCCCTCGATCCGGGCGCCGATCGCCACCGCGGTCCGGAAGTCGAACGGCGTTCCGGTCACGTCGCGCAGCTCGCCGGTGGGGATCAGCCCCACACCGGCCGCCGCGAACTGCGCCGCGTCGAGCACGACCTGATGATCGAGGATCGACCCGGCCGCGTGACCGGCGAGGTTCCAGTACGCGTGATTCGTCAGGTTGACCACGGTGGTACGGTCGGTGGTCGCCGCGTAGTCGATCCGCAGCGCGCGATCGCGGGTCAGCGTGTACACCACGCGCACCGACAGGTTCCCCGGGTAGCCTTGCTCGCCGTCCGGACTGTGGTAGTCGAGGTGCAGCGCCGGCCCATCGGGCGTCGTCCGCGGCGCCGCGGTCCACAGCACCTTGTCGAACCCGGCGTACCCGCCGTGGAGATGGTTGGCGCCGTCATTGGTGGCGAGCTGGTACGACGTGCCGTCCAGCGTGAACCGCCCCGCCGCGATCCGGTTGCCGTAGCGGCCGATCAACGCGCCCTGGTAGCTGCGGTCCGCCAGGTAGCTCGCCAGATCGTCGAACCCGAGCACCACGTCGCCGAGCACGCCGCGGCGGTCGGGCACCTCGAGCGACACGATCGCGCCGCCCCAGCTCGTGATCCGGGCGCGGATCCCCGCGTTCTCGAGGGTGAACAGCGCGACCTCGCGGCCGTCGCCGAGCGCGCCGAATCTCGTGGCTTCGATGGACATGGGAGCGAGGCGCGCACCATATCCCAGCGGCGCGCCGCCGGCGCGGCCCTCGCGGCGAGAACCGGCGCGGCCGTGACGTCCATCCGCCCGGTAGTTTTTTTTCTGGGCATGCGTCCAGCGCAGCCGCCAGGGCCGCCGGGGAGATCTGCTCGTATCCGATCGCGGTTCACTGCGGTAGGGTAGCCTGCTGTGGTCGACGTCCTCGACGCGTTTCATCCACTCGTCGCAGGCTGGTTCCGCGAGCGGTTCGGTGAGCCGACCGCGCCGCAGCGCGAGGGCTGGCCGCGGATCGGCGCGCGCGGCGACGTCTTGATCGCGGCGCCGACCGGGTCTGGCAAGACGCTGGCGGCGTTCCTGGCGTGCATGGACGAGCTGGTCCGCAAAGGGCTCGACCAGCCGCTCGGCGATCACACGTCGATCCTGTACCTCTCCCCGCTCAAGGCGCTGTCGAACGACGTCCACAGGAACCTCGAGGCGCCGCTCGCCGAGCTCGCGGTGTACGCCGCCGCGCGCGGGGTGAAGCTGCCCGAGATCCGGGTCGCCGTACGCACCGGCGACACCCCGGTCAGCGAGCGCGCGAAGATGGCCAAGCGGCCGCCGCACATCCTGGTGACCACGCCGGAGTCGCTGTACATCCTGCTCACGACCGCCAAGGGCCGCGCCGGGCTCGGCCAGCTCCGCACCGTGATCGTCGACGAGATCCACGCGATCGCGGGCGACAAGCGCGGCGCGCACCTCGCGCTGTCGCTCGAGCGGCTCGACCGGCTGGTCACCCAGGCCACCGGAGCCGGGCCGGTGCGGGTCGGGCTGTCGGCGACCCAGAAGCCGATCGCGACGATCGCCCGGCTGCTGGTCGGATCGCGGCGCGCGATGCCGCACGTCGTCGATGCCGGCCACCGCCGCGAGATCGACCTGGCGATCGAGATCACCGACGACGAGCTCGGCGCGGTCGCGTCGAACGAGCAGTTCGGCCGGATCTACGACCGGATCGCGGCGCTGGTCGCCGAGCACCGCTCGACGATCGTGTTCGTCAACACGCGCCGGCTGGTCGAGCGGGCGGCGGCGGCGCTCGAGCAGCGGCTCGGCGAGGACCACGTGGTGGCGCACCACGGCTCGATGTCGCGCGCGCTGCGGCTCGCCGCCGAGCACAAGCTCAAGCACGGCCAGGTCAAGTGCGCGGTGGCGACCGCGTCGCTCGAGCTCGGCATCGACGTCGGCACGGTCGATCTGGTGGTCCAGCTCGGCTCGCCGCGATCGATCGCGACCTTGCTCCAGCGGGTCGGCCGCTCGGGCCACCACCTGGGCGGCACGCCGAAGGGCCGGCTGTTCGCGCTGACCCGCGACCAGCTCATCGAGTGCGCGGCGCTGGTCCGCGGGCTCCGGCGCGGCAACCTCGATGCGATCGCGCTGCGCGACGCCCCGCTCGATATCCTCGCCCAGCAGATCGTCGCGGCGACCGCGGCCGAGGACATCCCCGAGGCCGAGCTCGCGGCGATGGTGCGCGGCGCCGCGCCGTACGCCGCGCTGTCCGACGTCCAGCTCGAGCAGGTGCTCGGCATGCTGTCGGAGGGCGTCTCGGATCGGCGCGGTCGGGTCGGCGCGCACATCCACCGCGACCGGATCGCCGGGATGCTGCGCGGCCGGCGCGGCGCCCGGCTCGCGGCGATCCTGTCGGGCGGCGCGATCCCCGACAGCAACAACTACGCCGTCGTGCAGTGGCCCGAGGAGACCAAGGTCGGCGAGATCGACGAGGACTTCGCGATCGAGAGCTCGGCGGGCGATATCTTCCAGCTCGGCAACACCGCGTGGCGGATCCGCCGCGTCGAGGCCGGCCGCGTGCTGGTCGAGGACGCGCGCGGCCAGCCGCCGACGATCCCGTTCTGGTTCGGCGAGGCCCCGGCGCGCACGGCCGAGCTGTCCGACGAGGTCAGCGACCTGCGCGGCGCGATCGATGCCCGGCTCACCGCCGGGGACGACGCCGACGCGATCGCCGCGTGGCTCGCCGACGAGACCCGCATGTCGCTGGTCGCCGCGCGCCAGATCGTCGCCTACCTCGCGGCCGGGCGGGCCGCGCTCGGCGCGCTGCCGCGCAAGGATTTGCTGATCGCCGAGCGGTTCTTCGACGAGGCCGGCGGGATGCAGCTCGTGCTGCACGCGCCGCTCGGCGGCCGGATCAACCGCGCGTGGGGCCTGGCGCTGCGCAAGAAGTTCTGCCGCACGTTCGACTTCGAGCTCCAGGCGGCGGCCACCGACGACGGCATCGTGATCTCGCTCGGCCAGCCGCACAGCTTCCCGCTCGACACCGTGTTCGGCTTCGTGCCGTCGCACCAGGCCGAGGCCACGCTGGTCCAGGCGCTGCTCGATCGCCCGATGTTCGAGATCCGGTGGCGGTGGAACGTGACGCGCGCGCTGACCGTGCTGCGCCGGCGCGGCGGCAAGAAGGTGCCGCCCCACCTGGTGAAGATGCGGGCCGCCGATACGCTGTCCGTGGTGTTCCCGGCCGCGCAGGCGTGCGGCGAGAACATCGTCGGCGACCGCGAGATCCCCGATCACCCGCTGGTGTTCGAGACGATCCGCGACTGCCTGGTCGAGGCGATGGATCTCGCCGGGCTGCGCCAGATGATCGAGCGGCTCGAGGCCGGCGAGATCCAGGTGATCGCGCGCGATACCGTCGAGCCGAGCCCGCTGTCGCACGAGCTCATCAACGCCAACCCGTACGCCTTCCTCGACGACGCGCCCCTCGAGGAGCGCCGGACCCGCGCGGTCCAGCTGCGCCGCGGCCTGCCGGCCCAGGCCGACGACGCCGCGATCGGCGCGCTCGACGACGCCGCGATCGCCGCCGCGACCGAGGAGGTCGCCCCCACGGTGCGCGACGCCGACGAGCTCCACGACGCGCTGCTCGGGCTGTGGCTCGTGCCCGAGCCGTACGGCCAGCGGCTCGCGCCCGGCGCCGGGGACTGGTTCGCCGCGCTGGCCGCGCACGGCCGCGCCTGCCGGCTCGGCTGGGAGGCCGGCGGGGTGGTGCACGCCGCCTGGGTCGCGACCGAGCGGCTCGGCGCCGTCCGCGCCGTGCTCGGCGGCGTCGCCGAGCTCGCGTGCGTGCCGGCGATCGCCACGCCGGCGTGGTCGGTGATCCCCGAGCGCGAGGCCGCGATCGCCAGGATCGTGAACGCGCACCTCGATCACCGGGGCCCGGTCAGCGCGCGCGCGCTCGCCGCCGAGCTCGGCCTCGCGCTGCCGGACATCGTCGCGGCGCTGCTCGCGCTCGAGGCCGACGGCGCGATCCTGCGCGGCTCGTTCACCGCCGCCGCCCCCGCGGTCCGCCGGGCGGGCGCGACGATGCGCGAGGCGATCGCGGCGACCGACGACACCGCGCTGCTGCACGACCTCGAGTGGTGCAACCGCCGCGTGCTGGCGCGGATCCACCGCCTGACCTTGGCGCGGCTGCGCAAGGAGATCGAGCCGGTCAGCGCGGCGGCGCTGATGCGGTTCGTGCTGCGCTGGCAGCGCGTCGCGCGCAACACCCAGCTGATCGGCGCCGACGGGCTCGCCCGGATCGTCGAGCAGCTCCAGGGGTTCGAGACCGCGGCCGGCGCCTGGGAGCGCGAGGTGCTGCCGGCCCGCCTCCACGGCTACGATCAGACCTGGCTCGATCAGCTGTGCCTGGCCGGCCAGGTCGTGTGGTGCCGGCTGAGCCCGCGGCGCGCCGCGGCCGAGCCCGAACTCGAGCCCGAGGCCGAGGCCGAGCTCCCCGGCGCCGCCCCGCCCGGCCGCGCCCGAGCCCCGGTGCCCGAGCCGCGCGGCGAGCCGTACAACCTCGCCGAGGCCGGCGCCGAAGCCGCCCGGCTCGCCGGGGCGCCCCGCGATCAGATCGCCGCGGCCGCCGCGGCCGCGATCGCCGGCCGGTGCCCGCGGCACGACGCCGAGGTGATCGTCTCGCTGGTCACCACCAGCGCGATGCTGCGCCGCGGCCTCGAGGCCGACGGCGGCGGGCCGGCGGCCCCGGCCGGCAGCGAGAGCAAGAGCGACAAGCTCGCCGCCGCGCTGTCCCGCGCCCGCAGCCGGTCACGGCCCGCACCGACCGCCGCGGCCGCGCCGCCCCCGCCGCTCGTCGACGAGCGCGAACAGTTCGTGCGCGACGCCCTCGCGATGGTCGGCGACGCCGGCGCCGGACCGGACGCGCCCCCGCCCCGCGTCGCCCGCGGCACCCCGCCGGCGTTCGACGCGGCGCCGATGCCCGCCGAGCCGGCCGGGCGCGGACCGCGCTGCGCACCCTCGCGCTCGGCCCCGCTCGCGCTGATCCTGCGGCGCGATGCGTCCTGGCTGCGCAGCGCCGCCGCGGTCGGCGTGACCGAGCCCGCGGCGCTCGGCCCGCAGGCCAGCCGGATCCGCGCCCACCTCGCCACGGCGGGGGCCTCCTTCCTCGCCGATCTCGTCGCGACGATCGACCTGCCTCCCGACGAGATCGAGGACGCGCTGTGGGAGCTGGTCGGCGCGGGCCTGGCCACCGCCGATGGTTTCGCCAGCCTCCGCGTGCTGGTGTCGCGGCGGCGCGGCGAGGTCAAGAGCCACTTCGACCGGATGACCGCGACCGCCGCCGCGGCGACCCCGGTCCGCAAGTGGCAGGACGCGCTCCGCAAGGCGCGGACCCGCGACCGCGAGCGCCCCAGCCACGCGCTGCGCTCGCTGCCGACCGCCGCCGGCCGCTGGTCGCTGCTCCCGCCGACCGATCCATCGGCGATCGACGCCGAGGCCTCGGCGCGCCAGCTGCTCCACCGCTACGGCGTCGTGTTCCGCGATCTGCTGCTCCGCGAATCGAGCCTGCCGCCGTGGCGCGATCTGCTGGTCGCGCTGCGCCGGCTCGAGGCGCGCGGCGAGATCCGCGGCGGGCGGTTCGTCACCGGCTTCGTCGGCGAGCAGTTCGCGCTGCCCGAGGCGCTCGACGAGCTGCGCGGCGTCCGCAGCCCGGGCCCCACCGCCGACGTCTGCCGGGTCGCCGCGACCGACCCGACCAACCTGGTCGGCATCCTGACCCCCGGCCCTCGCGTGCCGGCGATCGTCGGCAACCTCGTGCTGTTCGTCGATGGCCACGCGGTCGCCTCGCTCGAGGGCGGCAGGCTCGTGCTCCGCGCGCCGCTGGCCCCCGGCGCGCGCATCGACGACGATCTGACGTACCATCCGCCGCCGCGGCCGGTGCCGATCGCGACCCAGGCCCAGCTCCCGCTGTAGCCAATCGGCGACCGCGGGATGCTTGGCTTGACCACCCGCGCAGCCGTCCCCGTTGCGACGGCGCGCACGCTCTCTCGGTAGCCATGGGAGCTGAGGCGACGCGGCGCACGTCAGCGAATCATTGTCAGTCTCGGGCCGGGCTGCTACGATTCTTATATGGCTTATATGGCGGTGACCACGGGGGTCGTGATCGGCGCGCTGCTCGGCGGACTCAACGTCGCGATGGTGGCGGTCGTGCTCTCGGTGATCGACAAGCGGCGCGAAGCCGATACGATCATGACGCTCCACGAGCTCCCCGGGAACGGCGCGGCGTCCGCGCCGGTCGCGCAGCTGGCGGCGATGCACGCGCGCCGGCGCCGCTCGGGAGCGGTCATCGTGGCGGCGGTCGGCGTCACGCTCGCGCTGTCCTGGCTGGTCGGCATGCAGGTCTACGTCGCGGTCGCCAGCCTGCCGACCGTCATCGCCGCGCTCTGGGTCGAGCGCTGGACCCGCCGCAGCCAGCCGGCGTCGATCCCGGTCGCGACCGCGCGCGCGATCGTCCGGTAATGATCGTCAGGTAGCACACTGCGCCTGGCGAGCGCGTTCTGCTACACAAGAGGCCTGTCGCGCTCCGAGACCCCCGCGAGCTCCGCCACGGCCGACGCCACGCCGCGCGATCGCAAGGCGCGGGCCGCGCGCATCCTGGTGATCCTCGACGAGTGCTTTCCGAAGGTCGAGATCCCGCTCGACCACGGCGACGCGTTCCAGCTGCTGGTCGCGGTGATCCTGTCAGCGCAGTGCACCGACGCCCGCGTCAACCAGGTCACGCCGGCGTTGTTCGCGCGCGCACCCGATGCCCGCGCGATGGCCCAGCTCAGCGCAGCGCAGATCATGCCCTACATCCGCAGCTGCGGCCTGGCGCCCCGCAAGGCCGCGGCGCTCGCGGCGATGAGCCGGATCCTCGTCGCCTCGCACGGCGGCGAGGTCCCGCGCGGCCTCGAAGCGCTCGAGGCGCTCCCCGGGGTCGGCCACAAGACCGCGAGCGTCGTCATGGCGCAGGCGTTCCACGAGCCGGCGTTTCCGGTCGACACGCACATTCACCGGCTCGCCGGGCGCTGGCAGCTATCGCGAGCGCGCAACGTCGCCGAGGTCGAGCGCGATCTCAAGGCCGTGTTTCCGCGCGATCGCTGGACCACGCTGCACCTGCAGATCATCTACTTCGGCCGCATGTACTGCCCCGCCCGCGGTCACGAGCCGGCGGATTGCCCGATCTGCAGCTGGGCGATGTCGAAGGCGCGCGCCGACGCCGAGCGCCGCCAGGGGATCAGCAAGCCCGTGCGCTCCGCGCAACCGCGCGCCGCGAGCCCCCATCGGGCTCATCGGGCCCAGCGAGATTGACCGTCAAGCGAGCCCGCGGTCGGGCAGAAACAACCCACCGCCGAGATAGCGAGTCCGGCCGAGCACCACGGGCCCCTCGACCGCGCGCGCGAACTCGAGCTGCACCATGCCCTCGAGGCCACGCCCGGCGATGCCGCGCAAGCTCTCGACCGTGACGCGCGGACGCGGCAGCCCGCGGCGCTCGCATTCGACGATCACGTCGGCGGCCAGCGCGCTCGCCGCCGACTCCCCACGACCGTGGCGCGTCGCGGCATACGGCCGCACCGACGACCACTGCCTCGCATGCGTGGCGTACACACCGAGCTCGGACTCCGCACACCGCGTGAGCGAGAACCGGCCGGCCCGACCCGCGCGCAGATCGATGAACCCATCCAGCGCTTTCGCGAGATGGCGCAGTTCGCGCTGCTCCTCGCTGCTCGGACTCCGGCGATCGAGCAGGTGCGGCGCGATCACCAAAAGCCGCCCCGCGATCGGATCCCATTGCACGGCAAGATGCCCCGACTGCTCGGTGCGCGCCGGTCCCCCTTCGGAGTCGTGCCCGCTAAAAAAAGTCCGGAGCGGCTGATCTCCGAGCACCTGCTGCGCCCGCGACATCACCGCGCGGCGCGCCGCTCGCACGAGCTGCTCGGGATCGACGATCGCCGCCCGATCGCCCCCCAGCGCGAAGCCGAACAGCGCCGCCGGTTCGCTCACCGGTGCCATGACGCCGAGCCCGAGGAACCGGCCGTCGCCCAGGATCAAGGGCCCCTGGATCGACGCGCCGAGCTCGACCTCGACGTGCCACAGCCGCTCCTTGGCGAACCGCGTGTCCGCCGCGAACGGCTCCGCGCGGGTCCCGCGCGACGCGAACGGCTCGCGCTGCACCGTGACCGCGACCAGGGGCGCGCGGACACCGGCATGGCGCAGCGCCACGGCCACCGCGCGGCTCGCGCGGCGCTCCTCCTCGACGCGTTCGGCCCCTGCCTTGGCCTCATCGGCACGCCGCGAGGGCTCGATCCGGCGCCGCGCCACCGCCACCGGAAGCGCGACCGGCGTCACCGATCGCCAGCGCCGTGCGGTCCGGCAGTAGCTCTCGAACATCGTGCGGTCGTCGCTCTCCACCACCACGAAGCGCGCCGCGTCCAGCTCCGGCGCCGCGGGCTCGAGACCCGAGAATGCCCACGCCACATCACCGGCCCGCAGCGGACAGCCGCTCGGTACCTCGACGGCGAAGCGGCGCACGGCGCGGTCGGCGTGGGTATGCCCGATCGACGGCAGCGCCAGGATCCGCACCCGCTGCTCGACCGGCAAAGCCCGCTCGTCCCCGGGACGGCGCCCGATCAAGCTGCGATCGATCGCCTCGTCCTGGTCGATCAACGCCTCGCGGAGCCGCGCCGCCGCCCCGTCGCGCAGCCGTTCGGTGAGCGCCACGATCCGCTCGACCGGCCACGGCCACAGCTTCGTCGCGTCGCCGGCGTCGCGCAGCTCGTACGCCGACCACCGCGGCTCGGCGCCATAGTCCACCGCGCGGAACCGCGGCTTGGGCGGCTGCACGAACAGCGTACGCGCGTCCTGGCGTTCTCCCTCGACGCGGATGCGGGCGAGCGCGGCGCGATGCCGCTCGACCAAGCTCGCCAGCGAACCAGGCGCCGGGCACAGCAGCGCATGGCGACCGCCCGTCGCCTCGGGGCGATGCACCGTGCCGCCGTGGCTGGCGAGCCGGGTACTCCACGCGTCGTCGTCGAGCACCTCCCCCACGGCCCACGCCATGTCGACGCCGCGCCCGAGCTGATAGAGCTCATCGGCCGCCGCCACGACGGCCGCCGCCGGGGCAGGATCGCCTTCGATCGGCCACGCGTACACGAGCGGATCCGCGGTCTCGAACAGCCGCGGCGATACCTGCTTCCTGACCCGGAGGTCGCGGAGCCTCTCGGGATCGCCGCCGACCGTGTCGGCATCGTTGTTCGGCACGAACAGGCCCACGGGATGACCGGCGCGGACCCGCGGCGCGGCGATCACCGGCGGGGGGAGCCGCTCGAGCCACGCGAGGCCGACCACCGGCTCCTCCCCGAGCTTCTGCCCGCGCCCGACGCCCGCCACCAGCGCTTGAAACAAGCGCGCCGGCGCAGGCGGCCACTCCCCGACTCCGTGATAACGCGCATCGTGGAGCCGGATCGTCAGCACCAGATGCTGCGCGGTCACCGGTTACCCTTCTTGGGCGACTTCTTTTCAGCTTCCTTCTCGGACGGCGGCTTGGGCTCGGCGGCCGGCTTCCTCGCGCCGTCCTTGTCCTTGTCCGCGATATCCGCCTTGGCGAACGCGCGATCGAACGTCGCCGTCTTCGACGCGCCGACGCCGAACTCCGCTGCTTGCCGCGCCGCATACGCGCGCGCGAGCTCGCTGGTCAGCGCCACCGCGCGGCGCTCGCCGATGCGCGTCACCTCGATCCACTCGCTGGGAAGATCCGGATCGGGCACGATCAAGCAGCCCTGGCGCAAGAAGCCGTCGAGCGGCTCGGTGGCCGCCACCAGGCACAGACCGAGCACGTAGCGGAGGAGCAGCGCGGTGCGCTCGCCGACCTGCAGCCGCCGCAGCGCGACGAGATTGATCGTGAGATCGCGGACGATCGGCCCGCGCGCCACCACCCCGCCGTGCTGTCCCGTCGACGGTACCGGTACGAACCCGCGCTGCGCCAGCGGACTCTTGTGATTGCCCTCCGCCTTCTGCTTCTCCGCATCGGAGAACACATCGAACTTGGCATAATCGAGCGGCGGGCTGTACTGCGCCGATCGGTGCAGCACCTCGACGTCCCACGCCCGGATCACCGATTGAACGAGCCTGGGCAGCTTGGCCTGGGTCCCGCGCGAATCCCACACCCCGAACACCAGCGATGTCGGGCTCAGCTTCGCGATCTCCGTGGCATCGCCGGTCGCGACGAACCGCTCGAACGCAGCCCGCACCTCGTCCTTCAACGACGACGACCGCACGATCGCGTCGCCGAGGCGATGGCCCGCGTCGAGCAGCGACACCCGCTTGCCATCGTCGATCACGATCTCGATCTGAGGTACCAGCTTGGCCAGCGCCGGAACCCCGGCCGGCCCATGGCCGAACAGCGGCTCCATCCGGTTGGCCTGAGAACCGACGCTATCGATCGACACGACGAACGTGCCATCGCCGAGCTCGTCGAGGTCATACGGCACCTCGCCAGCGGCGAGGCGATCCTTGGCATAGGTCGCTGGAAACACCACCGCCCCCTTGCCTTCGACCGGCACGAAATGCTGTTTGAGCACCAGCGCCACAGGTCCCTGGGGGTCGATCCAAGCCTGGATCGTCGCATCACTCACGGTCATTTTTCGTCTCCTCCATCACGGTAGTCATCGCGCGGGCCTGGCCCTCCTTGCCGGGCCATCCCAGCTGGATCCGGAACCGCCGCATCGAAAATGGCAACGCTGGCGCGCCGAGCGCTGCGCGCAGCATCGCGGGTGGCAGCCAGCGCTTCGCCGCTGCGGCCCCGTGGCCAATCACGCCGTACACGTACTTGAGCTTGTCGCGCGGATCGGGCCGCTGCGGCCGCGCATGACCGAGCCCGATCGCCGCGAGCAGCTCGACCAGCGGGTACCCCACGGCCTCGATCCGCCCGCTGTGCTCGTTCAACGAGAAGCCTGCGTCGAGTGGAATATAGTCGCGCCGCCAATCGAGCCGAAAGCTGCTGCTCTGCGGCGCGCTCACGGAGAACGGATCGGCCACCGCCGCTTCGGCGCGATCGCGGACCAGCTCGAGCGCATCGCGCGCCAGCGCCGCCCCGGGATAGCCGCCGGATCCGGCCCACAGCTTCATCGGATCGCGACCGCTCCCGTCGCCCCACGAATCGATCCGGAGCTCGTGCTCGCCGTGGCGCAGCACGCACACCGCGGTCTGCGCGCTCGCGGGATCCGCGTACGGATAGCCATCCTCGCGCGGCCGCAAGCGCAGCGCGCCCCACGCCGATCTCCAGTCCGCCGCGGTGACCGTGCTGCCCTCGGGGAGCTCGGCGATCACCTCGGCGCGCGCGACGAACCCGAGCACCGTCGCGAACGGCGACCGCGCGCCGGGCGCGCGCAGCCAGAACCTGGCGCCGCCGGGGTCGCTCCAGTCGAAGGTCGCCTCGGCCCCGCCGCACAGCGCCTGGGCGGCCTCCATGAACCCCAGGCACGCGAGCACCTGCCCGGGATTGAACAGGTCCACCGGGATCGACGCCTCCGCGGCCGGCGTCGCCGCGCTGCGCTGGGCGGGCGGCGCGTGCTCGAGGCGAGCGTCCGTCACGGTGGTACCGCGCTCCTCGGTCGCTGGATCACCGAGCGGAGCGCCGGAATCGCCGGCTCGATCGTTGCTCCGCGACGCCTGCTGGTCCGCCGCGCGCAGCAGCGTCTCCCACCACGCCAGCATCCACGGTCCGAGCCGCTGGCTCAGCTGGGTGAACCGCAGCGCGACGTCCTGGGCACGACGCTCGAGCAGGCTCTCGGGCTCCTCGGCGTGCTGGGTCGGCAGCACGCAGCGCGCGTTTCCGTGATGCGCGGCGATCAAGTGCAGGCACAGCTCGCGGCGCTCGGCGTCCAGCGCTTGCACCTGCGGATCGCGCTCGGCGCGCGGCAGCGAACCGAGCTCGTGGCGGTAGCCACCGAGCACCTGCTGGTTGGGACGGCTCGCCGTCTTGCCATACACGCCATCCTGCGGCGCGCGAAACGCACGCTGCCAGCGCTTGGCGCGCTTGCCCTCGTCATGCAGCCGGGCCGCGATCACGAGCATCGCCTCGTCCGCGGGAGCGAGCTCGAGGCGCCTGGCGATCCGTCGCGCCGCGGCGGCCGTCCACGCCTGATGCTCGTCGAGCAGCTGCGCGCGGCCGCTGGCCGGACCGTTCGCCGATTCCGCCGGGATCCTGGCGTCGCTATCGATCAGCAGCCACGCGACCTCATCCCCATCATCGCCGTGGTCGATCGCGATGCGCGCCTCGTGGCGCCACGCCGGATCCGCAGCCTCGTCCTGCAGGTCCTCGGTGCGCCGCACGCGCACCGGCACGACCGAGTCCGTGCGCTCGCCCGACACCAGGTCCAGGGCCGCCGCCGCGCTCGCGTCCGCGATGCCAGCGTCAGCCGCGAGCAGCCCGTCGCGGAGCCCGCCGATCCGTGCATCGACCATCACCACCGCGTTCCCCAGGCGCGCTTCGAGCCGGCCGTGAACCTCTTTGACAGGCCGCCCGTTCCTCAGGAGGTCGCGAGCGCGAAGTGCCCAGGCCTCGGACTTCCCGCGCGGGACGACCACGCCGATGATGTCAGCGTCACGCGGTGACCAGGGCCTGGCGACCCCGCCAGCGCCGCCCTCCTCCTGGCTACTTGCGCCATCTCCGCCGGCGTCATCCCCGGCGCCCACGTCCCCCAGCGCTGCCGCCTCCGCCTCGCCACCCGACGAGCCCGTCGCTTCCACGACGTCGGCCTCGCCCTCGGCGACAACGCTCGGCCCCGCTGCCTCGTCGTCGCCACCGCCGGAGGACGGACCGCGCTTCAGCTGCCATGCGTGGGCTCGCTGCTCGAGCCAGGTGATCACCGCCGAGGTCTCGGTCTCGAGGCGCTCGTCGAGATGCGGGCCGGCGGCGTCGAAGAACGTCTCCAGATCCAGCGGCGCCAGCAGCTCGCCTTTGCCCGCCACGCGCCGGATCGGCAGCTGCGCACGCCACACGACCGTCGTCTGCGGCTCCTCGTCCACCCAGCCGCGCAGCCAGGGCGAGATGTCCGAGCGTCCCGTGTGATCGATCAACGACGTCATCGACCACGCCTCGACCGCCGGCATCGTCAGGGGTGGATGCAGCGGTGCCGGCGTCGAAGCGCGCGTGATCAGCGCCGCTGCCCCTGCCCTCACCGCGCTCAGCGCCCCCGGACTCGCGTCATAGGCGTCGTCGCGGTGCGGCAGCTGGTGAATCAGCTGCGCGGTCGCCGCCAAGCGCTCGGTGCGCTCCGCGTCGTCTTGCGCAGCTGGGATCACCACGACCTGCGCGTCGCCCTCGCCGCGGCGGTTCACGCGCCCGAGCCGCTGCACCATCCGCTCCCACGCCACCAGATCCGCCACCATGTGATCGGCATCCAGATCGACGCCCACTTCGCCGGCGGCCGTGGCGACCACGAAGGCAGGACGCTCGAGCGCCGCCGGTGGTTGGGCCCCCGGCCGCGGCGGCAAGAAGCCATGCTCGAGGAGCCAGTTCGTGACCTGCGTCCGCTCGTGGACCCGCCTGGCACCGACCAGCAACTCGACATCGCCTGCTGCGACGCCGGGGCGCGCGCGCAGCGCGTCGGCCACCGCCTGGGCGTCGGTGCGCCGATCGCAGAACACGGCGCAGCGAACCGGCCGACGCGCCGCCGCCGCGATCTGCCATGCCTCATCGGCGACCCGGCTCGCCAGCAGCTTGGCCGCCACCTCGGGCCGCAGCACGAGCCGCTTGGCCGCGGTGAGCCGCAGCGATACCACGCAATGCGCGTGATCCTGCTTGGTCAGGCCCACGACCTCGCGCGCACGCCCACCGCCTCGTCCCGTCGCGGACAGCGACAGCAATCGCAAGCGCGGCACCGGCGACGCGGCTTCGCGGCCGGCCACCGCGACGCCACGCGCGATCCGTTCGATCAGCTGCTCGAACGGAGCCACCAGGTGCGCCTCGTCGAGCACGATCAGCGAATCGACGCCGAGCAGCCCGGCGGCATACGGCCGCATCTTGCGCGACACGCCATAGCCCTCGAACAGCAGCCGCGAACCGACCATGTCGACGGTGCCCAGCACGATCGCCGGCACGCTCGGATCGACCATCCATTCGCGATTGTCCGCGAACTGGCCTCGCAGCGTCGAGATCGGCAGCGGCCGATCGAGCCCGAGCGCCTGCTTCAGCGCCGGATCGTTCTCGACGAGCGTCCGCAGCCCGTCGGCCACCTCGGTCGCTTGATCGACCACCGCGCGGCGATCGACGACATAAACGAGCCGCCGCGGCACCTCCGCCCCAGCCGCCCGAGCGACCAGCCAGATCGCCATCGTGGCCGTCTTGCCCAGCCCGGTGGGAACATCGATCGCGAGGGGCCGATCGTCTGCCCCTACCGCCCCGTCCAGCAGCCGGTCCAGCAGCACGAGCTGCCACGGAAACACCTTCGACACGGCGGATACGCCCAGCGCCGCCGCCAGCCGGCGCCGAGCCATCTCCCTGGTCTCTCGCGACAGAGTCATGATGGGCTCCGAGAACACTGCACTTCTTCCACGCCGTTCTGGCGCCGCAGAGCTGGCAAAGAACACACCGCAACTCGCGTGTACCGATCCCGGGCTGGTCGCACACACAGCGCTCCGTGCACTCGTGTTCCAGAATCTGTAGTCGGGGCTACTCATGCACTCGCGTTCGAGTAGGATGCTCCGATGAAGTGTGCGTATTTCGTCGCCGCGGTGCTGTGTGCGAACTGCGCCAGCGCTACCACCCCGGTGGCCCCCGGGCCCGCGTCGCCGCCGTTCGATGTCGCGCAGCTGCGCGCCGACATCCAGTTTCTCGCCAGCGACGCGCTGGAAGGCCGGCGCGCCGGTAGCCGCGGCTACGACGCGGCGGCCGAGTACGTCGC
>Ga0302323_100000565_pt1 | contig 29591 bp, 25 predicted proteins | sample Fen_T0_3_FD_201950 | JGI IMG/M metagenome (GOLD analysis project Ga0302323, IMG submission 201950) | Peat permafrost microbial communities from Stordalen Mire near Abisko, Sweden - Fen_T0_3 | ecosystem: Environmental > Terrestrial > Soil > Wetlands > Permafrost | place: Sweden: Abisko...
TCCACGTAGTCTTGCTCGTGCAGGTCGGTGCGGCACCCAGAGGATCATTGTTGGGCACGCCCGCGTCTCCGCTGCACGAGCCTGACGGATACCCTGCGTTGATCCAGTTCTGCAGCGTCGCAATCTCCGCGCTGGTGGCTGGGGACGCTGGCGAGGGCGGCATCGGCGAGGTTGAATTCTGCATCCGCTGCACCGCCACCTGGGCCTCGGTCATGGAGGAGTTCGCCGGATCGGGGTTGGTCAGGTTGGCGTAGGTCACGAGCGATCGAGGCGCGCCGCCCGATGGCGTGGCCCCGTGGCAGCTGTCGCAACGGTTGACCAGCAGGGTCTCCACATCGCAAGGCAGGGTACCCGACGAGCCGGCGTCCCGGCTGCCGGCCGATCCACCAAGCGCCGGCTGACTGGACCCGCCGACACCTCCTGACGCTCCTCCGCCGCCTCCTCCGCTGCCGCCCCCTGCGTTTGAGGCACCGCCGGAACCGCCGACGCCACAACTGCCCTTGGGATAGCCGCTGCTGATCCAGGCTTGCAAAGCCGTAACCTCGCTGCTGCTCGCGGCCGCCGAGGGTGCGGGCGGCATGGGCGAAACTTTGTTTTGTATTCGCTGGAGCGCCATCTGTGCCTCGGTCACCGATGGATCGGACAGATCCGCGGCGGTCAAGTTCGCGTAGGTCACGAGTGATCGGGGCGCACCGCCCGAAATCGCAGTGCCATGGCAGCTTTCGCAGCGATTGACCAGCAGAGCTTGGATCTCGCAAGGCAATCCGTCGGCGACAGTGGGATCCGAGCCCGTACCACCCGAGCCTCCAGAACCGCCTCTCCCGCCTACGCCGGAGCCGCCCGCGCCGCCGCCACCCGCCCCACCGCCAGAGCCGCCGCCCTGAACACCACCGCTGCCGTCTTGAACGCTTCCACCAGAGCCACTGCCGCACGAACCTTTGGGATAGCCATTCGAGACCCAAGCCTGGATGGTCGCAAGGTCCGCGGCACTCAGCCCAGCCGAAGGAGACGGCGGCATCGGGGAATTCTTGCTCTGCATCCGTTGCAGGGCCGCTTCGACTTCGGTGACCTTGTTGTTTGTCAGATCGGGCCTGGTCAGGTCGGCATAGGTCACGAGCGAACGCGGGGCACCACTCGACGGGACCGTGCCGTGGCAACTGTCGCAGTACTTGACGAGGACGGTTTGCACCTCACAAGGCAGGCCATCCGCTGTGCCTCCGGCGCCGCCCGAGCCTGATGACGGAGATGCGCCACCTCCCCCTGCCCCTCCGCCGGCGCCGCCCAGACCGGTGACGGACGGCGTACGATTGATGGGGTTCAGCCTGTCGCATGAAGTCAAATGGAACAATGCCACGAGGGAAGCCGCAGTCCACAATATCCGCATCGTATACCTCCGTTAGGACCTGGCCCTTGTCGGTGGCCCGTACCCAATGGTATCGCCAGGGGGATGAAAGCAGGCGGCAGCACTTATCAAATCTGAGTGCGTTACTCCTCCACTAAAGAGTTAGCCTGATTATCGACGGCCAATGTCACTATGTGCGTGAGGCTGCATGGGAATCGAACGCACCCGCATATGGGCTACCCTGGTTCTGTTTCTGACGATATCGACAGCGTCCTGCAACTATGGGATCCGCGACATCGGCAGCGTCCCGGACAATCCGACCTTCAACCGCGACATCTACCCTCTTTACGCCGACCATTGTCTCGTCTGCCACAGTTCGCCGCCTGACCGCGGGGCACCGGGGTACTTCCGTCTCGACGTCTTCGACGACACGGGAAACGTAGCGGGTGCCAAGAGCATGGCCTCGGCCGCATACGTAGACGTCCAATCAGGCAAGATGCCGCCGGCGGCCCGAGGAGGTGATGGGGTCGGACCGAACGGACTGCGGATGCTGGAGCTGTGGTCCAAGAGCCCCCAGTGACCGAGGAAGAGAGCAGGGCCCGAGCCTTTAGGAGTGCCGAAAACCGATGCTGCGCTACGGCCCGTAATTGCAAAAGCCGTCGCGGAAGGTGTAGGTGAGCCTGTTCGTGGTTGTGTCCCAGCTTGCGTTGCCAGCTACGTCCCAGGCCTTCATGCTCTCGAAGTACTTCATCCGCGAGCTCCCATGCGCGCCGGCATACTCTCTCGCGTAACCGATTTCAACGCGGCTGCCGACAATCGTCGCGATGGCATCCGACGTAAGCGCGAGATCGCTCTTGGCGCAAACCCCGTCCGTATCGACGAGAACTTGCGGATTGCTGTACTCGACGAGGTGCGTCCATTCGCACTTCTTCGAGAGGGTGTCCATGCATTCACTCGCGTGGGGGGCGTCGCCCACGCGTTTGAGGTCGAACCTCACCACGCAGGGGCGCTCGGCGTCGGTTCCGAAGCCACTGTCCGAAATGATGTAGCGGTCTTCCCAACCGTCGAGTGAAGTCGTATCCACGGTCGACTCGCCATGCTCGGCGCACACGCCCACGTTGGACCACGTGCCCACATCAAGCGAGCCACCCGAAGTGCCGCCGCTCGCCACGCTCGTGTCGCCACCCCCGTCGATCGCGATCGTGCCTCCCGAACCGGGGGGTACCGTCGTGCCACCCGAGCCTCCCGCGCCGCCCGAACACCCATCGGCCACGAACATTCCCCAAAGCACGATCGTCGTGAAGGTCAGGCGCGCAATTCGACTCAGCTTCATCGTTCTCCTGGCAAAGAGCGTCATTGGGGCCCGCCGCCGTTGAGGGCATAGAGATCGTCCACATAGACGCTGCTACCGACCATCCGGTTGTAATACGGATTGGCGCTGGAAGCGGCGGCCGGGAATTTCACCTGAAAAACCGTCCTCTTGTCGGGGGTGATCTCGCGAATCACGCCGCCGGTACCGTAGTTGGCCAGCGTGTTCCCGTTGGCCAAGCGAAGGGCGAAGCCCTTGGCGTTCGCCCACTCGGGACCGTCGCTGTAGATCCACTTCTGGGTCAGCTTCCTGGCGGCGCGGTCGATGGAAAATTCCTCGAATGCGTGGTGATTGGGGCCCGCCGGCGTGGTCTCGGGATAGTCGGGCAGGTGGGTCGAGACCAGCAAGGTACCGTCGGGCGTGATGGTCGGTGAATGGGGAAATTGGAACCGCCACGGTGACGGTGAAAACGCGTAGCTGCCGGCGACGCTGCCATAAAGCCCCGCCAGGGCGCCGGTCTTGCGGTCGACTTGCACCACGACGCAAGGCCCGGGAAACGACAGCAACACGGTGTCGTCGGCGGGCACCCAGTTGACGGTGTTGGAATAGCACTCGAACGACGTCCCGAAGTACTTCGAGCAGCTCCAGATGCTTCGGGTGGTTCCTTGCTTGGTCAGCTCGAACAGCTCGCCGTTGGTGTCATAGAGCACGCTGCCGTCGCTGGTCACGTCGATGGCATCGTCGAGATCCTTGATGGCGGTGAATTGGTAATACTGGCGGTCCAAGGTCATCTTGACCACGCCGGTGTTGCCGCCCCGACCTTTGTCTATGACGATGTACTCTCCGTCGCGGGCCACGTGCGGGTAGGACGACGAGGCATCGTCGCTCATGTCGGCCCAATACCAGACGATGCGACCCTGGCGGTCCATGATGTAGATCCAGTATGGGCCAAGGTAATAGCACGAGAAGATATCGCTGCAGCCACCGGGGCCGCCCTCGACTGCGCCCAGCATCCAGCGCTCGGGGCTCGACGAGTCGGGGTCGTATGCCAAGACCTGCGCCCTCGGAAAACTCGAGGGAACGGCGCCCGTGGTGCCCTGGTAGTCCTTGGTCTTGTACTCGACGCCGGCCAGCTTGCTCACGATGCGGACGGTGACCGCGGTCTTCTCGGGAATCCCGAGGATGACGTCGCGATGGGCACCGATGGCGCCCTGTTGAGCACGTGAGGTCATCATCGCACTGCCGGCGAAGGTGAACTCCAGCAAGGCCGCGTCCGCAGCTATGAGCTGCGTCCACGTGACCACCAGGATTGTGCTGGTCTGGCTGTGCACCTCGACCTTCACGTCGGATACGAAATCGTCGCCCATCAAAGACGGCGCGGCCACCTCATTCCCTCCGTCGCCGGCCGGGTCAGTCGTCCCGCCATCGAGCCCGTCACTTCCGGTCGAGCTGTCGATCATGGATGGGCCCCCAGCTCCGGCAATGGATGCGTCGGGGCTCTCCGTCGGTCCGCCACCGCTACCGGCCAAGTCGCCGCCCGAGCCGAGCACACCGCCGCTGCCAAGCTTTTCCCCCACCGACTTGCCGCTGCAACTCGCGGACGAGCAAGCCGTAAGGACAAAGATGACGCCGACCCAGGACGTCGTCATCGCGTGAAACAAGTGCTTGCGGAACCGTTGCATTCGCTACTTCAGGCTACTCTGCTCCTGCAGCGTCGGCCAACGACTCGACCGGGAAAGCAACCCACGGCGCGGATCAGCTGCCTGAAAGCCCCACGGGAAGGGTGCCTGCGGAATACAAGGTGTCCACAAGCGTGTGGAATCCGAACACGTAGCCGGCCGCCGTGTTGAGCTTCCAGATAGAAATGCCGGCCGGATTCAGGCGTTCCATTTGGCCGGCGGCAGACCAGTTGATAAAGGTGCTGCCGTCGTCGAAGCGCAACGGCTCGCCGAGCACGAAGGTGTACACGGCGGGGCTGGCGGTATAGCTCCAGACCTGCTTGGCCACAGCATTCGTGGTATCGAGCTCGTATTCGAGCACGCGCGAGGTGTGCCCGCCGGCGCCATCGTTGTCCATCACCAAGATGTGGTTGCCCAGCACCTGGAACTGATGTTCGTGGAGGAAACGCGCCGAGCCCGAGGCGAAGGCGAAAGTCGGCTTGGCCAAGCCCAGCACCCATTCGCAGGACCGGCTCTGACGGTTGATACGCACGATGCTGCTGAAATTCCGCAAGCTGACGTAGTACGCGTCTTCATCCGGGTGGTAGTCGAGCGCGTTGGCAAATCCCCAGCCCTGTGCGATGTCCTCACCCGCGATGGTGGCGGGATCGAAACAGTCCCACGTGGTCCACACGGTCTCCTGCGTACCATCCTTCGCCACTTCGACGATCTTGTTGCCACGCAACTCGGTGCCGCTCTCGTCCCGCAGCTCGAGCGCAAGGGCGGCCAAGGTGCCGTCGGCGTGTTCCACGAAATCGTGGGCCAGATACGGAATGGGAATCGAGCTCGTCTGCGACCCGTCGAGTTCCACCCGAACCAGCTCGGACGCAACGGTCGAGGTTCCGGAAATCTTCGCGGCGTTATAGATGAGGCTCTTCCCGTCGACGGAAAGTCGCGTTCGATAGAAATCCAGCTGGCGTTCGTCGGTGTAGTACCAGACGATCTGTCCCTTGCCGTTGATGATGGTGACCGAGACGTTGGCCCCCAGGATCGGGACCACGATGAACTGGTCTTGTCCCGCGCCGGTGACGGTAAGCGACGGCAGTCCGAGTGGAAGGCTGCCCGTGGTCACGCTCCCCGTATCGCCCACCACGCCGACGGTCCCGTCGGATGTGACCGGTCGGTAGAAATAGGCGGTGTCGGCGGTGAGCCCCAGCAAGAGCACGGCGTGATTCACCGTAGGGGCAGTCTCGGTCGGCGTGAGTGAACCCAGGTCCCGCGTCTGGCCGTACTCGACGTAGCCCACCGAGGGCTCGGCTGTGGTCCACCGAACGGTCACCACCGTGACGATCTTCGGGCTGACCTCGGCGGTGATCCCGGATGGCCGCTTTGGATTCACCTCGGCGCTACCGCACGCACACAGACACAGCCCAAGCCCGGCCACCACGGAGGCCACTTCAACCCGCGTGATCATTGACCGCCTTCCGGTTCGAGGACCGTCAGAATGACCGGCGCCGGGTTCTGACAGGTGGAACAGAACAGCGCCAGGATCCAGGTTCCGGCCCTGTGCGAAAATCCTTCGAACACAGCGCCCGTCACGCGATGGGTGGCCCTCGCCAGGTCGGCCGTCGGAGCACCGGTAAGCGCCAGGTCCCACAGCGAGGTGGCCATCGTTTCGAGCTCGAAGGGAGTGGCCTCGAGCTCGGCCACGGTCTTGTCCTGATAGAACCCGACGAACAACTTGTCCGGGTCCGAGTAGAGAAGCTCGTTGCCGAGCCCATCCACGGTCACGTTACGCCAATCCACCACCCATGGCCCCTTGGCCGGCATCGGGACCTTCTGGGGCGACGAAAGGTCCACCGTGAACTCGAGCAGTCCGCAGCCGGTCGGCGCATCCACCTTGGTGTTGGCGGACGCCGCGGTCGGCTTGATGAACATCATCATGCGCGCACCGAGGCCGGTCTTGGTTCCGTGGGTAAACAGCAACATGTAGCTTTCGGCCGCGTCTTCCAGATACTGCTCCGCTACCTTCACCGGCGTCCCCAGAAAGGAGAAATCGAACAGCTTGGCGCAGGTCGACACGTGGTCCGTGCGCGACTCGAGGTAACCATCGATTTCCGACTGTGTCAGCTCGCCTGCCGTGAGCTTCCGCTCGATCTCGTCCTCACCAAGGCCCTTGAACCTGAGCAGGGCCACATTGTCGATGTCGACCTGTGGCACCAGCGTGCGGCACTGGATGTCAGTAACCATCTGGTTCCAGCAGATGTCGAGATCGACCCCCGGGGCAGTCTCGACCGTGGGCAGGGAAAGGCGGCCGGTCGCGCGGTAGTTGTTCTGGTTCTGCAAGACAATCGGCCCCACATCCCCGACGCCGTCGCTGCTTCCGCAAGCGAATAGGGAAGAGAGCGCAGCCAAGAGCATGCCGGCCAGCGCGGCTGCGTTAAGGTTCGACCTCCGAGGCGTCGGTCTCATAGGGAGGATTCTCCAGTCCATCCGCTGCAAGGGCAACTCTCACGCCTTCCCCGGTGAGGGTGGGCTCCGCCACGCTAAAGGCGGCCGACCGCACGGCGGTCGCGTCGCCATGTGACGAGCAAGCCAAGCAATCCTGCAACGCCCAAAAGGATTCCACCGTGCCCGGCTGACGAACCGAGCGTGCAACCACAACCAGACGAGCTGGTTGCACCATTCGCGACGGCCCCGCCGCCCTCCGTGCCGACCGAGCCCCCGGTCCCCATGCCGCCAGCGCCGACGAGGGTGCCGCCGATGGCCATCGCGCCGCCCGAGCCAACGACACCGCCGCCGCCACCGCTCCGACCGCCGCCGCCCGAAACACCCGCGCTCGCGCCGCCTGCCGGTCCCGCATCGAGAACCACGGCGGCTCCGCCGGTGCCCACGCGACCACCGGCGGCGTTGCTGCCGCCTGCACTGGCGTCGCCAGGGCCTGCGCCGCCCGTCCCGCTGACCCCGCCAACGCCCATGACGCCGCCGCCCCCGCTGCGACCGCCGCTGCCAACCGCGCCCGCCGTGCTGCCAGCACTGCCCCCGACGGCCGAGGTCGATCCACCCGCGCCACCAGCGGACGTGGTGGCGCCATACTCGTAAGCGCCGAGATCAGGCGATGAACCAACGAAGGGCAGCCCGACGTCTTTGCCTTTGTCGATGAGCGGGCTTCCGGCTTTCAGCTTCAAGAACGTGCACGCTGTAGGAATACTGCCATCGGCCTCGCGAGGTCCGTCGCACCCGGTGTCGCTGGTGCTGACGAAGTCCGCGCTGGCCTCGGTGATGCTCAAGTCCCACGTGTTATCTGCGGTGTCCACCCCATAGCCGTCGATGTAGCTGTTCTTGTTGGGGAAGCCGATGTTGTTCCGCATGATGTGGACTTTGGTTCCCGTCAAGGTCACGCCATTGCTTGCCACGTTCCCTGATGAATCGAAGGTACTGGCCAGCATGTTGTATTGCGTGCCGTTGCTATACGAGGTGTTGTTGTACCAGGTGTTTCCGCCGGTGGAATGGTTGGCGTAGAAGCCTGCCGCCTTGTTCTTCCACGCCACGTTGTTCTGCACGATGTGGCGGATCCCGGTCTGACTGCTGCCGATCTTGAAGCCATTCCCGTTCCCTTCGGTTCCGTATCCGTTCTTGAATGCGAAGCTGTTCTCGATGGTGATCGGCACTTCCTGTGAAATGAAGTCGAATCCGTCGTCGGAGTTCATCCAGGCGCGGCAACCACGGATGATGGTGCTGGGCCCAGTCTTCTGGTAGTGGACGCCGAATCCGTCGCCATTCTGTCCATCGCCCTGGCTGCCGTCCTTGTCGTAGTTGTCGTGCGAGTCGCAATTGAGGATGAGGTTGCCGCCGTTCCCAGTGTCGATGAACAGCCCCGGCCCGAAGGCGTGGTGAATGTGGAGCAGCTCGAACGTGTTGTTGCTGGCGTTCTTGGTGCGCAGCAGGGAATAGGAATGATCGCCGCTCGCACCGACCTTGCCATTCGCAATCTCCAGTCCTTTGAGGTGCATGTAGCTTCCTGTGACGAGAACCGCCGGCACGTCCACCGCGGAATTGGTCGTCCCGTACCTGGAGAAGTCGAACACCGGCTTTTCGCCGGAATATGCCCAAATCTTGGTGCGCTTGGTGTCCGACGTTCCGCTCTTCGACAGGGTGATCGGGCCGGTGCCGTAGTAGGTACCGCCGCGCAGCCAGACCGTGTCACCTGCCGCGGCAGCATCGTTTCCCTTCTGAAGCGTCGCGAATGGAGACGACTCGGAACCAGGGTTCGCATCGCTGCCTGTGGGAGAGACGTAGTACTCGGCCGCTTGCGCAGCTGCAGGAGCAAGTCCGGCCATCGCGCAAGCAACGGCAATAGCCAAAGACACACGTGGGGGCCACCGCAACGACTCATCCGATTGCTTCATGACGTCCTATAGTATTGGCGGTGTCCGGAGTAGCGCAAACGGCTCACGCATCGGCCGTTCTGATACTCTAGGAGCGAAAGATGAAACCAAGCCACCTGTCCCCCGCGGAAGAGTTGGTTGCCGTGATGACCCGTACCTACGAGTCCCGGTTGACCACGCCTTCGGGCGGAAACATCTCGGTGCTCGACGACGACGGAAATCTCTGGGTGACGCCGAGTCAGGTGGACAAGGGACGTCTCAGCCCGTCGCATATGGTCAAGATCCTGCCCGACGATTCTTGGAAGAGCGTTTTCAAGCCCACCTCGGAGTGGCCTTTTCACCGGTCCATCCTGAAGGCGCGCCCCGAGTGTCGGGCGGTGGTCCATGCGCATCCAACATCGCTCGTCGCCTTCAGCGTGGTGGGCAAGCCCCTGGCGCTCAATCAGTTTCCCGACTTGTGCCGCTGGGTGAACCGTGTGGGATTCTCGTCCTACGCGATCCCTGGGTCAGGCAAGCTCGGTCAATTGCTGGGCGATACCTTCAGCACCGGATGCGATGCCGCATTGATGGAAAACCATGGCGGGGTTGCCTGCGGGCGAACGCTGCTCGAGGCCTTCCACCGCTTCGAGGTGCTCGAGCACTTCGCCCACATCTTGCTCGGGGGCGCCCGGCTCGGCGAACTTCGCCCCCGAAGCGAATCTGAGATGGCGGAGGCCTTGGAGCGCACGAAGCAAGAGTGGACCGCGCTCGACGTGGATACGGCGCCACAGTCTGCGCAGCGTGCAGAGCTGGCGGATTTCGTCCGGCGATCGCACGCGCGTGGACTTCTGGGGAGCCTCGTCGGCGCCTTCTCGGCGCGCTGCGATGATGGGGTGTTGATCGCGCCCGACGGAGCGGACAACGCCACCCTTCAAGCGCGGGACCTGGCCTACGTGAACGCCAATGGCTGCGAAGCAGGCAAGCTCCCAAACACCATGGTCGGACTTCACCAGGCGATCTACCGGGCCCATCCCCACGTTCGTTCCATCGCAACCGCCCTGCCCCCGAGCCTGATGGCCTTCGCCGCAAGCGGCGTCGCTTTCGACGCGCGAACCATTCCCGAGGCCTACATGTTCCTAAAGTCCGTTCCCACGCTGCCATTCAAGGCCCGCTTTGACGGTGCGCTGGTAGCGGAGACCCTGCGCGAGAAAGCTCCGGTGGTGCTCATCGAAAGCGCCTGCGCTGTGGTCACGGGCGCCTCGCCTTTCGCAGTCTTCGACCGCCTCGAGGTCGCCGACTTCACCGCCCGCTCTATCCTGGACGCTGGCGCCATCGGCCGGCTTCGGCCCATGGGCGACGACGTCCTCCGCGAGATCTGCCGGGTCTATGGCTGTTAGACATGGCTGCTAGAATTGCCTTGCCAACCCCCATGGGTCATGCTGAAACAGATCGAATCAACCATTGGTTAGTAGCCGAGCAATAGCTCGTCCGGAGGTGTTCGATGCGCGCACTCAAGGTCGGTCTACCTACATGGGCTTTGCTTGTTGGCATTTCGATCGTAGATGCCACCGGATGCAACCCTGGGGACAACGGCGGCACGGTGGGCGCCGGTACCGGCGGCAGCAGTGCGCCCGTCGGCGGCAATGCCGGGCAGGGAGGAAGCAGCGGCATGGGCGGGATGGTCATCGCGCTTCCCGATGCTGCACCCGCTGGCGGCGCGGGCGGAGGATCGACGGCCGAAGAATGGCCGCCAGCCGGATACATCAATCGCCGGAGCGGCTCGTACGGTGAGTACGCGCTCGGGCCGAAGCCATCAGGGCAGACGGCCCTTCCGAAACCGGGCCAGTGTGCGGGCCTGTTCGGTGTGATCCGCGATTTCAAGATGAACAACGCCGCGGGCGATGGACATCCCGACTTCCAGACGGTGACCAGCGCCTCCGATACCGGGATCGTGACTGACACCCTCGGGGATGACGGGAAGCCGATTTATGCCCATCCGGACGGGAAGACGCCGACAACCACCGGTCGAGCAAACTTCGATCAATGGTACCGAGACGTGGAAGGCGTGAACCAGACCTTCATGCTCGGCCTCAAGTTCGCGCCCAACGGAAACGTGGTGACGTTCGCAGCATCGCTCGGCAATACCGACGCGACCGTCCCCGACACCTACTTCTTCCCGCTCGATGGCCAAGGATGGAACGACGAGGGCAAGGGCAAGGACGGCGAGCAACACAACTTCGCTTTCACCACCGAGATTCATACGACCTTCACATACAACGGCGGCGAGACCTTCAAGTTCCAAGGGGACGACGACGTCTTCGTCTACATCAACAAACACCTCGCCATCGACCTGGGCGGTATTCACAACCAGAAGACCCTGACGGTGGACATGGATCAGCAGGCGGAAAAGTTCGGGATCGAGAAGGGCAAAGTCTACGAGCTGGCCGTATTTAATGCGGAGCGACACACCTCCGAGTCGAACTTCCGCATCGATACCACGATGGTCTTCGAGGACTGCGGCACCATCATCTTGTAGGCTGGCCTCAGCTTGAATGAGGCACGCAAAAAACCCCGGCGCCCTTGCGAGCACCGAGGCTTCTTACAGTTCAGCTAGTCGCCTGGCTGACTACCAGCGACCGCCGCCGCCGCCGCCGCCGTGGCCACCGCGACCACCACGGCCGCCGCCACCACCACCGCCGCCACCGCTGCGCTCCTGCGCTTCGTTGACCGTCAGGGCGCGGCCCTGGAACTCCTGGCCATTCAAGCCTCCGATCGCTGCGGTTGCTTCCGCGTCGGTCGACATCTCGACGAAGCCGAAGCCCCGGGGACGGCCCGTGTCACGGTCCGTGACCAGCTTGGCGTCAGCGACGGTGCCGAACTTCGCGAACAGGTCGCGCATGTCCAGCTCGGTGGTGTTGTATGACAGGTTGCCTACGTACAGTCTCTTTCCCATGTTCATTTCCTTCTGCGGATCGCGCGGTACCCCAACTTCGTTCTCGTTTCGTTTGGTTTCACTCAGGTCGCCGGGCGGCGCGCAGATCCAAGCAGAGGCACCCGATTCCCATCATTCCCTTGCGGTAAGACAAGGAAACCGAAAAGGGCCGCCGGCTTGCGTCGGCGACGTTTTCGTTTGTAGCGGGGCCAAGATTTGAACTTGGGACCTTCGGGTTATGAGCCCGACGAGCTACCAGGCTGCTCCACCCCGCATCAAGAGTGAGAGGCAAGAAGGTGCAGCATTGCGGCCGCCTCGTCAAGTACCATCGCGTACAAAACTAGAGTGCGACGCGGAGTCCCACGCCCAGGTCGAAGACCGCGGGAGGGATATTCAGGCTGCCTGCCAGATCGTTCACCTTCTTGACATTGGTGTTCGCCAGGGCGCTGCCGTCCACACCGAAGCGGAACTCGCCGTTGCGCTGGCCCCAGTGAACCGCGCCGTACGCCTCGAAACGCAGGTGGGTCAGCACAACCAGCGAGTAGTCCAGCCGCGTGATGCCCGACTTGTCAGACAAGTTCGACAGGGTGGAAAGGGTGAAGGTCGTATTGTCCCAAGAATAAGGTGCTGGAGCGGTCGCGTAGACGCCCAGGTAGTGCCGGCCGAGGTAGAAGAACGTCGCCGGGTTCGCGAGCGGGCTCGCGTGCGGCAGAAAGGGCAGGACCGCCGGATACACCCTGGGATCGTCGTACCCGAGGCCGTTGTAGAAGTATTCCGCCCCGACGGTGAAGGTGTCCTTGTCGGCGTACTGGCGCGTGTAGGAAACCCCGCCCGTGGCCTGGGCCTTCCAGCCCGAGCCCCGATGGACAGGGAAATAGGCGTCGACGATGGACGGAACGCTGGTCACGTCGACCGGAACGCCGTGGGAGTTCGTGTAGGGGCCAAATCCAGTGCCCGAGCTGTCCACCAAGCCCCGGCTTTCGAAGCGCACGAAATCCACGTCGCCGGCATTTCGCAGCGCCGCTTCGCCGTAGAAGTCGAGATCCCAAAGGCCAAACGAGACGTCGCCGGCAAACTTCGCTTTGCTGTGGCGCTGAGCGAAGGCGCCCAGGCCGGCTTCGAGCGTCCCCAACACCACTTCCGCGCGCACAGCGCCGGCAACGTCGCCGGTTTTGAAGGTCTGGTTCGAGCTCGTGTCGGGGCCATTGGGAAGCCCGTACGCGTAGAAGTTCCAGCCGCGGTCCTCCCACGGAACGTGGAGCTTCAGCATCGTCGTGCCGGTTCGTGAATCGAACGGCAACAGGGGATTGCGCGGCACCATGTGAAGGTAATCGGTCGGCGCCCAGAATCGAGCGGTTCCCCAGCGGGCGTGCTGCTTGCCGGCGGTGACGAACACGGTACGCAGGATGTCGGCCCGAAGCCACGCCTGATCGAGCAGCACCGTCGGCCCTTGCGTCTGCTGTGCGCTGGACGACCCGAGGAAATCTGTCGACTGCGCCGAGGCCGCCCCACTGGGGGACCCTGCGGTGACACTCGCGCTGGCGGGCAACGTGGGATCATAGAACATGCGCCCCAGCACGTACGCGCGGACCCGGTCGTTCGGCCGCGCATCAAGGTAGATATCGACGAGCGCAGGAGCCGACAGTCCCCAATTCTGCGGCGCTTGGCCCTGTTTGGCCGATCCCATCACACGCCAATAGAACTGCCCACCGATCCGCAAAGGATCCGCCGGCGCCACCTCGGCCGAAAAGCGAGTCGCCGCTTCGGGGTTTCCCAGATTCAGCTCATCCCGCCCATCCGCCCTCGCATTCCCCGCAGCCGCATCCTCCGCCATCCCCGCTGCCTTGCCCGCAGCCCTTGGGGTGGCCGCCGTGGTGGCCGTGACCGCAGTCGTGGTCGTGGCCGTGGTCGTACTCGTGGTCGTGGCCGTAGTCGTGGCCGTAGCCGTGGCCGTGGCCGTGGCCGAAACCGGAGCCGGGTTCCCACTCGCCCCCTCTCCTCCCCCACCAAAAATATCTTCTTCACTCGGCCTCTGCGCCCACGCCGCACCCGCCAGCAACCACGCGCACCCGGCCACTGCCCAGGCCGAAAGTCTCATCGGCTCTTGCTCTCCAGCCAGGCCTTGGTGAACTGATTCGCCTCGAGCGCCTTGGTGTCCACTCCCTTGATCACGATCAGCGTCGAGTTCGCCTTCTCGACTTCGTCATAAAAGCGCATCTCGCCCGGATACCATGTGTCGCCCTTCTTGGACTCGCTGTAGATCTTCTTCCACTTGGAATAAAACGACGTGCGCAGCAGCCGCCCCGACAGCGCGTACTCTTCGCGCTTGAGGATGTTCTTGCTCTCCTTGTCGACCCACAGCTTGAGGGTGGGAAAGGCGAGATCGATGTCGGGCTTTCCGTGCAAGGTCATCACCTGGGCCGTGTAAGTGCCCAGCTTCACCTCGCCGTTGTCCTCGGGATCGTATTCCTCGGCCAGGCGCGATTCGTCGAAGTCCGACCGGCGCGAATTGGTCCCGCCGATGCGCTCGCGTTCAGTTCGACGCTCCCACTTCCCCACGGACGGATCGTAGAACCAGAGGTTCTTGTCGATGCGCAGGTAGCCCTGCCCCTGCGAAGCCTTGGGCTGCGTGAACAGAATGATGAACTTCTGGTCCTGGCTCCGGCGGAACACCAGGGCCTCGTAGGCGACGTCGACCTTCCCCTTCTCCTTCTGTTCCATGTAGATCATCGAACGCCAGTCGCCCTGGTTCTTCTGCCGCTCGTCGACGGCTTTCAGGTATTCGACCAGTTCGGGTTTGGTCAGGGCGTGCGCGACGTGCGGCAAGGCGACCGACGCCAGCAATGCTGCAGCAGCGAGTGAAAGACGAATTCTGGACATGAATGACTCCTGGATTTCCAACTAACCGAAGTGGGACATGGCGGAAACCGGCGGCAACCGAGCGGCCCGGTAGGCCGGGTACAGCGCCGCCAGCGTGGTGATGAGCGTAATCATGAAACCTGCGCCGAGCAGCGCGGACAGGTGCACGGCAAGGTGCAGATGGTCGGACATGAGGAATAGCTGGACGCCGAGGGGCACTTTGATGTTGGCCATGTTGAGCAGCACCGCAACCAGGCTGCCGCCCGCCGCTCCTGCGACGGTCCCGATCACACCCATCTGAAACGACTCGAACAGGAACAGCCGCAAAATGCCCCCCCGTTGCATGCCGATGGCACGCAGGGTTCCGATTTCACGCGTGCGTTCGCGGATGGCGATCCACATCGTGTTCATGATCCCGGTAACCACGATGGCGATGAGGATCGTCAGAAGCACCAGCTTCAGCACGCTCAGAACCTTGAGCGTCCAGGTTAGGAACGACACCTCGTCTTCCCAGGTGGTCACGTCCAGCTTCTGGCCAGTCCAGTCCTCGCGATTCACGGTTTGAAACTTCATCCAAAAGGGGTTGGCGTCTGGATCCATGACCCGGTAGCCCGCCTTTTCCAGCGTGTTGCGCAGACGAGCCGCGATTGCGGTGACATCCTTCACGTACTGCGGCCTGAGGTACAGCTGGACGACACCCGTGGTGTCGGGGCGCAGCTGATAGAGGCTGCGCGTGGTTTCGACCGGAACGAAGGTGCCGAACTTGCTCATCAAGCCCATGTCCTTCGCGATAGCGACGATGCGACAGTCGACGGTGTTGGCGGCGCCGCGATTGGTCTGGGCCGACAGCGTGACCGCGTCTCCGACCTTGACCTTCAGCCTCTCGACCTGCGATTCGAAGATCAGCATGGTATTCGGCTGAGAGAGATCGTCGATATTGCCACTGACGATGGTTAGCGTACGCTTGAAATCTGGCTCGTTGGAGATGTCGATGCCGGTTACCCCGGCCTGCACGGAGCCGGAATCTGCAATGACCTTGGCCCAGCCGCGCCCGCGATGAACCCAATGGGCCATTTCGGGCACGTTCGCTTCCACGACTTTGACCACCTTGTCGTATTCGGTCACGATAGGCCCGCACTGGCTGGACGTGACCTTGAAGAAGCCGCCCACGTTGACGTGCCCGCTGGACAGGGTGGTCGCCGCACGAATCATGGTCTCGCTGATGCCGGTAGAGAGGGCGTTGAGCAACACCAGGAGCCCGGTCACCAGCGAGATGGCCGAGACGAGAAATAGGGTTCGCCTGCGGTGTTGAAACAGACTGCGCAGGGCGATTCGAAAATCGAGAAATAGGTTGGTCATGGCGTCACTCGTCGGATTGCATCGCCTGGCGCGGGCTGACCCGCATGGCAAGGATGCCTGGGTAAATGCTGGACATGGCGCTGACCACCAGCACGATCGCCAGCGCGATGGCGACATTGGTCACCGAAAGCCCCGGGTGCAGGCGAGGCCCGGAGAAGAAGAAGTAAAAGATGTCGTTGTAGGCCGGGATGCCGACCGCGCGAAGGATGGCGACGATGCCCGCGCCCAAGGCCGAGCCGATGCCGCCGAACAAACCGCCCACCGCGAGTGCCTCGACCACCAGCATGCCGAGCAAGAATCGGCGCTGGGCACCGACCGCACGCAAGGTTCCGATTTCGGCCATGCGTTCCAGCGTCGCCATCACCAGTGCGTTGTTGATGATGACCAGCGCGACCGCGAAGATGATCAGGACCGAAATGTAGAGCACGGCGCGGATCATGGTCACGAACTGTCCGACCAGGCCCGACGCTTTCTGCCAGTCGATGGCCTTCAAGGTCAGGCCCGCCTTCTTTCCCGCAGCCTCGATGTCGGCCATGGTCTGACGAATCAGGCGGGGATCCTTGACGATCACCGCGCCGTTCAGCACCACGCCCTGCTGTAGCTGAGCGGGATCGTAGGCTTCGTTTTCACGCTTGACCAGTTTGGCCCGCCCGGCGAGTCCGCGCAGAGCGGTCTCCGCATCGACGATGCCGGCGGGCTTCTCGTTGTTGTCAGCGGAATTCTCGTCCGCGCCCCCGCCGAACAACTCAGACTCGACCTTGTCGCGGTCGATGTCCTTCAGCCCGGCCGACGCCTTGATAGCCTGGATTTCCTTGTCGCGCTCCGGGGTCGAGAATCCGTACAGCTCGCGGAAGGAAACCATGTCCATCAGGTTCAGCTCGCCGGCAAGGTGAGAGTCTTCGAGTCCCTCGAAGGCGAAGGTCCCGTACACGCGCAGGTTGACCGACTGGACGTAACCACTTCGGGTAAACGCCTTGATGGTCAAGGTGTCGCCGACTCGCACGCGGTACAGGGTCAGCGACGGCGCAAGCTGGTCGTAGAAGAACTGATAGCGGCGCATGATGTTGCCGTCGTCGACGCGGAAGAACGCCGACAGCAGTCGGCTCACGTCGGTCTCCTGGCTGCCGATCTCCTTCTGCAGCTTGTCGCGGAACAGGGTGACCTGCTGGTTGTCGAGCTGAAGCATGATTTCCTTCACCTCTCCCGTGTTCAGCTTGACCATGCGCTGCAGGTCCGGATCCTTGGCGATGGTCTTTCCGCGCTTCACGATGGCGTCGCGGAGGTCGTCCAGACGGTGCGCCGTCTTCAACTTCACCTGCTGCTCGTACACCCACTTCGAAAACAGGAAGCCGCGCTTGCCGGGCGGGATGGTGTTTCCGTCGACGATCTTCATGCGGTCGAACGAACGGGAAAACGCAGCCAGGTCAGTGCCCACGTAGCGGAGAAACAGCATGTCCGCGTCGCTGGCCAGCGGTGCGATGCGATTTTCCAGAAACTCCAGGCTGCCCAGCGGGTCCTTGTCGAACTCGGTCCAGAAGTCGGGCGCGGACGCACGGCGAACGGCTTCCAGCTCGTCGGCCGACACGGCCTTTTCGTTGAAGATCTTCCCGATGTTGGAAAAGTCGGCGGAGAGCACCCCCACGATTTGTCGGACGTGATCCTTCTGCGACTCGATGGCCGTCTTGACGTCTTGGCCTGCCTGCTGTCGGCGAACGAGGTCACGCAATCTCTCGAGCATGACGTCCACGGTATTGCCTGCGGGAACCATCGCCCCGGACAGCCCCATGGGGACCACGTCCTTGACATTGGGAACTGTCATGATGGCATTGCGCATGGCCGCAAAATCGTCGATCTGCGCAAGATCGGCGCCTTCCATTTGGAAGCTGCCCATCACCGCCAGCTCGTCCTTCGAGGTCGCGTTGTAGACTTGGATGTGACCCGCCACCGAGCCAATAATGCTTCGGCTCATCGAGGCGTCCACGCTGTCCACCAGCGCGGTGCCGACCACGACCAGCATGGAACCGAACAGGATGATGCCGCCGACAATCAGCGTCTTGAGCCAGCTGGCAAAGAGGTTTCGGAAGGCGATGACGACGATCACCTTCAAGGTATCGAGGTAGCCTCGCATTTACGTCGTCCTCACGCCCGCGGTCGTCGTGCTCTTCGGCAAACCACCGACGCCGCCCACGCGAACGGCTTCTTCCGCGCTCACGCGATCGATGAGTTGTCCGTCGGCCAGCCGCACCACCGAGCTGGCGTACGCCCAGACCCGCGCGTCGTGGGTCGAGAAGATGAAGGTGGTCTTCTCGGTGCGGTTCAGCTCCTTCATGAGGTCGAGGATGTTCGTACCGGTAACCGAGTCGAGGTTCGCCGTAGGCTCATCGGCCAGCACCAGCTGGGGTCGAGTAACGAGGGCGCGTGCGATGGCGACGCGTTGGCGCTGGCCACCCGATAGCTCGCTCGGACGATGGTTCTCGTACTCACGAATACCAACGCGGTCGAGCAGGGCCTCCACACGCGAACGCCGTTCTTTTGCAGCGGCCGACCGCTGCAACAGCAACGGGAGTTCGATGTTTTGGAAAACGCTGAGCACCGACACCAGGTTGAAGCTTTGGAAGATGAACCCGATGGTGTGCAGGCGCAGCCGGGTGAGCTGCCGATCTGACATGACGTTGGTGGGATTGCCCGCAACTTGCACGGTGCCCTCGGTCGGCGTGTCGACGCAACCGATCAGGTTGAGCAAGGTCGTCTTGCCGCTGCCCGACGGACCGGCGATGGCGAGGAACTCGCCCTCTTCCACGTCGAGAGAAACGCCCCGCAATGCGGGCACCACGAAGGTGCCGAGCGTGTAGTTCTTGAAGACTTGCTTGACCGAAACGATGTTCTTCATGGCTTTTCAGGGGATGGTTGTGGATGAGCCTACTCGCCCTCGTCCTCGTGGGGATCGCCGGCAAGAAGCCGGTACAGGGACCGGCGGGTTTGGTTGAGAATCTTCTGCGCTTCGCGGGTTTGGATGCTCGATCCCGCGTGCACGACTTGAAGCGTGGCGGTCGCGATGTGCTTGAGCTCGGCGAACAGGCCGAGCACGTTGTCGTCGCAGGCCGGCTGGTTGCCAGTCTCCCACGGCGAGCCGATCTCGTCGGCGTGCTCGCGAACATAGGCGCGGCCGGTCTCGGTCAAGACGTAGATGCGCCCGCCACTCGAACTCTCGGCCTGGACGAGTCTCTCGTCTTCGAGTTGCTGCAGCGCCGGGTAGACCGCACCGGGACTCGGCCGCCAAGAGCCACGGCTACGCTGCTCCAGCTCCTGCATGATTTGGTACCCGTTGAGCGATTTTTCCGAGAGGAGGGCGAGAATCGCAGCGCGCACGTCGCCCCGCTTGGCCCGCGCACGCCGGAAGAAGTTCCAGGGAAAGGTGCCCCACGGGCCGAAAGGAGGGAACGGTGGACTCGGCGGAAATCCACCACCGCCCGAGCCCCCTGCTCCACCTGCGCCGCCGGAGCCACCGCCGCCCGCAGCACCAGCGTGCTTAGCGTGCCCCATGGCCCACAGCGTGCCGCCACAGGCGTGCCGTGCGGCCCATGGGTCCGCCCGACCGCCAACGAAGTGGTGCCTCTGATCTTCCTGTTCCAACAACATGCGACACAGACCTTGCTATCGCGACTGCTCGCGACCGGTCTAGATATATCTTTATATTCGTCTATGTCAACCGCGTGCGTAGCCAGGAACACCGGTCGGCCGCCCGCCTGTCACCCCGACCGGCGATTTTCTCCGGGGTTCTCTCCAATTCGACCGAATCAGTCGACGGAAAGCCTGGCTTCCAGTAGAAAACGGCCATGTCTGAGTTTCTAAAGGATCTGAAGCGTACCCATGACTGCGGCGCCTTGCGCGGCACCGATGACGGCTCGACCGTGGTTCTGTTCGGTTGGGTTTCCTCCCGCCGCGATCACGGCGGCTGCGTGTTCATCGATCTGCGCGATCGTGGAGGGATCACGCAGGTGGTGTTCGAGCCGCAGACCAGTCAGCAGGCGCACACCCTGGCCAGCGAGCTGCGCAGCGAATTTTGCGTCGGGCTGAAGGGCGTCGTGCGCGACCGTGGTGAACGGAAGAACCCCAACATCCCCACCGGGGAAATCGAGGTTCACTGCACGGAGCTGACGGTATTCTCGCGAGCGGAAACCCCACCCTTCGAAATCACCGACGACTCCACGGCAAACGAGTCCATCCGGCTCAAGAATCGCCCGCTCGACCTGCGTCGCCCGGCGCTGCAGAAGAACTTCGTTCTTCGCTCGCAGATCTATCAGACCGCCCGGCGGGTGCTCACCCTGCACAAGTTCCTGGAGATCGAGACGCCCTACCTGGTGAAGTACACGCCCGGCGGTGCCCGCAACTTCCTGGTACCGTCGCGCCTTTCGCCGGGTCAGTTCTACGCGCTGGCCGAGTCGCCGCAGCTCTTCAAGCAGCTTTTCATGGTGGCGGGCTTCGACCGATACTTCCAGATCACCCGCTGCTTCCGCGACGAAGACTTGCGCCAGGATCGCCAGCCCGAGTTCACGCAGATCGACGCCGAGATGAGCTTTGTCGTCGAGGAAGACGTGCAGGACGTCTTCGAGGCTCTGATGAAGGGCCTATGGAAGGACATCCTTGGAACGGACATCGCGACGCCGTTCCCGCGCCTACCCTATTCCGAGGCGATGAGCCTCTACGGATCGGACAAACCCGACCTGCGCTTCGGCTTGCCCCTGTGCGACATCACCGAGGTGGTCCGTAAGCACGACGGGGGCAACGTCGAAATGCTGCGTCAGACGTTGTCGGCCAAGGTCGCGGGCGAGGCCGCCGTCATCAAGGGCTGGCGTCTGCCCGCGGAGTACGCATCCAAGATGTCGAACGCCGACGTGGACAAGCTGGAAGAGTTCGTCAAGGGCTTGGGTGCCAAGGGCCTGGCCCGCGCTCGCATCGGCGCTGGCGGCGCTTGGACCCGTTCGCCCATGAAGACCATGAGCGAGGCCATGCGCAACGACATCAACGCCGCCGTCGGTCTTCAAGAGGGCGACGTCTTCTTCATGCAGTTCGGGGGGCGCAAGCTGGTATACAGCGTGCTCGGTGCGCTCCGCCTCCACGTGGCCAACAAGGTCGGCGCGATCCCGACGGGCCAGTGGAAATTTTGCTGGGTCACCGAGTTCCCGCTGCTGGAACGCACCGACGAAGGCAAGCTGGCCGCTTCCCACCACCCGTTCACCTCGCCCATGGCCGAGGATCTGGACAAGCTCGAGTCCGATCCAGCCTCGGTGCGCGCCCGCGCGTACGACCTCGTGCTCAACGGCAACGAGATCGCTGGCGGCTCGATTCGTATCCACCGTGCCGACCTCCAGTCGCGGGTCTTCCGCGCCATCGGGCTTACCGACGAGGACGCTCGCACCAAATTCGGCTTCTTGCTCGACGCATTTCGCTACGGACCGCCACCGCACGGCGGGATCGCGGCCGGCCTCGACCGACTCGCCATGCTGCTGTGTGGCGCAGATTCCCTGCGCGACGTGATCGCTTTCCCGAAGACGCAAAAGGGAACCGACCTGTGTACCGATGCGCCGTCCACGGTCAGCAACAAGCAGCTCGATGAGCTGCACATCGCGCTCACCAAGCTGGTCTAGTTACCCATCGCCGGCCATCGCTCCCATCCGTGTTCCTCGTCGGCGCGGAGAGGGGATGGGTGTAGCCAAAGGGCAACTGATCGCATCATGACAAACAAGACCCTGAATTCTAGAATTCGCGTCATACCCCCCTGCGCATCGCCGGAGACTGCGAACCAAGCTACGCACTTTCATGGTTGCCAACCGCACGGTGTCGCGTTCTTGAGGCAAACTTTCTAGGGCCGCCGCGTAGCTCGCTTCGCGCCTGATAGACACACCGCACACTGTAACCGAGTCTTTCCGCTTGGTTACAGTTGTGTGTCAGCTGTGATCTGGGTGGCACACCTCCTGCTAAGGCCAGGAGCAACCTCTTGGGAGGAGGAGAAATGTCACAAGCTCTGGCAACCATGCAAACCGAAACGCCAGTCATCAATCGCGATCGCGCGCTACGAATTCTGTCCAAGTCGCTGTACCGCGATCTTCGGCAGAACGGCTACGAACCAAAACAGATCGTGGCCCTGGCAAGTGAGCTCATCGCGCAAGTCACCACGGATATCTCGGACGAGAGCACGATGGCGTAGCGGATCTTCCTTTTATTTTTCCGAGCAACAAGGGGACCTTCGGGTCCCCTTGTTGCGTTATGGGCCTTCTTCCTTGTTTCCTTGCTTCCTTCCTACCTTTAGCCCTGGAAAAGCCGGCCTCTTCCGTGTAGAAGCGGCGCTCTCATGGCGGCAAAGACGATTGCCGATCTGGACCTTCAAGGCCGGCGGGTGTTCATCCGCGTGGATTTCAATGTCCCGCTGACGCCGGCCGGAGGTGTATCCGATGCGACCCGCATTCGGGAAAGCCTGCCCACCATCACCCACGCCATCGAGCGCGGTGCACGCGTGGTCCTGGCCTCGCATCTCGGACGACCCAAGGGGCATCCCAAGACAGATTTATCGCTGTTGCCGGTGGCGGCGTATCTGGCGGAGGCGTTGGGCCGCGACGTAGTCCTGGCTGACGAGCCCGCGGGCGATGGTGCCAAGAAGGTCGTGAGCGATCTGCGAGACGGCAGCGTTGCGATGCTGGAAAACCTGCGTTTCAGCCCAGGTGAAGAAGCGAACGACGAAGTCTTCGCGCGCGCCTTGGCCACCTACGCAGATGTTTACGTGAACGAGGCCTTCACCACCGCCCACCGGTTGCACGCGTCCACGGCCGGGATGGTGAAGTACGTGTCCAGCAAGGGCCTAGGGTTCCACGCGGACCGCGAAGTGAAAATGCTCGGCAAGCTGGCCGGCGAGGTCGAGCGACCGTTCGTCGCCATCGTGGGCGGTACGCGAGTCGCTGAAAAGATCGGACTACTCGAAAATCTGCTCAGCCGGGTCAACGTGCTTTGCGTGGGCGGGGCGATGGCCAATACCTTCCTGGCCGCCAAGGGTGTGCCCATGGGGCGGTCGCTGGTAGAGCCCAGCAAGATGCCCATCGTCCGCGCGTTCCTCGCCAAGGCGGAAACGAGCGGCGTCCAGATCCTGCTGCCCCGCGACTTGGTCGTCGCTGGCGATATCAAGGCCGGTGCCGGAACCACGATTTCCTCCACCACCGTGCCCGAGGACCGAGCCGTATTCGATATCGGTCCCGACTCGGCTGCCGAGATAGGCGCCGTGCTGGCCCGGGCTCGCACGGTGTTCTGGAACGGCCCCATGGGTGTTTCGGAATCACCGGCTTTCGCGGCCGGCACGCTGGCAGTAGCAAGGTCCATTGCGTCAGTGATGGGTGGCACGACCGTGGTCGCCGGTAGCGAGACCGCCGCTGCTGTTCATCGCGCCGGCGTCGCCAGCAGCATCGCCCACATCTCGACCGGTGGAGAGGCTTCGCTCGAGTTCATCGAAGGTAAGAAACTGCCAGGGCTTGCCGCCCTGGAAACTTGAAGTAAAAGGAGTCCCTGACCATGTCCAACGCGCGTGTTCCCCGTCCCTTCTTCTGTGGCAACTGGAAGCTCTGGGGCACCCTCTCCGATTCAGTCGCCCTCTCGACCGGGGTGCGCGACGCGGTTGCGTCCGTGACCGACGCCGACGTGGCCGTGGGCCCAGGTTTCGTGGCGCTCGCCACCGTGGCCGACAAGCTCAAGGGCAGCTCGCTCGGTGTTGCCTCGCAGGACGGCTACTGGGAGACGAAGGGTGCCTTCACCGGCGAGGTGGCCATGGCCCAGATCGCCGACGCCGGCGCCAAGTACGCCATCGTCGGACACTCTGAGCGCCGCCAGTTCTTTGGCGAAACGGACGAGACCGTGGCGCGCAAGGCCAAGGCCGCCCTGGCCAACGGACTTATCCCTATCATCTGCATCGGCGAGACGCTGGCCGAGCGCGATGCCGGTCAGGCGGTAGCCATCGTGACCAAGCAACTCGAAGGCGGGACCAAGATCCTGACCGATGACGAGCTCGTGAAATCCGTCATCGCGTATGAGCCGGTTTGGGCCATCGGCACGGGCCGCGTGGCGAGCCCGGAGCAGGCTCAGGAGATCCACGCCGCGATCCGTGCGAACTTGGTTGCGCGCCTTGCAACCCGTGCCCAGCAGATTCGAATCCTCTACGGCGGCAGCGTGAAGCCCGACAACGTGGCCGAGCTCATGAAGAAGAAAGACATCGACGGGGCCCTCGTCGGCGGGGCGGCACTTACCGTAGACTCGTTCGCCAAGCTCGTTAAAGAAGGGGTTGCCGCGTGTACACGTTCCTAACCGTCCTCCACGTTTTCGTCTGCATCTTCCTCATGCTGGTCGTGCTCCTGCAAGCAGGGCGCGGCGGCGGTATCGGTCTGGCCTTCGGCGGCAGTGGTGGAAGCCAAAGCGTGTTCGGCTCGTCGGGTGGAGCAACCTTCCTGACCAAGCTGACCGCGATTTGCGCCATCGTATTCTTCACCAATTCCCTGGCGCTGGCCTACATGTCGAGCCAGTCGGATTCGCGGCGCCTGCAGAGAATTGCCGAGAAGAAGGCGCAGGAGAAGAAGGTCGAGGAAGCCGCGAACAGCAAGCTGCTGACGGACATCGATAAGCAGCGTGAAGCGCAGGAGAAGGCCGCAGCACAGAAGAGTGAAGCGGAGCCGGCCCCGGCCGAGGGCACCATCGAGGAGAAGGCAGCTGAAAAGCTGGCCGCTCCCGCACCTGCCGGAGACAAAGCAGCGCCCGCGCTGAAGCTGACCATGCCAGGCGAAGCCGGCAAGCCGGTCAAGCCGGCGCCAGCCGCCAAGCTCGACCTGGGCGAAAAGCCTGCCGCACAAAAGGCAGCCAAGCCAACTGCCGACAAGCCGGTCAAGCCGGTCAAGCCGACGATCAAGGCGGAGGACAAAGCCGCCAAGGCCGAGAAGCCTGCCGCGGAGTCAGGCGAGGCAGCTGAGAAGGCCGCCGCCACGCCCAAGAAGAAGGCGACTGCCGAAGCTGCTCCTGAAGGCGAAAAGCCCGCCACAGAGAAGCCAGCCAAGAAGCCCGCCGCCGAGAAGAAGTCGGAAGAAAAGCCCGCGGCAGAGAAACCGGCGGCCGAATAGCTGTGCTAGTTTTGGCGAATGGCCCTGTTGCCTTTCGTCAAAGTTGAAGGACTCGGAAACGATTTTCTCGTCGTCGATCTGCGCGTGGGCAAACCCGCTCACGCGCTCGCCGACGAAGCGACCCGGCCGGCCACCGTGCGCGCCCTTTGTGATCGGAACTTCGGCGTCGGGGGTGACGGGGTTCTGGCCATCCTGCCCGGCGACAAAGGCGATGCGCGGATGCGCGTGCTCAACGCCGACGGCAGCGAAGCGGAGATGTGCGGCAACGGCATCCGCTGCGTGGCCAAGGTTCTGTTCGATCGTGATCCGTCGCTGCGGCGGGACGTCCTGCGCATCGACACGGGCGCTGGGCTTTTGGCCTGTACGATCGCGGCGGAAAACGGTGAGGCAAAGACCGTGACCGTCGATATGGGGGCACCCCAACTTCTGCCGAGGCTCGTCCCGGTGGCAAGCGATGCACCCAGGCTGGTGCGTGCACCCCTGCCGGCCCTAGACCGGCAGTTCGCCTTCACGGCTGTGTCGATGGGCAACCCGCACGCGGTCATTTTCTTCGACGATCCCGCGACCAAGCTCCGCGATTTGGCCGTGACTTATGGGCCTGGCATCGAGAAAGACGCGCGCTTCCCGAGGCGTACCAACGTCGAGTTCGCGCACGTGAGCAAGGCCAATCCCGACAAGCCCGAGATCGACCTAGTGGTCTGGGAGCGTGGCTGCGGTATCACGTTGGCCTGTGGAACCGGTGCCTGCGCGACCGTGGTAGCGGCATGCCTCGAGGGTCGGGTGCCGGCCGATCGAGAGATTCCGGTTCACCTGCCAGGTGGTACGCTGTTCATCACGGTGAAGAGCGGGGTGGCTGGCAGCGAGGGCCCGAGCTTCGCATCGGTGGCCATGCGCGGACCAGCCAACATCGTGTTCGAAGCAGCGATCGATCCCGGTTCGATCAAGCTGCCCGGCTGAAACCGCGCCCTCAGAACAGGCTACCCTGCCCGTTGGGATTGCGCTTGGGCATCTCCACGTTGAGGTGCGCGAAAGCCTGCGCGGTAGCGACGCGACCACGCGGCGTACGCACGAGGAAGCCCTCCTGAATGAGATACGGCTCGTGTACGTATTCCAGGGTGTCGCGGTCCTCGGCCAGCGCAGCAGCGAGCGATTCAATGCCGACGGGACCGCCGTCGAACCGCTCGACGATGGCACGCAGGAAGCGGCGATCGCCGTCGTCGAGGCCTTGGCTGTCCACGCCAAGACGCCGGAGCGCGTAGTCGGCGGCCTCGCGGGTGACCCGGCCGTCGCTACGAACCAGCGCAAAGTCGTGCACCCGGCGCAAGAGACGGTTCGCGATGCGGGGGGTGCCGCGTGCGCGACTACCCAGCTCTTCCGCACCGTCGTCTGTGCACCCGATGTCGAGCAGCTTGGCCGAGCGCTTGACGATGGTGGCAAGCTCCGCAGGCGCATAGAAATCCAGACGCTCGACGATGCCAAAACGCGAGAGCAGCGGGGAGGTGAGCTGCCCGGTGCGCGTGGTGGCGCCAACCAGGGTGAAGCGTTCGATGGGTACTCTGATCGCGCTCGCGCCCGCTCCCATCCCGGTCACGATTTCGATGTGGTAGTCCTCCATCGCGGGATAGAGGCTCTCCTCGATGATCGGCTGCAGTCGGTGGATCTCGTCGATGAACAGCACGTCGCCACGGCCGAGAGAAGTCAGGATCCCGGCCAGGTCGCCCTTGCGCTCCAGCGCCGGCCCCGAGGTTACGCGCGCCGTGGTCCCCAGCTCGTGCGCTATGACATGCGCAAGCGTGGTCTTGCCCAGGCCAGGAGGCCCTGACAAGAGCACGTGGTCCAAAGCGCCTGCGCGCTTCTTGGCCGCGGCCACGTAGACCTCCAGATTCTCGGCTACTTTGCGCTGGCCGATGAACTCGGCGAACGAATGTGGCCTCAGCGCAGCTTCCTCGTCGGCGGCGGTGGGCTCCTCGACCTTCTCGGCCGTGACGACCCGTTCGGCCGGCGGAGGGGCCACCTCTCCGTCGTCGTGCTTCTTGCGTGCCACTACTTCCTCCTGAGCAAGCCGAGCGCCTGCTTGATGAGATCGGTCACCGGGTGGGTCTCATCGAGCCTGGCCAACACCACATCGAATTCCGAGGGCTTGTAGCCAAGCGCGGTCAGCGCCGCGTGAACCTCGCCTATCCGACCAGTCGGTACGGTCGAGGGCAACCTGACCGTAGCGGCGTCGGAGCCAGCGATTCCGATCTTGTCACGCAACTCGACCGTGATGCGTTCGGCGGTCTTGCGCCCCACCCCGCGGATCCTCACCAGCGCCGCGATATCGGAGGCTGCAATGGCGCGGACCAGCTCGCCCTGTGCCATGCCGGACAGAATCGCCAACGCGACCTTGGGTCCCACGCCCTGCACCGAAATCAGCGTCTCGAAAATCCGCCGCTCCTCCACGTCGCAGAACCCGTAAAGCTGGGTTGGCCCGTCCTTCACCACGTGGGTATGCACCAGCAAGAACGTCGCCGCGCCCAGGGCGGGCAGCGCCCGCTGGGCAGCCGCAGTCAAGGTGACGGCATAACCCACGCCGCCCGCTTCGATCACTGCAGAATCAGGTCCGCTTTCGAGAAGCGCGCCACGCAACGATGCAATCATGGTCCAGCATCATCGCACAGGGCCTCGCCGAGATCGCGTTTCAGCTTTGGGCAAAACCAGGTTGCAGTGGCGAGCGTGGCAAATCGCGATGGCTAACGCGTCGGCAGCGTCGGGTTCGGGGACGCGCCGCAAAGAAAGCAGCGCCCGGACCAAGTAGCCGATCTGCTGCTTGGTGGCCGCACCATGACCAACGATGGTCCGCTTCACCCGCGCCGGTGCATAGCCGGACACTTTCAGACCGGCATCGCTGACGATGAAGGACACCACGCCACGCGCCTCCCCCAGCGCCAGGGTCGATTGCACGTTCTTGCCGTAGAAGGCCTGCTCCATCGCCACCTCGTCCGGCCGCAACTCCTCGACCAACTCGCGCAGGCAGCGCCCTATCGTCATCAGGCGCTCCGTCCGGTCCATCCTCGCCGGCGCAGAAATCACCCCACACTCGACGTACGCAAGCTCTGCCGGACCCACCCGGTCCACGAGCCCGTAACCCAGCCGCAGCGATCCCGGGTCGACGCCCAGAATACGCACGCGGCTCGGTGCCGGCATGGGAAGGAGCGCCTATTCCGCGTCTTCCAGCGCGGACTCGTCGACGTCGAGGTTCGAGTAGACGTTCTGGACGTCGTCGTTGTCCTCGAGCGTGTCGAGCAGCTTCAGGGCAACTTCGGCGTCACGACCGGTCAAGTGCACCTTGTTCTCCGGAACCATGGAAACTTCGGCGGTTTCCGGCTCTGGCATGCCAGCCGCTTTGAGCCCGTCGCGAATACGCTCGAACTCTTTGGGCTCGGTGACCACCGTGACCATGTCGTCCTCGGTCTTCACGTCGTCGGCGCCGAGCTCGATGGCAAGGTCGGTAACCTTGTTCTCGTCGACCGAGGCCTTGTCGTAGGCCACGATGCCGAGCTTCTTGAACATGTACGCCACCGAGCCCGAGCTGCCCAAGTTGCCGTTGCCCTTGGTGAGAATGTTGCGAATTTCGCCGGTGGTCCGGTTGCGGTTATCGGTCATGATGTCCATCAAGATCGCCGTTCCGCCGGGTCCGTAGGCTTCGAAGTTGAACTCCTCGTAGGTCACCCCACCGAGCTCGCCGGTACCCTTCTTGACCGCGCGATCGATGGTGTCATTCGGCATGTTCTGCCCACGGGCCTTGTCGATGGCAGTGCGCAGACGAGGATTTCCGTTGGGGTCGCCGCCCGACCGCGCCGAAACCGTGATCTCTTTGATCAGTTTCGTCCAGACCTTGGACTTCTTGGCGTCGGACGCGCCCTTCTTGTGCTTGATTTTGGACCATCTATTGTGACCGGACATGGCCCCCTATCTAACATTATTCGACGCAAAAAAGAGGCCAAATCCGCGGGGTGAATTGCAGATAATGCATTAGGACTTTGGCTCACCACCCCGGGGTGGGCGAGCTGGGCGACTTGCTCCACGCGTCGGGTGCATCGCAGGCATCGGCCGAGATGCGCTTGGTGCTCTTGCCCGACCAGGCGGTCGCGTTGACGTCGACCCAACCGCCGTACTGGCTCACGATTTGGCCTGCCAGATTGACCAGGCGGACTGGCTCGCCGGAATTCGACAAGCCGTCGCTGCCGATGCGACCTGACACATGTACAACCAGGCTCCCCTGGGCTGGCCCAGGATCCTTTCCGTCGGCAGGGTCGTAGGTTTCGCCGACGATGAGAGCAAATGCCCCAGGCAGAATCACCGCCTCGGGCAGCACGTCCTTACCGGTCTTGTCCGCGATGGACCAGCCGGCGAGCTCAACCGCGGCCTCGCCGGCGTTGTACAGCTCAACGAACTCCTGCGTAGTCTCCGACCCGGCCGGGTTGGCGAGCACTTCGGTGATGACCACAGCCTGGACTGGGGCTGGCCAATCGAAAGACAGCGGCGTCGACAGCCCCTGATTGCCCGAGCGATCCGAAACGCGAGCAACGGCGCGCGCGTGCGGATCCGCGGCGCGGTGGGGCAGCCGCAGGGACAGG
>Ga0302323_100000566_pt1 | contig 29583 bp, 14 predicted proteins | sample Fen_T0_3_FD_201950 | JGI IMG/M metagenome (GOLD analysis project Ga0302323, IMG submission 201950) | Peat permafrost microbial communities from Stordalen Mire near Abisko, Sweden - Fen_T0_3 | ecosystem: Environmental > Terrestrial > Soil > Wetlands > Permafrost | place: Sweden: Abisko...
TTCGTTGACGGTGCTCTAGGGCTTACCCGAATTCATTTTTCACATGGAATCCGGTTATCTGCCCGGCAATACCAATGGCTTTAGCCGCATCGTGATCAGTGTGCTGAGCAGAGTCGTTACTCAAACAGCAGCCAAAGGCGCAGGCGCGACGGGCAAGGCGAGGCGAAAGGTCGTTCCCTTGCCGATCTCTGTGGTAAAATTGATGCGCCCGTTGTGGCCTTTGACAATTACAGTGTGAACGATGGCCAACCCCTGGCCGGTACCCTTGCCAACGCCCTTGGTGGTAAAGAATGGTTCAAAAATGTGATCTCGAACTTCCTGCGGAATGCCCGTACCGGTATCCTCAACTTCAACCACGGCCCACTCAGCTTCATGCCGTGTGCGCACGGTGATGCGTCCAAGCCCGCCTCGCTCTTTGACTACATCCCCAATGGTGTGGGCTGCGTTAACAATGAGGTTGAGTATCACTTGGTTGAATTCATCGAGCACGCATTGGACGCTGGGCAAGTTCGGATCGAGCTCTGTAGCCACTTCCGCGACATATTTCCATTCGTGCCGTGATACCGCAATGGCCGTCTCGATCGCATGATTGAGGTTGCCCATGCTTTTCTCTGCGGAATTCGGGTGTGAAAACTCTTTGAGCGAACCAACGATCCGGGCGATTCGGCCAAGCCCTTCGAGCGACTGCTCCAGGGTGCGAGGAATTTCACCCATGAGATAATCGAGCTCATTGGTCGTTTCCAACGCGGCTACGGTTTTGAATCCTGATGCATAGTCGGGGTGATCGACCATTTTGGCGCGTAAGGCTTGGTAACCGTTGAGTACCTCGCTCAATTGATGATAGGCCTCAGTAAGGAACCTTACGTTGTCAGATATGAACTGAGTCGGGGTATTAATTTCATGAGCGACGCCTGCAGCGAGCCGGCCGACGGATTCGAGTTTTTGGCTGAGTTGCAGCTTCGTTTCCATCTCACGGCGTTCCTTCTCAGCCAGCTTGCGGGCCGTGACATCGTGAGAAATACCAAAAGTGCCAAGGAGCATGCCCTCTGGATCGCGAAAAGGAAACTTGCTCGTGCTCACCCAACTCGCGCGGCCATCCTCGTATTCCTCCTTTTCCTCGATCTCGTTGAGCGGCTGGCCGGTGCGCAAAATGGTCTGTTCGTCACTAAACGCCGGCGCGGCATGAGAAGCGTTAAAGAAGTCGAAATCGGTTTTCCCGATGGCCTCAATGGGGTCCTTCAATTTGAACTTTTGTGCCAGTGCGCGGCTGATTCGCAGAAACCGGCCTACGGTATCCTTAAAATAGATACCGTCCGGCACCGATTCCAAAAGGGCGTGCAATAACACCTGGTCGGTAACCACTGATTTTCCCAAAACCTCAACTGCCCCGATCGGACTGGCATGCAGACAGAGGTACCGAACGCCGTCGGTGGTTTGGTTCGACCTAACCACCAGGGCTGCCCTGGCTTGGAATTCGCTCCCCCAGGCATCGCGTAAATCAATCACGCCCGTCCATTGGTCGTGCACTTGAAGCTGGAGCAAGATTTCCCGATCCAAGCGGTCGATGCTGCTTGGGCCAATCAACCCCTTCAGGGTAAGCAATTCTGGGTCAGTCTCGGGTCCAAAGTTGAGGCGACGCCGCGCGGCCGGGTTCACGTAGACGCCCTGTAATTTCGGGAAAGAAAACACGGCCACCCACGCCGGCGTAGCTTCGATGATGGTAGAAAAAATTTGTGACCGCTCCTCTTTGGATAGTTCGATGGGCATACGGCAGGGGACGATGGTTGGTGCGAAATCGTTAACGACCAGCAAAGTCCCTCGTTTAGTATCGACCACCGATCGACGCACTGAAACCCGCGTCGTACTAAAAACACGTCGCAAAGATTCAATTCGCCGCCGCACCGGCTTTGCCTATGAAGATCTCGATATCAGCGGGTACTTGAAATCGTCGGGCCGAGAATACGCGTATGAAGTGAAGGATGAGACTCAATACCGAAGCGGCCGCGGTGGGGCTCAATTGATTGAAGGACATTTCAAGTTCGATTGAAGTTGCACCGATAAGCACTTCAAGCGAATGAACAACTCGGGGAAGATACTCTTTGTCGACGACGATCCAAACTTCCTCGCGGCTGTAGAAAGAACGCTGCGCAAGCAATTCGTCTTCGACACCGCAACGTCGGGCCAAGCGGCTCTCGCGTTACTGGCTTCCAGCGGCCCCTACGCTGTTATCGTTTCGGACATCGGCATGCCGGGAATGAACGGTGTTGAGCTCATAGCTAAAGTTACCGCCTCTTTCCCCACGGTCATTCAGGTTGTATTAACGGGAAAGACCGACCTCGAAACCTTTTCCGAATCGGTTAACCAAGGGAATGTTTTTAGGTATATCGCAAAGTCTTTTGATGGAGCTGCCTTACGAGAGGTGCTTTCAGAGAGCCTGGAAAAGTTCAAGATACAGCGTGGAGATCCTGGCTCTTCGCATCGAGACGCGTGAAAAATGTTTGTCTGAGTAAACAGGCTAAAATGGGGAGAGGTGCCTGCGTCTCACTTTTTCTTTAGCTCTCGTGTCCAGGGTAAGCGGAGTCGGCTTCCACTTATGGATTAGACATAATATTTATTGTGCGTTATTTGCCTAAGAGCGAAGATTTTTAGCATCATTGCGCATCTCAAACATCGTTGTCGCCCGTCGACCTGCGCGAGCCTCCTCAACACACCAGCATAATCAAAATTCGTGAGACAAGTTCGAATTTGCCGAGAACCTCCGTAAGGGCCATCGCCTGTTGGCGCGCTGCACGATTTCCAAAAAACGTCGTGTAAGATTATCGATAGCGGCTTCCCGCTCGATAGCCTGGATCTCAAATCGAAGCACGGGGCCAATCGGCTTAATCACGAACGCTCGCGCAGAGAGTGCATTTGAAGCCGGCACCATAAACGGCCTACCTATGGTCCGTATGCCGACTGGCAAACGTCTGTTCAAGGAGTTGCCGGTATCGTCTGGATTGCTCAAGCTCGATTGTGTCGAAGAGAGGTCGACGTGATTGGTCCTGCGATCAAATTCAACTGCTAACGACCTACCGGGAATAATAGATAAGTCCGCAACCAAAGGATGTTGCGCCTGCAAGCAGGTCGGGATTTACAGGTAATACCCATGAACATCCACTATCTGGAATTGTTCTACCACGTAGCCCGTCACGGAGGCATCAGCCGCGCAGTGCGTCATATGCCCTATGGTATTCAACAACCAGCTGTCAGCAGCCAGGTCTTGCTACTGGAGCAGGATCTCGGCGCGAAGCTTTTCGAGCGCACACCCTTCCGCCTGACTAAGGAAGGCGAGGAACTTTATGCTTTTGTGCGACCGTTTTTTGAGGGATTGGGCGAAATGGCTACGCGGCTGAGGGAAAAGTCGGCTCCCCTCCTCCGTCTTGGTGCGGCCGAGTTTGTCCTGCGCGATTATCTGGCCCCAGTCATCAAGCAACTGCATGCCCGTCACGAAAATGTCCAACTCAGTCTGCGTTCCGGTTTCACTCAAGAAATGGAAGAATGGCTGCACAACGGTGCGATCGATCTCGCGATTACACCCTGGGACGGCCGACCCGCATCTGGGCTGCGCTTCCAGAGGCTGGTCCAACTACCGCTAGCTTTGCTGGTACCGCGCTCTTCCAGCATTCGGTCGGCCGATGAGCTCTGGGCCCTGGACAGAATTACCGCATCGCTCATCCGCCTTCCGGTGGAAGAAATGATCACGATGCATTTTTATAAAGGGCTGAAGAAGCTGTCCGTTGATTGGCCGTTGGTGATTGAAGCAAGTTCGATTGACCTAATCACTCAGTACGTAGCCAACAACTACGGTATCGGACTGACCGTGAATGTGCCGGAGCTGGTGAAGAAAACGAAAGTGCGCGTGCTCCCGCTCGACAAAGATTTCGAGCCCGTGGAAATTGTGGCCATGTGGCGCGGAAAAGCGACGCCCATGATCGAGACCGTGCTCGCCGAAGTCTGCGCCCAGGTCGGGCAGCGTTGGCCACAATGGAAATGCGTCTGACGGATTGGCGCTTATAGTTAGTTATTGAGCGTTTCAAAAATGGTGTAGCCGCGTCCATTAAGCAGCGGGTTTGTGCGCTGCTCTGATGACCGCTGCTTAATTGCAGCGGCACGGCTACATGATATAAGCCCTAGTTGCCATTGGGGCAACGGACGCAAACAGGAAACGCAGATCATCGATGAAGCTTCGTCGTGAATGCTACGGCCAATGCATTTCAAAACTCGATGACCGCCATTGAGTTTATCAATTAACGTTTCGACGAAGAGATCGGTTACTGTGGGGGCCGATGAACGGCGCTCCTCTATTTCCATTCAAAACCAAACGTGCGAGTCCAATGCGTGGCCGGGCGCAGATTCACACTCGATGGGATTCGGACCTGGATAATCTGCACGGCGGAGAAAGCTCCGCTTCATTGGCAGCAGCTCCAGGCGCGCCGTGTGGAGATTTAACTCATCTCTACGGCGAGCACTGTCGCCCCAAGCTTGCCGCATTACTCGAAGCCACCAGTCTAGACGTAGCATTCTGTTCGGCAAGCGGGGCTTCACTCGTCGATGTCGCCGGATCAACGGTGACGGATTTTGTGGGTGGTTTTGGAGCCACTCTGTTTGGACATAATCATCCAGAACTTAAACGTCTGGCGCTCGAGCTACTGAGTGCGGACTCGCCGATGCACGCTCAAGTTTCAAACCGGGCGGCCGCCGGCGAACTCGCACGGAAACTGGCGTCACTTATGCCTGGAACAGCCCGGTATCTGGCGCATTTTTCGAATTCCGGCACCGAGGCGATTGAGGCGGCACTCAAACACGCTTACAAAGTTCATCTCGATCGCGTGCGCCGCCAGTTCGAGGAAATTGCCCGAGAAACAAATGGCCTCTACCACCAGCTTGAGGAACGCGCGTTGTCCGTCGAACTGCCCGGAGGAAAAACCCCGGTGGATTTTCGTGACGATCTCGATCGGCACAATCTGGAGCAATTCGAACACTTTCAAAAACACCCGGTCGCCATTGCATTTCTGGGCTCGTTTCACGGCAAGACAACCTCCGCGCTCAAACTCACTTACAACCAGAGTTTTCGCGAAGGCTTCGAGGGTCTCTCGGCCATCGAGACGGAATTTGTCGACCCGCTCCACTCAGAACGCCTAAGTGAAATCGCCGAGGCCAAAACGTGTCAATTCTTGCGCCCCGTGGTGCGTGAGAAGCGAATCCTGCTTGAGCCTGCTCCGGTCACACGGGTAATGGCCTTCCTAATCGAGCCGATCCAGGGCGAAGGCGGCATCCGACCTATTCCCAACGCGACCATGGATTGGATCGCGAGCCATCGTCGCGAGTTTTCGGTACCACTTATCGTCGATGAAATACAGACCGGTTGTGGCCGTACGGGCCGTTTTCTCGCCATTGAAGATACCGCACTGGTCGGCAGTAATCCGGAGTACGTCGTTCTTAGCAAAGCTTTGGGCGGAGGTCTCGTGAAGATTGCGGCAACGTTGATTCGATCTGACATTTTGGACCATGACTTCGGGATATTGCATAGTTCGACTTTCGCGGAAGACGATTTCTCCTGCCGCATCGCGCAACGAGCGCTCGACCTGATGACCCGCGACAACGGTGCGGTCCTGAAGAGCGTACGCATTAAGGGCGAATACTTGCGGAGGAAACTCGCGGAGCTACAGACTAAATATCCCGAACTTGTGCGGGAAGTGCGAGGGCGTGGCTTGATGCTGGGATTGGAATTCACTGACCTGTCCCGCCAATCCCCGTTCTTTCGCGCTGCCGGACGCCAAGGAATTCTTTCCATCCTGTTCGCAAGTTATCTCCTGCGTCACCACCAGCTGCGCGTGCTTGGGCCGCTCACTAATCTCCTCAAAGGGAACCCTGGCAAAACCCGCCACAGCGTTCTCCGCCTTCAGCCCTCTGTCGTGATAGCCGACGCCGAAATCGATCGCCTGGTTGTTGCGCTCGATGAGGCCCTCGCCATCGTCCAGGCCAACGATGAAGCTTTGTTGGTAGGTCATCTCTTGGGCTGGACTCCAACCGAACACGAGAGGCAAACGCCGCGTTACCATCCCAATGTCTGGCCGGTCGAGATGGGCCATCGCGACATCGACGCACGCACGGCCTTTATCATTCACCCGACCTCTTTGGCTAATGTCCGGGAGTACTATTTCCCGTCTATGGCTGGTCGGCCCGTGGATGACCAAGCGCTCGAAAGCTGGTGGGAGAAGATCTGTCGTTTCCTCGAGCCTGTGCATGTTCGCCGCGAAATCGTAATCTCCCACGGGTTCTCACTGGAATCGAATCTGGTAATGGTGCCCTATCTGCCTGCAGACCTCGTCGGAGAACGTCTTCGTCGGCACCACAAGGAAGTACGCGACAAAATACAGGACGCAGTGACCATCGCCAAGGAACTGGGCGATGACAATATTCCGGTGACCATGGTCGGTCTCGGCGCGTATACCTCCATCGCGACCAACAACGGGCTCACGTTGAATGACCACGAAATGGCCATAACCACGGGAAACGCCTATACTGCCGCGCTCACCTTGGAAGGCATCGCCCACGCGGCCTGGCGTTCCGGGGTGAATCTCGTGCGATCCAGAATCGCGGTCGTCGGAGCAGGTGGTAACATTGGACAAATCCTCTCGGTCTATCTTGCCGGCACGTGTGCGTCCCTCGTGTTATTGGGCAGCAAGCAAGATGGTTCGCTGCGACGCCTGCATAGCACTCGTGATGCCTGCCTAAACTATCTGCAAGAATCGAGTTCTGCCGACGCGTGCCAACGAAACGGCATCACGCCAGCGCCCGAAATCATATGCGATACTGACGACGCCATTCTTGCACAATGCGACGTCGTTATCCTCGCCACCAGCAGCCCGAACCACGAATTAGTCAAACCCGAGCAACTAAAACCAGGCGCTATCGTTTGCTGCACTTCGTTACCATCGAACCTTTCAGCCGACTTCCAGCATCGGCCGAAAGGCATTGTGGCGTTCGATGGCGGTCTCGCCCGCCTCCCGGAGAACTCGCAACTCAACTTTGTCGGCATGCCCTCAGATGGCTTGGTGTTCGGCTGTCTGGCTGAGACCTTGCTGCTCGGATTTGAGGGACAGAACCACTCTTTTTGTAAAGGCAAAGTCACCATCGAGCAGGTAAAACAAACGCAGGAGATGGCAATCCGGCATGGCTTTGCCCTCGGTGCCCAGCGTCTCGGCGGACACCAGATTTGGGAAGGAGCCCTGGCTTCAGCATGAATTTCTTCACCCACGGCTCCGCGGTCGCAGCACCCCATATTCATATGGGCCTCCACAGCGTGGCGGATCTCTTGACGTATCAACTGGCAAACTACGGAAACCGTGTTGCCACACGCCACGATACGGGCAGCGGGTATGCCAGCACTCCATTCTCCGAGGTGTTGGCGAACGCCAGTGCCGTGGCCCGCTGGCTCCAAGCACAAAACTTCTCCCAGCAGCTCGTCGTCACGCTCTGCAAAAATCGGCCCGAGTGGGACATGATCGCCCTCGCTGCTTTTCACACCGCTAACATCCTGTGTCCGCTCGACACCACGATGAATCAAGAGGAACTCGTCGGTCTGCTCAGGCTTCGCACGCCGGATATTCTTTTGGTTTCTCGCGCCCAACTTGAACGTGTGCGCGAATTGCAGATCCAGCTCGTGTTCCGTGCGCAGATTGTGGTGGCCGACCTGCATGTCTGCTTTGAAGACATTGGATCGCCTGACGTAGCGTTGCGTGATGGGGAATTCAGCCTGGCAAAAATCAAAAAACAATTCTTGGGCGCCGGCGTCCCCGACGCCAGTCCCTTGCTTGAAAATCCAAATACGATTCTGGGCTATTACGCGACCTCCGGCACGACCAGTTTCCCCCGGGTGGTAAGGATTTCCCACGGCAACATAGTCGCAGCGGTCAACAATGGCTTCGACATCATCAATCTACGGCCAAACGAAGATGTTTTAAATATCGGATCCTATACCCATATCGCCACGCTGATGGAATTTCTGGTGACAAAGTCCAAGGGATTTACGGTCAGTTATCTTACTCGCGAACTTGACGAAGAGGACGTCCTCAAAAACGAAATCCGAAAACTCAGGGACAGCGGCGTGCGGGTAAAGGCGCTGATGGCGGTTCCTAAATTTTGGATTCATCTCCTGAAAGAACTGCTCGAGGAACTCAAAAACAAACCTGTGCTGAACGATCTCTATGAGAAGATTCTTAGCATCGAGAAGCATGGCCATCTTCACAATCTTGGTACACTCGACCGAGCCAAACTGACTGCGACTCGGCTCCTGTTGCGAAATAAGCTCGGAGGTTATTTTAGCTACGGGATTTCGTCTTCGACCAAACTCGACCCCGCGTTGGCGGAAATCTTCGGCAAACTCGGTATCACCTTATTGGATATATACGGTGCTACGGAATGCACTGGCATTATCGCACGCAGCCGGTTGAACGAAATCCACCCGGGCACCTCGGGACGAATCCTTCCGAACCTTGAATGGCGAATCACCCAACCCCAACGACTGCCAGGATGGGACCACGAAGTCGGGCTGCTTGAACTCAAAGGCCCGATGGTGGCCCAAGGATATTTGGGCATGGGCAATACAACCGAGCCTCTTAAAAAAACCAAAGATGGCTGGCTCTCCACTGGCGATCTCGCCTGGGTTGATCCAGAGTCACGAGTGCATCTGGTGGGGCGACAAAAGGAACTGCTACCTTGGGACGGGGGTTGGCTGCTCGATCCCCAGCACATGTCGAATCTTGTCGCACGGAGCATCTTCGTGAAAGACGCCATGGTCGTGCATGGGCAACCGACCGATTCACGTTTGTCGGTATACATCTATCCTGATTGGAAACGCCTCCGGCAGGATGCGCAGTGGAAGCATGATATCGCCGTCGGAATATCGGAGGACCAGGCGCTGAAAACGCGTATGACTGAGGCGATCCGGTACGCATCCTCACTTCTTTCCAGCAACGCTGAGCTGGACACAGAAAACATCTGGATATTGCCCCGCAAACTCGAACGCACTCCCACCCACAAAATTAAGTATGTATATGAGCGCACTCGCATTGGCGAAGCCCGGAAAATTTGACCATGACCATACGCGACCATTTTCTGCTGCCCAGTCTAGGCCGTCCACGGTTCATGGTCGGACTCTGGGTTGCTGTCTTGCTGGCTTTTGCGGCCGCACTGGCTATCCGCCTCACCGGGCCGCTTCCGTTGATCGACAACTCCGTGGGCATCTGGTTTCTGAAGAACGACCCCAATCTGAAGGCGTACGAAGAGAATAATAACTCTTTTGGGAATAAGGAGTGGTCGCTCTTGTTGCTTGAAACGAGTTCGGTCACCGACCTGGCGTTTCTGCAAGATTTGGCCCAACTCACCACCAAGCTTGAATCCGTGCCCCATGTTCGGCGGGTATTGTCGCTGGCCAACGTGCGGGCGGTGATAAACGAACCTGGCGGTATTCCTAAGTTAACTCAACTCCTCGATCCAACCGAAGATCACGCCGCCGAACAATTGCGAGGTCGGCTGGCAATGATGCCGGAAATCGAGCGCATCCTCCTGCCGCACGGCTGGACGCGCGGCACGGTTGTGCTCGTGCAGTCCGACAATTTCCTGCACGACCTGGATCCGTACCGCATGGCTCTCGTCGATGCGGTTCACCGACTGGTCGCCAGCTGCCCCACCGTGCAAAGCCATGCGTTCGCCGGCACGACGGTGATCAATGCCGAGCTCAACCGTTCGGCCCGCCATGACGCACTCCTTTTCTATTTTCTCGTCACCGCCATGGTCACGGTATTCGGCTGGCTCGCTCTGCGAGATATTCGCGACCTGGTGACGATGGCCGTAGTGCTGGCAGTGTCAGTCCTCGGTCCCATGAGTGGCATCGCGTTGTGCGCCATTCCGTTCAACATGGTGACCATCCTGTTGCCTCTCATCCTGGCGTCGCTCTCAGTCTGTGACGTCATCCATGTGATCAATGGGTTTCATGGTGATCGCATCCAATGCACGGCTCACGAAGCCATACAATGCACGATGAGGCGACTGTGGTCACCCTGTCTTTGGACATCAATTGTGACGATAGCGGGAATCCTTTCCCTGGCGTTTTCCTCGGTCGCACCCATCCGCCAAATGGGAATTTTTACGAGCGTAGGTTTGATACTCGCCTGGACTTGTACCATGACACTGGTTCCAGCCCTGCTTGTTATTTTCTGGCGTGACCGTTCGCGAAGCGCGGATTCGGCGTGGGCGCCGGGCAAATATGGCGTCCGCCTGCTACCCTTTCTCACCGGCCGGTGGCGTTGGTTATGGCTCACGGTTTTGGTATTGCTGACCTTTCCTATTCTAGGCCTTAATCGCCTGCACATCGACACCGACTACACGCATTTCTTTGCGCCAAGCGCTCCGGTCAGCCAGGCCTATCAAAAACTCAGGGACGCCCATTCCGCGCAGAGTGTCGTTGAAATTGTGATTACGGCTCCAGACCAGGCGGAGCTCGACAGCAGTCCTGCTCGAATAGGTCTATGGGAACTCGAAACCCGTGTCGGCCTCCTTCCCTTCGTTCGAAGTACTTTGTCGGAAGAAGGTCTGCTGCGGCAGATCGACCAGGGGCTTAACGGCCAAACGGCTTCGCCGCGCTGGCTTTCCTATTCGGGTTCTGTCGTGCAACAACTACGCGCCATCGCCAGCAAAGCGGGAGAAACAGAACTGGAGGATTTCTCCTCTCCTGACGGATCGCGACGCCGGATTCTGATTCTAACCGACTATATGAGTTCCCAACAATTGCGTGAAATGCGTGATTCCGTTGCACGCATTGCAAATCAAGTTTTACGGCCGGAAATCCACGCATCGCTCCAAGGCACAACCGTATGTTGGTCCAACATGGACAGCGAAATCGAACACACTCAGATTACGTCGATCCTTGTTCTGGCAGCTGTATTCATCGTTTTACTACCGATCCTGTTTGGTTCGATCCGCCTCGGGTTGCTAGGAGTCCTGATCAACGGACTGCCACTCGCGATGACGTTTGGCCTGATGGGGATTTTGGGCATCCGATTGAACATGGCTACAGCGTTGATCGGCGGGGTATCGATCGGCTCCACGGTAGATTCCACGCTATTCTTTCTGAATCGATTTCAAGCCGAACGGGCGGCTGGACGTTCGTGGCAGGACGCCATCGAAAGGGCTGTTCGCGGAGTCGGTGACGGAATCCTGATTACGTCGGTGATTCTGGCCGGCGGCTTCCTCTGCATGACGGTTTCCAGTTTTCTGCCCACCGCTCATTTCGGAATCTTCACCTGCTTCACGATCCTGACGGGAGCGTTCCTGGATATTGTCATCGACCCGATTTTGCTGGGCTTATTTGCGCCGCGAGCGTCCGCATCTCGATCCCCTGAAGAGAAGCAATGCAGTGCGCCCCTGCCTTTCAAATAAAACAAAAACCGAAATTACTGCAGGCAAAACCGGGCTGATTTGTAGGTGGCGCGCTCGTCGCGCCACGTTGCGAGACAAGCTCGCTGCCTACGCGGAGCGGATCACTACGCTGCATAACCTTGGTCGATTAGAGCTTGATCGGTTCACGAGTCGGTGCTCGTCCTTGACTCCTTGATCGCAGCGCTTTCGCTGGTAGAGCGAAGTCTGACTTCCACGCCCCTGCCATCCACCGATGAAGTATCTACTTGCCATCGATCAAGGAACCTCGAGTTCGCGCTCGATTATTTTTGATTCAACGGGAGCGCTCGTGGCCTCTGCGCAGCGAGAGTTCCCTCAGCACTTTCCGCAACCGGGCTGGGTAGAACACGACCCCGAGGAGATTTGGCAGAGCCAAGCAGCAACCATCACCGAGGTTCTTGCCAAGGCTCGCTTGCGCCCCGGTGATCTCGCGGCGATCGGCATCACAAACCAGCGGGAAACCACGTTGATCTGGGATCGAAAAACCGGACGCCCGATCGCTCAAGCGATTGTCTGGCAGGACCGCCGGACCGCCAGCTATTGTGAACAGCTGCGCGAGGCTGGGCACGCTGCCTTCGTCGCGGAGAAAACCGGTTTGGTCATCGACGCCTATTTCTCAGCAAGCAAGATCCGCTGGCTGCTGGACAACATTCCGGAGTCGCGGGCTCGGGCCGAAAAAGGCGAACTCGCGTTTGGCACGATTGACACCTGGCTCGTGTGGAAACTCACGGGCGGCAAGTCCCACCTGACTGACGCGTCGAACGCATCCCGCACAATGCTGGTGGATATTTCGACTGGCGCGTGGGACGAAGAGTTACTGGCGCTCTTTGCGATTCCTCGCGCGCTCCTCCCGGAGATACGGGATTCGAGCGAAATCTACGCGACGGCTACCGAAGTTGTACCTGGCGTGATGATCGCAGGCATTGCCGGCGATCAACAGGCCGCTCTGTTCGGACAAGCCTGTCTTCAGCCCGGCATGGCCAAGAACACCTATGGCACAGGCTGTTTCATGCTCATGCATACGGGGCTGGAACGCGTGCGTTCGCGCCAGCGTTTGCTCAGCACAATCGCCTGGCGAATCAATGGGCGCATCGAATACGCCTTGGAGGGCAGTGTCTTTGTTGCTGGTGCGGTGGTTCAATACTTGCGCGATGCGCTTGGTTTCATTCGCGAGGCGGCCGAAGTCGAACGGCTGGCCACGTCGGTGCCGGACAACGGCGGAGTTTATTTCGTGCCGGCCTTCGTTGGGTTGGGTGCGCCCTATTGGGATCCGGACGCGCGGGGAGCCATCCTTGGGCTGACGCGCGGGACCGGAGCGGGCCATATCGCGCGAGCCGCAGTCGAAGCCATCGCGCACCAAGTGACCGATGTCCTTCAGGCGATGGAAGCCGACACCGGCATCCATCTTAAAGAGCTGCGTGTCGACGGCGGAGCAGCGACCAACAATCTGCTCATGCAATTTCAGGCTGATCTTTTGGACTGCCCGGTGGTTCGGCCGAGTATGGTTGAAACGACCGCTTTTGGGGCCGCCTGTCTGGCGGGTCTCGCCGTGGGGGTTTTCCGAGAACCGGCGGAGATCGCGTCGCGCTGGAGCGAAGATCACCGATTCCTGCCAACGATGGATCCGACGAAACGTGACGTTCACCGTCGGAACTGGAGCCGTGCGATCGAGCGTGCGCGCTCGTGGACCACGAATTCTTGATAGAATATGCCGCTAGGAGCTGTACGGGAATTGGAGATGGCCGGCTTTGATTGAGAAATTTCCACGACCGAGCACATCGTGCAGAAGTGGTGGTGCGCGTTGTCCCAAACGCGCAGTTGAGCCCGGTCAAACCACAACGTCGAATAGCCTGCTCGGAGACCGGGCTCCACCTTCTGCGAACGCGCTTCGGAGCGTGGCTGTAGTTAATTCCCGTACAGCTCTTAAGGCTGGATGCTACTTGGCGGGGAATCGCAAAACGGTGACTGAATAGGCCGGGAACGTCCGCATAAACGAGGCAGCTGCATTCAGCAATGGTTCCTCGCTGGGAGCGACGTTGGCCGGTTTCTCAATGGAATTCACGGCCGCGGGATCGCCCGTGAGTACGATCGCTTTGCCGCTGCCGAAATGGTTGGCATTTTTAAGGCGGATCTCCGCCTCGAGCGGCGTTGCGGCAGAGTTGACCACCTTCACGATGATTTCGCCGCTGGCCTTGATATAGGACGCGGAAGCATAAGCTGCGGGTGCCGGCTGATACGCTTCGTCCGCTGCTTCCATTACCAGTTTCCCATCGACATAGCCGCGGGCTTTATGGCCATTTACCTCTAACTTAAGGTTATACCAGCGGCCCGCTTCGATCGTGAAAGGCGCGCCCTGCCCGTAAGGTTCACGGCCGCCGTTTTCGGTGATCTCCGTGCGGGAAACGCTGTTGCCCCAGCCACCGAGATTCCACCAGCGGAAGTTGTCGCCATCGGCCGAGTGCCAAAGGACGATGAAGCCCTCGTCGCCGCCAGTCTTCCGGGCGCGCAGGGTTACGGTGTAATTTGTCCACGTCGCATCGCCGGCTAGCGTCCAGGCCTCTTCGTTGCCAATGGTGGAACGCAGCACTCCTCCGTCCACAGACCAATGCCCACGGGGAAACTGCCAGCGGGCAGTCTCGGTAATGAGATTGTCGGAAGTGAGCTTTTTGCCGTCCGATCCGGTCACGACCAAGTCCGTGTATTCGACACCTGTGTGATAGGTGCCGACGCCGGTGAGCCCGCGCGGCGTAGGATCGAGCGGCTTCGCCACGGGCTGGGCATCGAAGGTAGTCGGCAGGATTACGTCGCCCTTGTTCTGACCAAAGACGGCTAGAACGTGGTAGCTCGGCGAACCAAAAGCACTCAGCGCGTCATACCCGATGAGGTTCGTTGGCCACTGCCAACCGCGCGGGTGCCCGGTCCTCTGATCTTCGGGATTCACATTCGCAAAAAGCGGCGCGTAACACTGCATGACGACGTCGTCGGAATTACGCTCAAGACCCATGACGAAAACGGCGTCAGCGAGAGCCGACATGAGGTTCGGAGTCGGGGTGCCGCCCTGGGTGGCCCACTCGCCCATAAAGACCTTAACGCCGAAAGCCTTGCGACCTTCAGGATTTCCGGAACCCACATCGTAACGAGTCCCCTGACGCATCATTGTGGATGCGCTCGCGTAGATATGGTCATCGACGAGGTCGGGCTTGAAGCTCGTGACCGGCGTGGTGGAAATGATTTTGAGTTGAGGATATTTTGCACGGATCGCTTTGGCCATCTGCGCAAAACGGCCTTCGTAGCTTCCCGAGCGATCAAAGAAGTCTTCATTACCGATCTCGACGTATTTCAGGTCGAATGGTTCGGCAAAACCGTCGGCGGCCCGGCGCTTGCCCCATTCGCTGTCGGCCGGTCCCATGACATACTCGATCTCTTCGAGCGCTTCCTTCGTGTAGAGGTCCAGTTCGGGACTCCCGGCTGCAGCGTAGTCGCCGTTAAGCGTATAGCCGGCGAAGAGCGCAAGCACCGGTTCAGCGCCGAGCTGGCTGCACCAAAGAAGATACTCCGGTAGTCCGAAACCATCGCTGCTGCGATAACCCCAGCAGCCCATGTGACCAGCGCGCTGGTCCGCCGGCCCGATCATGTTTTTCCAGGCAAAACGGTCGGCAAACCGGTTTCCCTCGGAGTAATTTCCGCCGGGCAGTCGGATGAAGGCAGGCTTCATCGCTGCCATCAGTTTCATGAGGTCCGGACGCAAACCGTTCGGCACGTCCCGATAGGTCGGTGGAAAGAGCGAGACGAAGCTAAAGTCGATGCTCCCCTTCCCGCTTGCCGAGAGAACGAACCGGGCGTCGGCAGTGGTCGGCGCGTCCGCCGGTGTCGTAAACGTGAGCGCATATCTTTTCCAGGCGGTGGTGAGCGGCGCGGTGTCGGCCTTGGCGACAATTTTGTCCGCGGAGCCGGCAACGAGAGAGACCGAAGCCGAACCAGTGAAGCCGTCACAAGCACGGGCGTAGAAAGTTGCGGTGTATTTGGTGGACGGTTTCACCGGGATGCCCCAGTAGCCGTTGTTGGCGACGCCACCTGTGCCGCCCGAAAGAGTGAGGCGGAGATTGACGGGCAGAGCAGCGTTGACGGGATCCGTCGTGTTCGTGGCCGCCTGAGCCGAACCAATAACCGACCAGTGCGCCGGCACGATGCCGACCGCCGGCTTCGGATCGCGACCCGAAAGGCCGGGGAGCGGATCTTGGAAGGTCCGATTGCGAATCAGCTCAGCGAACAGTCCGCCATCGTAGCTGTAGTTAATTTCCTCAGTCATCAGACCGTAGAAATCCGACGGGATCGCGTGGCCCGGATTTCCGAGATCGATTTCCAGTTTGGCTGGGGCGGCCAAACTCGCAGTCGAGAAGAAGACGAGGCAACTGACGGCACAAACCAATGCAGAGGTAGCTTGGGTTTTCATTTATTAGAGAGGGTTAAAGTTTTGGCAAAGGAGACGGAGCTTCCGCCCAGTTAAACACCGTACCGTCCTTGCGGTCCGGACGCGTACCGGGTGAGTCGGCGGAATATGGCTCGCTCGTGCCTGGCTCGAGACCCACGTAGCGATGGGTCTTCAACGACAGCAGCATGCACTGGCCGCGCAACATGTCCTGCCATTGCAAAAGGCTGCCCTTGGATTCTTGCTTGAGCACGCGAACGTCCGCCGAGAGGCCGATTCCAACTACGGTCACAAAGCCGCTACCGTCCATCGCCTCCAGGACAATCCGCCCCTGGCCACGGTCATGAACGCGGAAGCGTGCGGCCAAACCAGAGGCTTCGGTTGAGCCTGGTCCGACCGAGTGCAGAATTCCACGGGGACTTGCCCACACGCGATTGCCGTTAGCAACATTGGTGAGGGTAATGACCTTGCCGGTCGGTAGATTTTTCGAGCGATCAGCCAGAGGCTCATCGACGCGGAAGCTCGCGAAATCAGCGAAGCCGCCCTCGCGGCCAGCCGTATTAAAGGCGAAGAGCGCGTACCGAACCCCTTGAAAGGTCTTAAGCTGATAGGGCAGCCGAATCCCTTCGCCCACCGACGTGAAAGTCTTCCCGTCGAGGCTGTAGCTGAGTTGGGCCAGATCATTATCGCAATCGCCCGTCGCGCGCAGGCTGACGCGAGTCGATTTCAGCGGCAGGTCAATAGTTTTGTCCGTAGCCTGATCATACCAGCGCAGGACACTACCACTCTCTGTGCGGACAATGCCGATCCAGGCGCAAGGCATATTGAGGAGGCCAAGTCCCGCGATGTCGCCAGCTTGCAGCCCCGCGCCTTCGAGCACGACGGTGGCAGAGGATTCAGGCCCGATGACGCGCTGAGTGAGCGAGTTTCTGGCTCTTAGGAAGTGTTCGGCCGAAAGCGTGTGCAAACGCAGCACGCCGGACTTTTCGGCCAGTGACCACTTCGCGTCGACCGGCGCGTGGTTCCATTGCCAGACCGGCAGAAGTTTTGGCCCGGCGAAATCGTCGCTGCGCTGATAAGTGGCGGTCGGTGAAACATGCGCGCTGACCGCAGGCTTGATCCAGGTGCGCGGCGAACGTCCGAGATTTCCCTTCAGTCCGAAATACGGCCAGCCGTCCTGCCAGGTCACGGGAGAGAGAAAAGTGGTACGGCCCACCGATTTAAAATCCATCATGGAAAACCCCCACCAGTCACCGTTGGGCAGATCGACGACGCCGCCCTGATGGAGAGGCACGGCGCCGAATTCGTTGTCACCTGGTTTTATAACGTCGAACTTAACGCCGTAACCAGGAACAGGTGTCTGCTGGCCCATGTTATTGCACCACCAACCACGCTGGGTGCCCATGGTCTCGCGGGCGCTGATGACCGTCGTTTCGTAGGGACCTTCCGGTCGGTCGGCCCGGGCGCACTGCATCCGGCCCACCGGAGCGTAGTCTGCGCTGATGATATAATATTTGCCGTGGATCTTGTAGAAGTGATGACCTTCGCCCATGGCGTTGCCCGCGGCAGGAATTAACACGCGTTTCGTCTCGGTAATGATATCGCTGAGGTCGGGTTTAAGTTGCGCGAACATAACCTCACCGTAGCTCCAAACGGCATAAATTTTGCCGTCATCATCAAAGAGCACCGACAAATCATGGAGCGAACTGCCCAGCTCCGAATGCGTCCACGGGCCGGCGGGATTGGTGGCGCGAAAGAGCTGAGTCTTCCGTCCGTTGACATTCGTGAAAAGGTAGAAAGTGCCTTTGTAATAACGGATGCATGGCGCCCAGATGCCCTGCCCGTAGATATCCTTTCCGTCTTCGAGCCGGTACTCTGGACCGAAGTCGAGCCGATCCGCCGCGTAGCTGAGGAATTCCCAATTCACCAGGTCCTTCGAATGAAGAACCACGAGGCTGGGCATTGCGTGCATGGTGGTTCCGGCGAGATAGAAGTCGTCGCCGACGCGGATGACGTCCGGGTCGGTGAACTCGTCATAGAAAAGCGGATTGGTATAAGTACCATTGCCGTTGTCCGGCATCCAGGTCTTACGCACGGCGGAAGACGTAGTCTCTCCTTTCGTGAAAAGCGTGAGGGCCGCAGGGAGCAGAAAGGCGATCCAGAGAATTCGCGCGTTTTGTAGTTTCATTGTGGTGAGTCGATTTTTGAGAGCTGATGGCCGGGGCGGTCAGGGACGTGGCGTGATTTTGAAAACGAGAGCGATGTCATTGGGTACTGCCTGCGGCGCCTCGATGTGCAAAGCGTCGATCGCCTGCGACCATTTGAGCTTTTCGCCGCTTCCGAGCAGCGAGACGTCTGCGATCGGTTGCTGGAGCAGCTTCGGGCCTGTGCCTAACGACTTGATTTGTACCGAACGAGTCGGAACACCCATGACGATGACGTAGAGCGTCCCACCCTTCGTTGTGAACCTGACATCTTCGGCCGTGTACTGCTTGCTCTTGCCCTCATTGAAACCCGGGCCTTCGAGCGGGACCGCCTGCGTCATCTGCGGGCCTTCGCCTAAAATCTTCCACGGACGCGTGCCATGAATGGCTTCCTGATTCACCTGCATCCACTGGGCGATGCCTTCGACGATCGCGAGTTCGTCGTCGTCGGGTGTGCCGTCGCCGCGCAGCGGGATGTTAAGGAGAAGGTTGCCGTTCTTACTGACGACATCGATCAAGGTGTGCACGACCGTCTTCGCGCTCTTGTAGCCGTGTTCGTCGTGGATCTTTTGCTCGTAGTGCCAATTGCCGATGCACGTGTCGGTCTGCCATGGGTGCGGCTCAATTTCGTTGCTACTGCCGCGCTCGATGTCCCACGCCATGCACTGACGCTGGTCGGAATCGAGGATTTTGCCGAACAACACGCCATCGTCATCCGCGCCGTGCATCTGATTATTGCGGTTGTAGAAGTGCGCCGCGATCTTAAGTCCCGCGTCGCTCACAGGCCAGAGCGGCAGCGCGGTGTCATCGAAATAGATCAGGTCAGGCTGGTAACGGTTGATGAGATCAACGGTGCGGTTGTAGAATTTTTCACAGTAGGCTCGGTCGGGCGGAGGCTCGCCGTTGCCCCATTCCCAGCGTTTATGAATCATGCCTGGGTCGTCGAAATTCGGAGCGGGTGCGTGCCGCTGTTCGTAAAGATCCTGTGGGTCGAGGCCTTCCCACCACGTGCCTTTTCCGTCTTTGGCGGTGAGCTTGCCGTCGTACGGCACGCCAGCCAACGGGCCTTTTTTGTCGGCACCTTGAGAGGGCTCATACCAACTCCAGGCGTGGGCGGCGTGGACGCTGACGCCGAACTTCAGCCCATTCGCGCGGGCGGCCTTGGCCCAGCCGGCGATGATATCTTTCTGCGGACCGACGCGTACGGAGTTCCACAGCTGATATTTTGAGTCCCATAGGTCGAGGTTATCGTGGTGATTGGCGAGGGCGAAGAAATACTGGGCGCCGGCACGCTTGTAGAGGGCGACGAGTTTTTCGGGATCCCACTTTTCTGCTTTCCAACGGTGGATGACATCCTTGAAACCAGCCTGCGAAGGGTGGCCAAAGGTTCGGCGGTGGAAGGCGGTGACGTTCGCACCCCACAGCGGACCGTCCTCGAGATACAGGTGGCGCGCATACCAGTCGCCCATCGCCGGTTCGCACTGTGGTCCCCAATGCGCCCAGATGCCGAACTTCGCATCCCGGAACCATTCGGGTACTTGGTATTGTTTCAACGAAGACCAGGTGGCCTCGAATTTGCCCTTTGCAATAGGTTCGGCCGCGGTGCTCACGATTACGGACGGCGTGGCATAGCTGGGAATTTGCGCCAGAACGGCGGACCCGGTAAGCAGACCGAGGGCGGACCAGCGCAGGATGTTTAGGTGGAATTTCGACGACATGGGCTGAGGAGGATTTTGAATATGGTACCGAGCGAAGCGACAGTGCGACACTCAGGAATACTGGAACGGACCGGTTCTGTGTAGAGGCGCAATGTACTGTCCTACGGGACCAGCCTGAAAGTTGTCTCGGATTCAATTTAGTTAACTACTCTTGAGCTCTCCGTCTTTAACTCGTCGCCAGTGAGCCGTAAGGCTCACTGGCAAGGGCGTATAGGTATTACTTAACCAGCAAGACGAAGATCGAAATACTGAAGCGCGGGAGCGTCAGCGCAGTCGGCACCTCGGCGAGCGGAGCGCTGGTGATCGTCGGTTCTTTTGCATCTTCGCGTGTCGACGCAAGTCGCCAGAGTGTACCGCGCCCGGTTAAGTTTGCGCCGCCGATCTCAAGGGTGAGCGGCTGGCTGGCGTCGGTCGGGTTTAGCACGGCGACGGTGAGTGTGCGGCGATCGTCTGTCCACGCTGCCACAACATCCAGCGGGAAGGTATCACTACCGGCGTTGACGACGGGCTGTTCGCCGCCGGGAGGTTCGGTCGGTTTGGGCTGCGGCGAGTTGCCGGAAACTTCGACCGGGATCGAGCCATAGTGATCGCGATAAAGCTGAAAAACGAGACCGTTGGAGTTGAGTGCTGGTTGCGCACTGTCACGTGTGAGAAGTGAGGTGGCAAAAGTCTGCGCCGCCATCTGATAGAGATCGGAATGGCGAAACATCTCGTGAAAAATCCAACCATAAGCCGGGTAGGTTTCATATTTGCCGGGTATGTAGGCCCACTCGTCGAGATTGATCGGTTTAGGATGGGCGACCAGTTGTGGCAGGCGTTTTTCGTATTCCTTGTATTCCTCGTATTTGATGCGGACGTGATTGGCACCGCGGCGCATCCAGTCTGTGACGGGCTCCTGCGGGTCGTTGGCCACTTGGGCATTCGCGGCCAGATTGAAATGCGTGCCGCCGAAGTTATAGAAGTGCTCGCTGATGAGATCGATATTGTCGAAGCAGTTCACGAGCAGAGCGCCCGTCCAATCCGCCGGTGAGAGATAGTCTGGCACGATGTCCTTGCCGAGCAGGAGCGCTTGCTTAGCCCCCGTCATCGTGTCGGGCATTGCGCCGCAAGCGGTCAGGTTGATGGAGGGATCTACGCGCCTCATCGCCTTGGCAAATTGGTTATGCTTAAACAAAAACTGCTTCAGCGGCATGTAGCCGTATTGATAATCTCCCCACATTTCGTTGCCGATGCCCCAGAACTTTACGCGGTACGGCTCGGCATGGCCATTGGCGGCACGCTGTTTGCCCATGGGAGTATCGACGGATCCATTGGTGTATTCGACCCATTGCGCGGCGGACCAGGCGTCACCCGTGCCGGCGTTGACCGTGATGTAAGGCTCGACCTCGAGCAGGTGGCACATGGTTAGGAATTCATCGGTACCAATGTCGTTCGAATTAATAGGTCCCCAAACCGGGTCCTTGATCGGCGGGCGCCGGTCGGGATCGCCGATGCCATCCCGCCATTCATGCGCGGAAACGAAGTTACCACCGGGGAAACGATACACGGCCGAACGCAGACCCTTGAGGATGGCGATGGGTTCGGGACGCCAGCCCTGGACGTTGTTAGCCGACATCAAGGAAACGGCGCCGACATGAAACGAGCCGGTCCCGGTTCCGCAAATTTCGAAAGTGGCAGGACCATCGTTTTCCGCTTTAAATGAAAAAACGAACTTCTTGTAGTCCGGACTCAGCTTGCCGAGCGCCACGGACTGGCGCACCTCGGTCGGCCCGCTGCCCCAGACAAGATTGAGCGAGACGTTGGCCGTGGGACTGCCCGCCAGCTGGATGCGGCCCTCATAGGTCGTGCCTTTGGCGAGCTTAACGCCGGTCTGTCTAAAGCCACGCGGTTCAACACCGGAAAGGGTGACGAGAGGCGTATGGTCGCCCGCGAAAGGGGTATTCGTATCCATCACAACCGAATCCACGGGACCGATCGGATTCCACCGGCCAGGCCCTGCGTCGACTCGGCCGAAGCCGCCATCGCCCGGCCTGGATTTTGGTTTGGCTTCCTCCGGAGGTTTGGGACCGACCGGGTAATAGAATTTGCGATCATCCAGTAGTTCGCTCCAAAGGCTGGAGTAAATCATGTTGCCAGCGTGCTCGACGAATTGTCCGTAAACGTACGGAGAAATCGGGGCACTGGTTACGGCGGCATTAACCTTGGCCAATACGGGCTGGTTCGGTGCTGGGGATTGGGCGCGGGCGGCAAACGCGGCCAGAGCCATTATGATTATGCAGGGGGGTTTCATGGATAAGTTGGTTTATAGGAATGGCGGCGAGGTGAAGTTCACGGTTCTGCGCGCAGGAACCGCACGTCGAACAAACCGCCCGCCAGCCCCTGCGCGGCCACGAACCGAACGGAGATGCGTCGGTCCTTGGCCGCAGCGAGTACGGCGGCAGGAATAGTGTAACGCTTCTCGATGAACTCGCCGACCTTTTCTCCCGTGAGCTCCTGCTTTGCGATTGAGACGCCATTGGCAAGGATGTCGAACTTTCGTCCGGCGTCAGTTCCTGAATAGGTAACCGAAAGTACAACGGCTTTTTCGCCTCGGGTGTTGAGCGTGTACTCGATCATGCGGCCGTGACGCCAATGACGGCCACTGTAGAGGCCGGATTCTGTCCCCTCCCCTCTAAAGGCATGCTCGACTTCCGGCTGCTGCTCGCCCGGCACGACCGAGTCGAGGCTGGCGGCTTCGCGAGCAACCCGGGCGCGCTCGGCCCCGGCGAGTTGTTCTTTGCGCGTTGCGACGGCCTCGCGGGTCGTAACTTCCCAATACATTTGATACCGGGAATCGTGCAGACGGAAGAATGGAACCAGTGGCAAGCCGTCTGGCGTCGCAGGCTCCAGGACGCCTGTAAGTTTGAAATGCAAGGGCCCCGACGCGGGATCTGCCACGACATTGGAAGTGATCTTGTCGGCCGTAGTCAAAAGGACGGGCGCTTGATCGAGTGGCAATTCCGGCCCTGACGCCACGTGTGCCATCCGGCCGTCGTCCGCGCGCAGTCCGGTCATGTCCCACGTGCCTGCGGGATGAGCCAGCACGATAGGCCCACGCAGGATCGCATACCAGCTCGAGCCATCTGGGAGCCCTTCAATCGAAGTATGCATAGGCATTGCTATTTCCACGGTGTCGCCATTTTGCCATTCGCGCCGAACCTCGACATAGGAGGAAGGCGCGGAGGTAACCGGCACCGGCTTGCCATTGACCTTGACGCCGTAGGCTCCGGAGGAGACCCAGCCGGGTTGCCGCAAATGCAGCGTGAACTTTTGTGGCTGAGCAAGCGTGAGCGTGAGCCGAGTGCTCTCTTCATCGGGAAATGCTGTCTCCTGCCGCAAGGTCAGGCCCCGTTGCTTATCCTTCAATTCGGAGGCGACGAAGAGGTTGACGTAAATTCCATCCTGGGCGTGCGCATAGATGAACGCACCGTACTTGCCGGGATTTTCCATGCCGGTGCCAACGCAGCACCAGAAGGCCTCGCCTGGCACGGAATAGACGCGGTAGTGATCGGGCCGGATCGGCGTGAAATAGACATAGCCGGGGTGGGCGGGATTTATAGCCGATAAGATATGGTTGTACAACGCCCGCTCGTAGTAGTCGGCGTAGCTGGCTTTCGGTTCGCGGGCGAAGAGTTCTTCCGTGAGCCGAAGCATGTTGTAAGTGTTGCAGGTTTCAGGGCCCTCCCGGTGCAGGAGCAGTCCGCTGAAATCATGCGGATCGTTGAAATGCTCAGATACGCTGTTCCCGCCGAAAGCGACGGAGCGAACTTTCGTCACCGTTTGCCAAAAGAAACGTGCCCCCGCTTCATCCGCCTTGTTGTCCGTTAGTGTCGCGATGCGCTCGAGGCCGACGACTTTAGGAATCTGCGTATTGGCGTGTTTGCCGGTCAGCTGATCCTTTTGCGCGATCAGAGGATCGAGGATGGCGTGGTGATTGAAACGTTCCGCGGCAGCTAAATATTTTCGGTCTTTCGTCATCGCGTAGAGATCGGCCAAGACTTCGTTCATACCACCGTGCTCCTGATTGAGCATCTGCTGCATCTGCTCATCGCTGAGATGCGACGTGAGGCTCACGCACCAGTCTCCCAAATGCACCAGCACCTCGCGTGCCGTGGTGTTGCCCGCTTCCAGATATGCGTCGCGTAGGCCGGCCAAGGTTTTGTGAACGTTATACCAAGGCACCCACTTTCGGTTGATCGCTTCAACGTCGCCGCCGGCGATTGCTTTCCATAACTCATGGCTACCGGGAACACCGCCGACATAGCCGTCACCGTTGGCGTTTTGGCAGGCCTGCAATTCGGCGATCATGTGCTCGAGTCGTTGGCGAAGCTGCGCATCTTTCGTGTCTTCTCCGGATGCGATCATGTGGGCCAGAGCGGACAGATAATGCCCAGCAGTATGCCCATCCAAACCGCTGCTCTCCCAATTGCCATAAGGCTGGGCTTTGAGTGGCAACCCCGCCTCGCGCCGGAAAGGAGCAAGCAAACGTTCTGGATCAAGCGCGAGGACGTAGTCGCGATTCGCTTTCACGGCCGGCGAGAAAGGCCCCGTTTCCAGCAGGCGGACAGAATCCAGCGGATACAAGTGAACCGGCGTGTCAGCAACCGTCGCGCTTTCGGAAGCGACGACTGACGCGGTAGCAAGAAGCGGAGCGAAAAGGAAGGATATCGAGAGAAGTTTCATGACGTGAAATTTATTGCTGCAACGGCGAGCGCGCATTGCAGAGGAGGTAGAGAAGAGTGATGAGATGTTTCATTGGGAGAGGGTGATGCCTGGCGATCGGGAATGGCAGATTTAGTCGGAGGTCTCGCGCTTTTGTTTTTGCCGAGTAACGCCGATGTCGGACGGGGGCTTCGAATCTAGCTGGGTATGGGCGGCGGTGAGTGACCGCCCAGTATAGGAAACAACGAGGTCGGGCGTCGCTTCGGTGCCCGCCCCCACCCCGCGACCCCGACGAACCCAGGTTATCCGGAAAAGGCGTTGTTCAATCATGCCGGGGAAAGACCCCACGCGATTTCCGATGGTGAGGATTTGCCGTGTCTCATCCCAGTGCAGCGGGATCGTGGCGCGTGCGCCTTTTTCATAGGAATAGTCGACACCGTCATCTTCGTAGAACGTGTAGTCGGCATCGGCGCCAGTATAGATGCGTAGCTCGATCGGGTCGGCCAGAGATTGGTCGGCATACTCCGCCACCGGGCCTATCGGCAGAATCGATCCGGCGCGAACGTAGAGCGGTATGCGTTCCAGCGGCGCGCCGGCAACGACGGTGCGACCACCCAGCGCGTGCTCGCCGGTCCAGAAGTCGAACCAGCCGCCAGAGCTTGCTGGCAGGTACACGGGCCATTCTTTCACGCCAGGCGCCAAAACAGGTGCCACCAGAAGTGCGGGACCAAACATAAACTCCGCCTTTTGCTCGAGCGCTTGGACATCGCCCGGAAAATCCAGAACGAGCGGGCGCATCAGAGTCGACCCAGCAAAGCTTACGCGTGCCGCCTCGCTGTAGATGTAGGGTAAAAAGCGATAGCGGAGTTCGAGCCAGCGGCGAGTCTCAGCCTCAAAGGTCGCGCCATAACGCCAGGGTTCGGTGTCGGTCTGATAACCATGCACGCGCATCAGCGGCGAGAACGTTGAGTACTGAAGCCAGCGCAGAAAACGCTCGCGGTATTCAGGATCGGAATACTGTTTCGGTCCTGGACGAAAGAATCCACCGGTGTCCGTCGTCCACCACGGAAGGCCGGTGACCACGTAATCGAGCCCTGCGGCGACCTGGCGGCGTAACGTTTCCCAGCTGTTACCGATGTCACCGGACCAGGTGGCCGAAGCGAACCGTTGCTGACCGGGAAAAGCACTGCGGGTCAGAATCATCGCACGACGATCCGGCGCATCCTTGCGCAGTCCTTCATAAACGGCGCGACTGACAAACAGCGGATAGCTATTGCGCATCCGCTCCCCTGCTCCGGCGTGCGTCTGGCGGCCTGCGAGGTCGTCATTTTCTGGTTCGGTGGCATCAAGCCACCACGCATCGATGCCGAGAGGCAGGAGGCGCGTGCGGAAACTTTCCCAATAAAAGGCCGCTGCCGCCGGGTTGAAGAAATCCACCCACTGCGTTCCCGGTATGAAATAGTTCCGCTCGACAAATTCGCGACCGAGTTCAGAAGCCGGATCGATCTTCGACCAGACCGACAACATCAACCGCGTATGCTGCTCGTGCAGCGTCCGCGTCATCGCCGCGGGATCCGGATAGTCGGCCTCGTCGAAGCGCATGGCGTTCCAGCCGTGGCGCCCCCAGTACTGCCAGTCTTGCACGATAACATCCATCGGCAGGTGGCGCGCGCGAAATTCGGCCGCATTGTCGAGTAGCTCGGCCTGCGATTTGTAACGTTCTCGACAGTGTATGTAACCGAGCGCCCACCGTGGCATCATCGGCACAGGCCCGGTGAGCTGGCGGTAAGCGGCGGTGATCTGATCGCCCTTGCCGGCGATGAACACGTAGTCAAGCGACTCGGCCACTGGTGAACGAAACTCAGTTATGTCGCGTGTCGCGCGTAAGCTCAGCACCGGGCGATCCTCCTTCACGCCGGTCACGCGCACGGTGTGCTCGCCGGCGCTCAGATTGGTGAACCAGCTCGTTGTTGGCGGCAGCCACAGGTTTTCGAAATCAACGACGATGTGACCGTCGATTTCCACGTGCCAACGCCGCGCCATCTTCTGGCCGACATCGAGAAAGAACGCCTGCCGGCCCGCGCGAACGACCGTGAAGCGACCGGCGAAGACGCTCTCGCGCCGGACCTCGCGGCGCGTGCCATCGGTCGTGGTGATGTCAACGGCGGACGAAGTACCGGCCGCCTCCTCGGCCGTGAGGGGAATGCTTTCGTCAGCGGGATCAAATTCCGTGAGGCCATAGTTGTGCCAGAGTAGACCGAACCCACGGCTTGAGATAATAAATGGAATTGCAATCTGCGTGTTGACCTGGGTGAGCCGGCGTGGCAGGTCGCGGACATTAAGAAAGCCGTCCTGAAATTGCCCCAGGCCGAACAAGCGTTCCTCCGGCGGCGAATCGAAACCTTGAGCGACGGCCCAGGTGGGCTCGCCCTGAACCGTGGCGGCCTCGACCCGGCGGGTGCCCGGCAACTCACGCAAGAGAACCCGGCCTGTAGCGTCGGTAAAGGTGATCGCTCCTGTCGCACGATCGATGGCCACATGGAGTTGCGCCAACTCGAGTGTGATCGACTGCGCGGATTCACGTACGTGAAACGCAGGAGGCGCGACCTTCTCAGACAGGATCAGACTCGGCGCCTCGGGTGCTTCGCCACGGGTGAAACGAACGCGCACCGCGTTGTCCAGCAGCGATTGAACTGTGAGCCGGCCACCCTCGACCGGCAACGAGACGACACCGCGATCTCCAGCGGTTTCCGCTTCAATGCGGACACACGCCAGGCCGCAGACGAGCGTTAGAATCGCGAGAAGAGAGCGGGCGGGAATCATGATAGAGGAAAGAGTGGCCGCGTTGGTCATTTCGGAAAACGCGACGGCAAGGTCAGGGGTGGTTGATGAGGCTGAGTTAACAATAGAGAGAGCGATCTAGGCTCTCATACCATCTCTCTTTCAAACGCATAATAACCTGAGTGGTAGGGACGGACCGCTCGGCCGTCCGGTTGGATGTGGGCCGGGGGCAGGCGACGTTGGCGGACGACCCGGCGGGTCGTCCCTACCTTTACCTCTTTTGGTATGTTTGAGTGAGAATTGGTATCAATCATGGTTGTGGCGCCAGTTCGGCGGCATAACCGCCCGCCGGGGCGAGGGAGATCTCGACGGTGGAATCAGCGGTGACTGCGGACGTCGTGTCGGAGATTTTTTCCGGCTGCTTGGTCGATTCGGCGGTGTCGGCGAACGCTCGCAGCTTCCACTTACCCGCCCCGATAAATTTCAAGGGCACGCGCAGCGTGAGCGGGGCGTCGCCATTCATCGCGGCGAGATACCAACGCGCGCCAGAGCGGCGAGCGATAACAACATGTTCGGCAACCTCGGCAGAGAGGACGACCGTGTCGTCCCAAACGGTCGGCAAGCCCCGGAAAAATTCCACGCCGGGTTGGCCGCGATAGTTTTCCGGACTGTCGCAGAGGCAGAGCTGGGGGCTGAAATACGCGACCGTCATGGCGAGCTGTCGCGCGCGGGTACCGACGACCTGTGCCGGCTGGGTGACCTTGAAATCTGCGGCGGTGCGATTAAGGAAACCGCCAGGCGTGAAGTCCATCGGCCCGAGCAGACCGCGCGTGAACGGCAGCGTGATTGTGTGCACCGTCGTGCAGGCGTCGGTCCTGATCTTGTTGTATTCGTTACCGAGGACGCCCTCCTGCGTGATGTAATTTGGCCACGTGCGCGCGAGGCCGGTCGGCTTGTAGGCGCCGTGAAGGTCAACCAGCAGCTTGTAGCGCGCGGCCGCCGCGAGCACGGCGGCGTACCACTGGACCGTCTCCTGTCCATCGTGGTTCATGAAGTCGATCTTCACACCAGCGATACCCCAGGCCGCGACTTGGGCGAACACCTTGTCGAAGCCCTGGCGCTCGAGATCGTGCGAGTCGATCCAGAGCAGAAGCCGGACATTCCGCTCGCGGGCGTAAGCGACAAGACCGGGGATGTCGACGTGGGCTGCCGGCTTGGTGAGGTCGGCCTTCGGGTTGTTCATCGGCTCATACCAGAACCAGTCGATGAGCTGGTAAGGAAACCCCATTTCGGCAGCGAAATCGATATACTCCTTGTGCGAACGCGTGTCGCCGCGGGAATTGAGGCCCTTGAAATCGGGCTGGGTCGGATTGATCCCGGTCCACCAGACGTCCCACGCAGTGACACCGGGCTTGATCCAGGCGGTATCGCCAATTTGCGAGGGCGTGGCCAGGGTCGCGATAAATTCGCTGGCGACAAGATCCTTGGCCGTTCGGGCGAGTTGGATCGTGCGCCACGGGCTGAGACGCCGGTCGTGCCCAACCACCAGACAGCGACCATCTTTGCGGGAGGCGAGTGCCACACGGGCTGCGGGCCGCGGTGTGCCGTCGACGCCTGGTCCGGCGGCGGCGGCAAACATCCCCGCCCAATCGAGCAGGTCAGCCTCGGCGATCGCTGCATAGCCGTGCGGCAGTTGCACCAACAATGGCAGGACATGGGGACGAGCGAGGTCGCTGCCTAGCTCTGTCAGGCGCTTTTTCGGATACTGGCATTCGGCGCAATCGGAGAAATCCCCCGCCCAGCAAGTCAGGTCCGAAGGGAAGACGAACTCGGTACGCTCGTTGGTGACAACGTAGTCCGCGAGCCCGGGCTGCACCGGGATTTCGTAGCGCAGCGCCACGCCCTGATCGTAGGCGCGCACGATCAGGTTCAAACGCGACGGCGCGGCGGCTTGTTCTTTCAGCTCGATCTTCAGCTCGCGATAGTGGTCGCGCACCGAACGATGCTGGCCGAAGGAGTTCTCCCACGTTGAGTCGTGTTCACTCCGCGTGGCCGCGACGATGGCGGCCAGACGACCGAGCGAGAAGCCACCCGCGAAATCCAACCCCAGCTGCGAATCGACGAGAACCGCCTCGCCGTCGTAAGCAACCCGGTAGCGGAGGCCCGCAGTGTCGTTGACCGTCACAACCACGTGGCCATCGGGTGACGCGACGGATTCCTCCGATGCGTGCAATGACAGCGAGAACGTCGT
>Ga0302323_100000567_pt1 | contig 29568 bp, 27 predicted proteins | sample Fen_T0_3_FD_201950 | JGI IMG/M metagenome (GOLD analysis project Ga0302323, IMG submission 201950) | Peat permafrost microbial communities from Stordalen Mire near Abisko, Sweden - Fen_T0_3 | ecosystem: Environmental > Terrestrial > Soil > Wetlands > Permafrost | place: Sweden: Abisko...
TGTCGCCCATGACGAACAACTGGCCCGGGGGCACTTGCTGCGGGCCCCACTCGGAACGCTCACTGCCGCGCTCCTGGTCGTCCGGACGCCCGAAAGAGCCGAGGAAGTACACGTAGGGTTCTTTGAGTGCCTGCCCATCGACGTAGACCACTCGATCGCGAACCTCGACGGTCTCGCCCGGTAGACCGATCACACGCTTGATGTAGTCCTTCTGCGGATCCTTCGGATACTTGAAGACCACTACATCGCCACGACGAATCGCGCGCGTCGGGCAGACGGCGCGTTCGAACGCGTTTGCGACTGGCGCGAAGATGCATTTGTTGACGAGCAGGTGATCGCCGATCAGAAGGTTCTGTTCCATCGAGCCCGACGGGATCTTGAAGGCCTGCACGACGAAGGTGCGCACGAATAGCGCGAGAATGAAGGCCACGACGAAGGACTCGAGGTACTCCCGCGCTGTGGACTTCTTCGGCTTGTCCGGATTGCCACGCTCCGAGCGCTCCACGGGCTCCATTCTAGCCGAGTCCGAGCGTCTCGCTGCGACGCGATGTGCTCGACGACCCATCAGTTCACCCGCAGCACGGCCTGAAAGGCCTCTTTAGGAATGTTTACCCGCCGGACCGGTTTCATGCGCTGTTGCCTTCCTTTTGGTCTTCGAACAGCCTGTGTTTGCGCACGGAGTGCTGCTTGATCGCGACGCCGCGCTCGCGCTCGAGCAGGCCACCTGAAAGCGTGGTCTCGCCGTGGTCGATGCGATCGATGCTCGAGAAGTTGCGGATGTACTGCCGCTGAACCATGCTTTAGGTGCCTTAGGGGACTCGCCGATCGCCGCGGCACTGCCCGCTCGCCCGGGCTTGCCTCACCCAACTGCAGCGAGCCACGAGTCGCAAAATATAGCACGCCGTCACGATATCGACGTCCGGCGCGCTGCGCCGCGGGCACCGCCCTAAAGGCCGCTATGCAGCCACGGACCACCCGGCGCCAGAGACCGGCGGCGGCAAGCCGGCGCAGCGCGGTTGATCGCCGCGGCCTTCGGTGGTAGAACGCTCTTAGTGGCTCTACGCAGCACGGTCAGGGATCGCTCCTGCCGGGAGTTGAGCGCTTGTCCGGCGCGCTAGCCTGAGAGAGAGGAAGAGAGATGCTCAGAAAGATCCTCGCGGTCGACGACTCCGCGCTGATCCACCAGATGTACAAGCTCTTCCTCTCGCGCTACAAGAACTGCAAGCTGGTCAGCGCGATGAACGGGCTCGAAGCCCTGGAGAAGCTCGGCCAAGAAGAAGGCATCGACCTGATCCTCCTGGACATCAACATGCCTGTAATGAACGGCCTCGAGTTTCTGCAGCGGCTGCTCAAGGAACCTGCCTACCAGCAGATCCCCGTCATCATCATCTCGACCGAGGGCAAGGAGGAAGACACGATTCGCGGGCTCAAGATGGGGGCGAAAGGGTACGTAAAAAAGCCATTCCAGGCCTCTGAGCTGCACGGCCTTATCGAGAAGATCACGGCGGCGTCCTGATCCCCGCCGGGCGGCAGGGCCCGCGGTCGCGCGAGCGGGTGCCAGCCGGGATGCTGAGGCACGATGAGCGAGCCGACCATATCGCCTGAGCTGATCGGCATCTACGTCGAGGAGGCGCGCGCGCACCTCGAGGCCTTGGATCACTGCCTGCTGACGCTCGAGCGCGACGGACTGGACGCCGAAGCCATCGCTGCGGTGCTCGGACCGTTGCACACGCTCAAGGGCAACAGCGGCATGATCGGTTTCTCCTCGATCAAGGACTACGTTCACCGCCTCGAGGATGCCTTTGCGCGCGTCAACGATGGGGCGCTGCCGCTCGCGCCGGACGTCTTCGACGTGCTCTTTTCGGGCGCCAGCGCGCTGCGCGAAGCCATCGAGCAAGCCTGTCAGGTAGGTCAGGAGACGCAGCCGCTCGACGCGACGACGGCGACCCTCGCGGCGCTGGTCGCGCGCGCAACGACGCCACCCGCGCCCGTCGCAAAGTCCGCTCCGAGCCCCGCGGCACCATCCCCAAGTCCCCTTGCTCCGCTACCGGTGTCGCGCGCCGTGGCCACCGCGACGGATTCTGCCGGCAAGAAGGCCGCCGAAGCTCAGCAGTACGTGGCCGCACGCTCCAACCTGCTACGCGTCGAGTTCTCCAAGCTCGATCAGCTGCTGAACTTGGTCGGCGAGCTGATCATCTACCGCACCAAGCTGCAGCAGGTTGGCAAGCGCTTGGCTGAGACGCTTGAGACGCACGGCGCGGCGCAGGAGCTGTTGTCGGCGGTGGCGCAAGTGGCGGGGGTCAGTGCGCAGCTGCAGGAAATGGTCATGCAGATCCGCATGCTGCCTGTGCGCCAGGTCTTCGAACGCTTCCCACGCATGGTGCGCGACTTGGCGCGGCAGCAGGGCAAGGACATCGAGCTGATCGTCGAAGGCGAGAGCACGCGCGTCGACAAGGCCATCATCGACGAGATTGGCGAGCCTCTGGTCCACATGCTGCGCAACAGCATCGATCACGGCATCGAGCCACCCGACGTGCGACTGGCCCGTGGCAAGACCCCGACCGGGACGATCCTGCTCTCGGCCGCCCAGGAATCCAATCACGTGCTGATCACCATCATGGACGACGGGGCTGGCGTGGACGCAGCCGTCGTGCGTCGCCGTGCGATCGAGCGTGGCCTGATCAAGCCGGATCAATCGCTCTCGGAGCGCGAGGCGATCCAGCTGATCTTCGCCCCAGGCTTCTCCACCGCCGAAAGGGTGACGGAGGTGTCTGGTCGCGGCGTGGGCCTGGACGTCGTGCTCAAGGCCATCGAGCATCTGAACGGGTTGGTCGAGGTCGAGTCCGTACCGGGCGTGGGGACGAAGTTCATCATTCAGTTGCCGCTGACCCTGGCGATCATCTCGACGCTGCTGGTCGAAGTCGCAGGCAGTCTGTACGCCATCCCGCTCTCGACGGTCGTCGAGAGCCTCAGATTCGCGACCTCCGATGTACAGCACATCAAGGGCCGCAGTACCCTGCGCCTGCGCGACCGAATCGTCCCGCTCGCGCGCCTGGCTGGCATCTTCGGGCTGCCCAGCCAGAAGCAGCGCGAGCGTGAATACGCGGTGATCGTCGGTCGCGGAGACAAGCAGCTGGGGCTGGTCGTCGACGGCTTGGCAGGGCAGCAGGAGGTCGTCATCAAGGCATTGGACGCAGTGGCGACTACTACCCACTCGGCGGTGGCAGGCGCCACGATCATGGGCGACGGCCGCGTGGTTCTAATCGTAGACGTGCCCGCGCTGTTCGAGGGAGGCCGCCGGATGACGCACGTTCACGAGCACACTGAGACGGCGTCACTGCCGTGAGCCCGATGCGCACTACGAACGCTACGGCGACGGGCTCACTCGCTCAGGAGGCGCACCGATGAGCCGCACTTCCGCAACGCGCAAACGCGCACCGCAAGGGTCGGCGTCGCGCCCACAGCCGCAGACGAAGGACTCACGCGTCGCGCAAGACGAGATGTTGGACGACGGCTCGCCCGACCGGGCCGCGTCCGGGCCGCGTATCAGCCTGCCGCCCTCGGGCCTGGCGCAGGACATATTGGCGCGCGAGGACGCCAAATTCATCGAGAGCGCTCCAGTGCCAGAGACGGTCGCTGCGGTGCCGGCGGCGCGCACCGACAGCCTTTCGTTCCTGCTGGCGCCTGCGCGGGAGGAGAAGAAACCGGTCGAGGCCACCGAGCATCTGGTGACCTTCCTGCTGGGCTCCGAGGAATACGGCCTCGACGTGCGCTTGGTGCAGGAGATCATCCGGCTAACGGAGATTACGCCGGTGCCGCGCGCTCCGGACTTCGTCAAGGGCGTGATCAATCTGCGGGGGCGCATCATCCCGGTCGTCGACCTCAGGCGCAAGTTGGCCCTCGGGGAGGTGGACGCTAGCGCGCGCACGACGCGCGTTGTGGTCGCGCGGCTGCGTGACCGCCTCGTGGGACTGCTCGTGGACGGCGCCTCGCAGGTACTGAAGGTGCCGGTCTCGCTGATCGAGCCTGCCCCGGAAGAGATCCTCGAGGTCGACGCTGACTACATCCGGGGCGTGGCCAAGCTTGCCAACCGACTGGTGATCCTAATGGACCTGGCGCGCGTGCTCGCCCTGGAGGGGCACGAGGCGCCCCCAGAGGGCCTTGAGGCGTAGCTCCGGAGGTGTGGCGCATGAACTTCTCAGAGACGCACGCACGCTCGCTGCAGACGAGGCTCGCCTGGCTGGTCCTGCTGACGACGCTTCTAGTGACGGTCGCGCTGGCGGTCTTCGTCGGTGTGCTGGCAGGAAGCGCCCTGTTCCTCAAGGCGGCTGGTGCTGCCCTCTTGTTGACCGGCGTGGCTTACGCCTTTGGGCTGCCGCTCACACGGCGTTGGCTGGCGCCCGTGAGCGCGATGGTCGAGGTGGCCGGTGCGGTGGCCAAGGGCGACCTGACGCGTCGCGTCCAGGTCTCGAGCACGGACGAGCTGGGCGTTCTCGGCAGCAGCCTGAGCGAGATGGTCGACAACCTCAGGCGCGTGGTGGACAAGATCCACGAGACCTCCGAGCAAGTGGCCGCTGCGGCCGGACAGATCTCTGCCAACACGCGCATGATCATGCGCGGCGCGCAGTCTCAGGCCCAGGCCGCCGAGGAGACTTCGACGTCGATGGAAGAGATGGCCGCCTCGATCCAGACTGTCGCGGGCAACGCGCAGCACCTGGCTAGCTACGTCGAAGAGACCTCCAGCTCCATCACGGAGATGGGTGCTTCGATCGAGGAAGTGGCCCGTTCGAGCTCGACGCTGGCGACCACCGTGAGCGAGGCCGCGGCCACCGTCGAGGAGATGACGCTTTCCGTGGATCAGCTGGCGAAGAACCTGGAGCTCCTGGAACAGACCATCACCGAGGCCTCGGCGACCATCGAGGAAATGACGTCTTCGCTGGAGAGCGTGGCCCGCAGCGCAGAGGTCATGAACGTGGTCGTGGAGCGCACGAGCCACACCGTGGCGGAGATGGCTGGCGCGGTGAAAGACGTGGCCACGATCGCCGAGGAGGCCGACCACATCAGCCGCAAGGCCAGCCAGGATGCTCGCATCGGCGACGAGGCGGTGGGCCAGACCATCATCGGCATGAAGGCCATCGCGGAAACGATGGAGAACAACGCCCGCGTGATCACGAGCCTGGGCCGCAGCTCGCAAGAGATCGGCAAGATCGTGCAGGTCATCGAGGAGATCGCCGATCAGACCAACCTGCTGGCGCTGAACGCGGCCATCGAGGCGGCCCGCGCGGGTGAGGCCGGCCGCGGCTTCGCGGTCGTGGCCGACGAGGTCCGCAGCCTGGCCGAGCGCTCCGTCGAGGCGACCAAGGAGATCAGCGCCGTCATCCGCCAGGTGCAGGCGGAGACGAGTACCGCGGTGGAGACGGCGCGCCTGGGAGCGACCGGCACGAAGGAAGGCATCGTGCTGGCGGACCGCGCCGGTCTGGCGCTGCGCAGCATCATCGAGTCGGTCACGCGTTCGAGTCAGCTCATGGCCGAGATCGCCGCTGCCACCGCCCGACAATCGCGGGCCTCGGCCGAGGCGCTCAAGACAGTCGCGGACATGAACACCGCCACCGGCCAGGTGCTCACGGCCGTGCGCGAACAGGCGGCCGGTTCGAAACAGATCCGCGAGGCGGTGGAGCACGTCAATCGCATCACGGCGCAGGCGGTGTATTCGACCAAAGAGCAGGCTGCCGGCGGCCGGCAGGTTCGGCTGGCGGTCGAGAACATGAACCGCATCGCGGCGCAGGTGAGCACAGCCGCTCGGGACCAGGCCGAGGGCAGCCGACAGATCGTGCGGGCCGTCGAGAACATGAGCCGCATGACACAGCAGGTCTCCCTGGCGACCACTGAGCAGAAGCGTGGCGGAGAGCTGGTGGTCAAGGCTATGGAGAACATCTCGGAGATCGCTCGCGACAACCTCGCCACCGTGGAGGAGATGTCGCGGGCGACTGCGAACCTGGCCGAGCAGGCCGACGGGCTGGCAAAGCTCACAACCGTCTTCCGTCTGGCATGAACACGCGAGGCGCGGGCTTGCGAGGTGCGCCGCGCCACGCCGCGTCCGGCAAGCGTTGCGGGTGAGGCGTGGACATCGAGGTACAGTCCGCGGTCGCGGCCCTGAGATCGGCGGAGGAGTCCGTGCGACGGCACGCGGTCGACCAGCTCGGTCGCTCGCGCGTGCCAGCCGCCATCGCGCCGCTCTTGCTCGCAGTCGCCGACGAAATTTGGTCCGTGCGTCAGGCCGCCACTACCCACCTCGTGAACTTCGCGACTGCAACGCTCTTACCAGCGCTTGAGGCCGCGCTCCGGGACCACGACAACGCGACCATGCGCAACGCAGCAATGGAGATCTACGTGCGGCTCGGGCCGACGGCCGTGCCAGCGCTCGTCGACCTCCTGAAGGATGCGGACGACGAAGTGCGCACGTTCGCCGCGGTGATGCTGGGCTCCCTGCGCGACGCGCGCGCCGTGGCGCCTCTGGTCGCTACCCTGAAGGATGAGAACGTCAACGCCCGCCACGCGGCCGCTGCCAGCTTGGGGCAGATCGGCTCCCCAGAGGCCGTGCCGGCGCTGATCGAGGCCTTGCGTTCCGAGGTGTGGCTGCAGTATCCGGCGATCTACGCCCTAGGCGAGATCGGTGACGTGCGCGCAAGCGACGCCCTGCTGGAATTGCTGGGCGTCGAGCCCCTGCGCGGTGCAGTGCTGGAAGCGCTGGCCAGCGTCGGCGGTCGCGACGCGTTGACGAGCGTCATCCCGTCGCTCCACGACGCCGATCCGAACCTGCGCACCGCCGCGATACGCTGCATCGTGGCCATCGAACAGCGCGCCACCGCCCAAGGAGAGAGCCTCGATCCACGCGTGCAAGCTGCACTGGGGCGCGAGGACCTCATCGAGCACTTGCTGCATGCCCTAGGCGACGATGACGTCGACAACCGCAAGACGGCCGCCATCACCTTGGGCTGGCTGCGGGAGCCACGCGCCGAGCCTGACCTGATCGAGCTTCTGGGCCAGCCAGGCCTCGAGGAGTACGCGGCCCATGCGCTGGTGTGCATCGGTTTCCAGGACAGGCAAGCCTATCTCGCCGGGTTGAATCACGCCGCCGATCCCGTACGCCAGGGCACCGTGCGCTGTCTGGCCTGGATCAGACCGCCGGAGGCAACGTCCCTGGTGGCGCCCCTGATTCACGACCCCTCGCCTGAAGTGCGCGCCGAGACCGCGGCCGCTATCGGCCGTCTGGGCGACGAGGACGCCGCCATGCTGTTGCTGGCGCTATTGGGCGACGAGAGCGAGCGTATCCAAGAGAGCGCCATGGAGGCATTGGCGAGCCTGCCGTCGGGCAAGGTCGTGCCGGTCCTCTTGGCTGCCAGCGCCGGCGCCGATCTCGGCGTGAGCATCCGGGCGATCGAGACCCTCGGGCTCGTGCGCGATCCGCTAGCCGCGCCTGCGCTGACCAACCTCGCTCACGATGCGCGTGAGCAGGTGCGGCGCGCCGCGCTCAAGGCCCTGGGAGAGATCGACGCACCGGGCGTAGCGAGCGTGCTCGAAACCGGCTTGCTGGACGAGAGCAGCGTCGTACGGCAGCAGGCCGTGATTTCACTCGGCCGGCTGCGCGAACCGGCCGCGATGGCTCAGTTGCTGCCTCTGCTTGGCGAGGCCGATCCGAAGCTACGTTATGTCGTGATTCGCGCGCTGGGTCAGCTGCGCAACCCGTTGGCTATCCCGCATATCGTACCGTTCCTGGCCGACGCGCGCGCCGAGCTGCGCTTCGCGGCAGCGGAGGCCCTTGGGGAGGCCCGCGCGACGAGCGCAGTGCAGCCGCTCATCGCCGTCCTGCAGGACGGCGACCGCAACCTCAGGCGCATCACCGCCGAGAGTCTGGGCCACATCGGCGATCCCCAGGCCGTGTCAGCCCTGTTGCTCGCGCTGGACGATCCGCACTGGAGCGTGCGCTGTTCGGCCGCGACCGCGCTCGGTCGCATACGCAGTCCCAAGGCCACGCGCGTGCTGCTCGATCATCTGGCCGACGAGGATGCCACGGTGCGGCGCGCGGTCGTGGCTGCCCTGGGGGAGATCGGAGATGCGCGAGCCGCACAGCGCCTGACGGAGATCCTCGATGATCCCAGCCTCCAGGCCACGGCCTTGGAAGCCCTGCGACACATCGGCGGGCCCGCCCTTCCGGAGATTGAGCGCACGCCGGCGAAGATCGGGCCCGAAGCCCGTTGTCTGCTCGTGAACCTGGTCGGTAAGATCGAGGACGACCGCGCCGCCCGTTTCCTGATCCAGGCGCTGTCGGACTCCGTGGCGGCCGTGCGCGCTGAGGCAGCGCGGGCGCTGGGCGATGCCGGCCACCTCGAAGCCGTGCGCCACCTCACCCAACTCAAGACCGCCGACCCCTCCCAGGAGGTGCGACACGCGGCCAGCTCCGCCTTGCGCAGGTTGGGGCCGCGGTCCAGGGCATGATGCACGCTCTCGAGCAGGGTTGCCCGTCGCGGTAGCGCGCATGTGGGATGCCTTCGATCGCGAGGTTGAGCTCTCCGAGGAGGAGTTCCGGCTGCTGCGCGATTTCCTGCACGAGACCTTTGGCCTGTATTTCGACGACAACTCACGCTCACTCCTGCGCTCGCGTCTGTTGGGACGGCTGACGACTCTGGATCTCGGCTCTTTCGAGGACTACTACCACTACCTGCGCTTTGGCCCGCAGCGCGCGCACGAGCTCGAGAGCATGGTCAGCCACCTGACGAACAACGAGACCTATTTCTTCCGCGAGGCGACTCAGCTGCGGGTCTTCTCCGACAAGGTCCTGCCCACGCTCCGGGAGCGCAAGTTGGCCGCCGGCGAGCGCCGGCTGCGCGTGTTGTCGGCCGGATGCTCCACTGGCGAGGAGCCGCTATCGCTAGCCATGATCCTGCTCGATAGTGGCCAGTTCTTCTGGAACTGGGATCTGCAAGTCGTCGGCATGGATATCGATGCGACCGCGCTCGACAAGGCGCGGCGCGGCCTCTACTTCCGCAATTCGTTTCGCGCGGTCGAGGAAGCGCTCGTCGCGCGGCATTTCACGCCTGAGGGCACAGGGCAGCTCGTGAAGGAAAGCGTCCGCCGCCTGGTCACGCTGCGTCAGGGCAACCTCGTGGAACGGGCCAGCTACGCGGGGCTGACGGCGTTGGACGCCGTGTTCTGCCGCAACGTCCTGATCTACTTTTCCGACGATTCCATCCGTCGATCCGTGCAGATCTTCTTTGACTGTCTCGCGCCCGGCGGCTATCTCTTCCTCGGCCACGCCGAATCGCTCTCGCGCATCACGGACATCTTCACGCCGATCCGCTTTCAGGGTGCCTTGATCTACCAGAAACCTCCAGAGGTGACGCAGTGACGATTCGCGTTCTTGTCGTCGACGACTCCGCGTTCGTCAGGCGTGCGCTGGCCCGCATCCTCGGCGGCGTGTCGGACGTCGAAGTGGTCGGCACGGCCGCCGACGGAGTGGAGGGCATCGAGCAGGTCAAAGCCCTGCGGCCCGACGTCGTGACGCTCGACATCAAGATGCCACGCATGAGCGGTCTCGAGGCTCTACGGCGCATCATGGAGGAGTGCCCGGTCCCGGTGCTGCTGCTTTCGTCTCTGACCTCGGAAGGGGCCGACGTCACGCTGCGCGGCCTCGAGCTGGGCGCCATGGACTTCGTCGACAAGTCCAATGCTCAAGGACACATGAATCTCGGCAGCCTGGCCGAGGAGCTGCTCGCCAAGATCCGGGCGCTGGCCGGCGTGCCGCAAGCACGGTTGCGCGCGCGCCGCGCTGGGGAGCCGGCCGCGGTACCCGCGCCAGAGCCGCACCTCAGGCGCATCGAGGTGGTGGCCATCGGTACCTCGACTGGCGGGCCCACGGCGCTTCAGGCCATCATTCCGCGCCTGCCGGAGAGCCTGGCCTCTCCCATTCTAGTCGTGCAGCACATGCCGGTCGGCTTCACGCGCTCTCTCGCCGAACGCCTCAATGCCCGCAGCCTGGTCGCCGTGCGCGAGGCCGAGGATGGCGAGGTGTTGGCACCCGGGCAGGTCTATATCGCGCCAGCCGGCGTGCATATGAAGGTCCGTCGCCGCGGTGCGGTGCGTGTCTGGTTGGACGAGGAGCCGCGCTCAGCGCTGCACCGGCCGTCCGTAGACGTGCTCATGACCTCCGTGGCGCACGCCTACGGCTCGCGGGCGATGGGAGTCGTGCTGACCGGGATGGGCTCGGATGGCGTCGAGGGGCTGCGCGCGATCCACGGCGCCGGCGGCCTGACGATGGCCGAAAGCGAGGAGACTTGCGTGATCTACGGCATGCCCAAAGCCGCCGTCGAGGCCGGCGTCGTGCACAAGAGCGTGCCCTTGACGCGGGTAGCCGACGAGATCCTGCAGGCGGTGTAAGATCCATTGGTGACATGCGCGTCCACGCGGCGCCGCACACAGTGAGAGACTCAGGGCATCGTTCGCTGAAGGTTGACTGAGGCTCGCGGAGGGAACTTGTGAGTCTGACAGGGAATCTCGAGGACCTCCCGCTCCTCGACATCCTGCAGATCGTCTCGTTCAGCAAGAAGACGGGCCACCTCTCGATCGGTACGCCCGCAGGCGAAGGCGCGATCGTCTTCCGAGACGGTTTCGTCGTGTGCTGCTACACCCCCGACAGCGATTCGCCGGATGCGCAGGCGGCGCGTCTGCCAGCACCGCAGCGGGATGCTCTCATCCGCAAGCGTATCGAGGTGGCCCTCGAGCGACTGATTCGGCTGCACGAGGGGCAGTTCAGTTTTAGCCTCACGGACGAGATGCCGACATTCGTCGGCCCGCGCGACATTCGGGACGAAACCCTCGCGGTCGGCATCAACCCGCAGGAGCTCGTGCTCGACCTGGCCCGCGGCATTGACGAGGACCGGCGCAACTCTTCAGCCGCCATCGAGGTCGCATTCGCGCGGCCCGACGAGGATTCTTTCGAAGAGGACCTTTCCCAGACCTTTGCCAGCGAGTCGCGCCTGACGACGCTCGAGCTCGAGCCAGCCGCGGAGACGTCTCCGGAAGCCACGCCCCAGGCGGAGACGCCGTCGGCACAACCGGCAGGCGCGCAGCCAGGCACTGTGTTGCTGGTCGACGATGAAGAGGACGTGCGCCAGTTGCTTGCCGACCGCATCGCGAGCGCGGGCTACCAAGTCGCGCAGGCCGAAGACCCCGATCAGGCCGTCAAACAGGCGCAGCAGCTCAGGACCGCGGGTGCCGACTTCCTACTGGTGGTGGATCTCGGTATGCCGACCTCGGGCGGTGCGTCGTTCCAGGGTGGCTTCGAGGTCGTCAAGCGCTTGGGCAAGATGCATCTGCGGCCCGCCACGCTGATCATGACGGAGAGCCCCACGTCCGCCGTCCAGGCCCGTGCCCGACAAATGGGCATCGCCCACTTGGTGTTCAAGCCCGGCCTCTCAAAGCTCGATCCCGCGCAGTTCCGGGCCGACATGAGCGCGTTCGCGACGCGCATCATCGAGCAGGAGTTGCCCCGGCTGACACGCCACGCCCCGGCGGTCAGCAAGGCGCCTGGTGAGCGACCGGCGCTGGCACCCACCCCCGCGACGCCTGACGAGATCTCGCGTCAGTTCGCCGTGCTGCAGCGGCACCTGGCAGAGCTGCGGCAGCCCGAGAGCGCCAACCACATCTCGACGCTGATCATGCGGGCCGCGCGGGAGTACTTCGAGCGCGCGGTGCTCCTCCTGGTGAAGAACGAGGAGGCCCGTGGTTTGGGTGGATTCGGGCGCGCGCCGCGCGAGCAGAAACTCGGACTGCTGGTGCGCGAGGTGCTCATCCCGCTCAAGGAACCGTCAGCCCTGCGCGAGGTCGTCGCTTCGGGCAAACCGTTCGTGGGCCCGTCCCCAGAGGGTCGCTGGGAGCAGTACCTGCTCGGCAAGATCGGGCGATTCAAGTCCGACGGCTTCGCGCTCGTGCCGCTGCTCGCGCACCGCGAGACGATCGCCGTGCTCTTTGGCGACAACCCTGAGACGGGCCGCGAGCTGGGCCGGCTGGACGCCCTGGAAGTCGTCATCAGCCAGGCGGGCATCGCATTCGAGAACGTGTTTCTGCAGCGCAAGCTCGACATGCTGCAGCCGCCTAGCGGCGCCCAATAGCACGAACGCTGTCCCCGACTGGTAGGCCTGCGCGCATCTGGGGTAGAATCGGACAGGGGAAGACAGCATGTCTGAGGACCAATTCAAGAAGGGCCAGGAGTTCTTCCAGATCTTTCTCAAGGTGAAGGAATTCACCGAGGATCTGCTCAAGGAGAACGAGCGGCTGCGCTTCAAGATCGCCAGCCTGGAAAGCGGAATGCCCTCGGGCTCCGACGACCAGTCGCGCGGCCTCCAGCAGCGCGTGCACGAGCTGGAGGAGCGTCTGGCCGACATGGAGGCGCGCTACAAGAAGGTCGAGGAGGAGAACAAGGAGTTCGCCGACCGCTACATCGAGATCGAGGAACAGAACAACAACCTGGCGAACCTCTACGTGGCCTCTTACCAGCTGCATTCGACCCTCGACTACAAGGAGGTCGTGCGCATCGTTCAGGAGATCGTCATCAACCTGATCGGCGCCGAGGCCTTCCACATCTTGATGGTCAGCGAGAAGGCCCCGGTCCTCGAGGTGGAGGCGTCGGAAGGTCAGACCGCAGCCGCGACGCAGGTCGGAGTTGGTGAGGGGCGCATCGGCACCGCAGCGCAGAGCGGCGAGAACTTCTTCGCCGACCACGTCTCGGTCCCTGAACCCACACCCTTCGATCAGCCGATCGCGGTCATCCCGCTCAAGATCAAAGAGCACGTCATCGGGGTCATCTCGATCAACAAGCTGCTGGTGCAGAAGAAGGCCTTCACGACCATGGACTACGAGCTGTTCACGCTGCTCGCCGGCCACGCGGCCACGGCCATCTTCTCCGCCAAGCTCTACTCGACCTCGGCTCGGAAGCTCACGACGCTCCAGGGCTTCATCGACATGCTCAAGGCCCCGCCGCCGCGCAAGTGACGCAGGCGGCCCTCGGTCGTGACCGGGGACGCGCGTGAGAAGCCTCTGTCGACGCCACGCCGGGGCGCTCCTGGCCCTGCTCGCCTCCATCGCGGCGATCACCGCGCAGAACTGGCGTCTGTACGACCCACACATTCGCTACGACCGCTTTCACCTTCCGGGGTTCGATGCGTACGCGTACGTGGCGATGGTGGAGCATCCGACCTTCTTCACTGTCGCGCCCTGGGGCTATCGCGTGCTCGCACCCTGGCTGGTCGCGGCCCTGCCCGCCGTCGGGTCCGCCCGCGGCTTCTACTACCTGACCTGGGCCGCGCTCGTAGGCTCCGGTCTGCTCCTGTTCCTGCTGCTGCGCCGTCTCGGCCACGGACTCTTACCGGCGCTCTTGGGCACTCTGGCATTCTGTTTCTCACCGCCCGCATTCGACGCGCTCGGATACCCCTTCGTAGCAGACCCGCTGTGCGTGTTGCTTCTGCTTGCCTTCCTGCTGGCCTTTGAGTCCGGAGCCGGGCTGTGCGCGTTGAGTCTCTTGGCAGTGCTGGGCGCTTTGACAAAAGAGATCCTGCTGCTGCCGTTGCCGTTGCTGGTGATCGCCGCGCGTGCCCAGGCCCGTGGTGCACGCGCCTGGCTGCGTGCCGCGCTGGCCGCGTTCCCGGCACTCGTGGTCACGCTCGAGCTGCGCGCCTGGTGGCAGCCGCATCTCGCTGGGCAGGACCAGGGGCTGGACTGGGGCGCAATCACACGCGCGCTCGGGCTGATCGCTACGGCCTGGCAGCAGTGGCTGCCGCTAATTGCGCTAGGGGGTCTGCTGCCCTGCGCCCTGCTCGGTGGCCTGCGCCGCGCTGCGCGGCCCCTGCTATTGCGCTACGGCTACCTTATCTTGGCCCTGCTCGCTCTGCCGTTCGCCGCGAGCGTCTACGTCGGCACGGCCGAGCAGCCCAGCATGTTCTTCTCAGGTGACATCTCGCGCCTGACGCTGCACGTCGTGCCGTTCCTGGTGGTGCTATGTCTGATCGCCCTGGACCGCGTCTGGCCCCATCTCGGAGCCGCGCCGCCGCCGATCCGGCTCGCTCAGCCCTGGCACGCCCTAGCGGCGGTCCTGAGCGCGGCGAGCATGCTCGTGCCGCTCGCGCTCCTCGATCGCTACCGCCGTGTCGATCTTTCGAGCGTGCGCGATGGATTGGTGGTTCTGGCCACCACGCGCGAGACGCTCCGAACAGCCGCTCGCCTGGAGCGAGGCGCCGTACTGACTTTCAAACCCGAGGACTATCGTTTTGTGCCGCGAAAATCCGAGGCCCCGCAGATGGGCCGCATGCGCTGGTTCCTGCGCGAAGGTTGGGGTTTCCAGGCCTACTACGACGTCAAGGCCATGGCAATGGCGGCCGCAGAAGCCAACGTGCTGTTGCCCTGCTTTGCGCCTCGTGACACGGAGATCGTCCTGGCGCTTACGGCCTCGCCGCCGACGCGTGTCGAGGCCTTGGTCAACGGGCAGGCCCTGGCAGCGACGGAGGTCGACTCTTCTGGCGCGGAGCTGGTGCTGCGCGTGCCCGGATCGTTGCTCTTCCGCGGGGACAACATCGTCACGCTCCGCCGCAGCGGCGACGTTGCGCGCGGGGTGCAATTGACGGCCGTGACGATTCGTCCACTGTGAGACCGGCGCATTCTCTCGCCTTTGCAGCCGCGCGCTTAGTCAGGCTCAGATGGACTGGCTGGCCGCCCCCAAGAGCGGCTCTAGCGGCACACCGCAGAGCCGACCTTGAAAGGCGTGGTCGTGGAAGAGGCGGCCGTCGGCAGAGAGCTCAGAGGCGGCGGCCCGACGGTCACGCCCAGGTAGGTCGAGTACAGGGTGACTTCGATGACTTGCCGTGCCTGCGGCACGGCCAGGCTTGGGTCTGTCGCCGGCGCCAGGCCCTCCGACACGAGGATTAGGACGTCGTCATGCGGGTAGTCCCGCGCCCTTCCGTCTGGCTCGTAGACGAGCGGGCGGCGCACCCACAGCGTGAAGGCGCCGTCGAGCGGATAACCGTAGATCTCGCTGATCTCTTGGTAGGTTCTCTCGCCGTCGAAGAGAACGGCGCCGTAGCCCATGCCATTGCCTTGGACATCACACGCCGACATCTCGAAGTCGCGTCCCGGCGTGCCAGAGGTGAATGCGCCCAAGATGCCTGACGAACCCGGACGTGATCGGCTCGCGGGAGGCTTGTCCGAGTCCCAGGCCTCGCGCGCCGGCGGAAGCGCGTACGTCCAACTCAGGTCGGCCAACACGGCGCGTCCCACTGCGGCCCCTGCCTCGGCGTTGTAGAAGGCCTTGCGCGACCAGCGGTAGTTGAGGGACGCCTGGGTCTCGTTGGCGCCAGCCGCGGCCAGCGTCAGTCCGATAGCGGTGAGGACGAGCAAGGCCATCAGCGCCAGGATCAGCGCCATGCCCCGCTCTGCGTGCTGTGCGGTGTGTGCGGTCATCGACTTCCCAACGATGATAGCAGTTGCCGTGGCAAGGCCTCGTTCGAGAGCTTGTGCTGGCGAGCTGAGCCTCCGGTCGGGGATCCACTCCAGACGGTCACTCGTGAAGAGCTTGCGGAAGCGCGCCCGATCGCCGCAGATTCTTCGTCTTCAGAACCGCGACCGCAGCTGTATGAGGCACTTGCAGCCGCCACAGCCCTGGCACGTGCGTTGCCTATATCCTCAGCGGGGCGGTCTTACGAGGCGGAGCGGCATCACAGCCAGCCTCGGACGCGTCCCCTCTCAAAGGAGAACGGATGGCCGTCGCCCGAGTTGTCGTGCCGCCACACCCGACGAGCGATAAGCGCTACAAAATGTTGGACGCGACCATCAAGCGCCATCAGGCGCAGCCTGATTCGCTGCTCGAGGTTCTGCACAACGCGCAAGAGCTATTTGGCTATCTCGAAGACAATCTCTTGATCTACGTCGGCCGCTCACTCAAGGTCCCGCTGGCGCGCGTCTACGGCGTGGCGACGTTCTACAATTTCTTCTCGCTCAAGCCGAAAGGCGAGCACACTTGCGTGGTGTGCATGGGGACGGCCTGCTATGTTAAGGGCGCCGGTGAGGTCGTTGGCGCGATCGAGAAGGAGTTCGGCATCAAGATGGGCGAGACCACGAACGACAACAAGATCTCCTTGATGACCGCGCGCTGTGTGGGTTCGTGTGGATTGGCCCCGGCCGTCGTCTTCGACGGCAACGTCGAGGGCCACGTGAGCTGCGAATGCGCCGTCAAGCGCCTCAAGGGATGGACGCATGAATAGCGATGAACTGCGAGCCGTAGCAGAGAAGGAGAACGCCGCCCAGGCCGAGACCAAGCACCGCGTGTGCGTCTGCACCGCTGCGGGCTGCCTGTCGACCGGTGCCGCGGCCGTGAAGGACGCCTTCAAGAAGGCGGTGACAGAAGCAGGCTTGGGCGAGTCCGTGGAGGTGGCGGGATCGGGTTGTCTCGGGCTCTGTCACGCCGGTCCGCTCGTCCGTATCGACTCCAAGCTCGAGAGCGGCACACAGTCGCACCTCTACGTCCACCTCGACGCGGAATCTGCGACGCGTGTGACCACCGAGCACTTGAAGAAGGGCCAGCCTGTCAAGGACAAGCTCTGCGCGATAGATCAGCCCTTCTTTTCCGCGCAGACGCCGATCGTGCTCGAGAACTCCGGCCGCGTCGATCCGGAGCGGATCGAATCGTACATCGCGGCTGGCGGCTACGAGGCGCTGCTCAAGGCCATCACCGAGATGACGCCCGCCAACGTCATCCAGGAGATCACCGCCAGCGGCCTGCGCGGCCGCGGCGGCGGCGGCTACCCCACCGGGCTCAAGTGGTCGACGGTGGCCAAGTCGCGTGGCACCAAGAAGTTCGTCATCTGCAACGCGGACGAGGGGGACCCAGGGGCGTTCATGGACAGGAGCGTCCTCGAGGGCGATCCGCACCGCGTGCTCGAAGGCATGGCCATCGCCGCCTATGCGATCGGCGCTGAGCAAGGTTATGTCTACGTCCGCGGCGAGTACCCGCTCGCCATTCAGCGCTTGCGCACGGCCATCCGCCAGGCCGAGCGACAGCAGCTGCTCGGCAATCGCATTCTGGAATCGGGCTTCAACTTCCGCGTCGATCTGCGCATTGGCGCTGGTGCTTTCGTCTGCGGCGAAGAAACCGCGCTGATTGCCTCGATCGAAGGCAAGCGCGGCTCACCGCGTCCGCGTCCGCCGTACCCGGCCGAGCGCGGGTTGTGGGGACAGCCGACACTGATAAACAACGTCGAGACCTTTGCCAACGTCGCGCCGATCGTCCTACGCGGCGGCGCCTGGTACGCGTCGATCGGCACGCCCAAGAGCAAGGGCACCAAGGTCTTCGCCCTGGCTGGCAAGATCGCCAACACTGGCCTGATCGAAGTTCCCATGGGAATCTCGCTGCGCCAGATCATCTTCGACATCGGCGGTGGCATCCCAGGCGGCCACAAGTTCAAGGCGGCACAGACCGGCGGACCTTCTGGCGGTTGCATCCCTGTCGAGCACCTCGACCTGCCCGTGGACTACGAGTCTCTGGCCGGCGTGGGCTCCATCATGGGTTCCGGCGGCCTGATCATCATGGACGAGACGTCCTGCATGGTCGACGTGGCCAAGTTCTTCATGGACTTCTGCCGCGACGAATCCTGCGGCAAGTGCGTGCCCTGCCGCGCGGGGACGGTGCAGATGTACGACCTGCTCAACAAGATCACGAGCGGCGAGGCGACCGTGGGTGACCTGGCCATGCTCGAGGAGCTGGCCACGCTGCTGCGCGACACAAGCCTGTGTGGACTCGGCCAGACCGCTCCGAATCCGGTCGTCAGCACGCTGCGCTACTTCCGCGACGAGTACACGGCGCACATCGTCGAGCGGCGTTGTCCCGCTGGCGTCTGCCGCATGGGCAGCGCGGCGGCGGCGCACTAGGAGAGGTGAGCGATGACCGTCAAGACGCTGACCATGAACGGCAAGCCGGTGAGCGCCACCGAAGACCAGACGCTCCTGGACGTCGTCCGTGAGAATGACGTTCCGCTGCCGACGCTCTGCTACCTCGATGGGCTCAGTGACGTGGGCGCCTGCCGTTTGTGCCTGGTGGAGGTTGAAGGGCAGCGCAAGCTGCTACCGGCCTGCACGACGCGCGTCGAGGAAGGCATGATCGTGCGTACCGACACGCCGCGGCTCCAAAGTTATCGGCGCATGATCGTCGAGCTGCTCTTTGCCGAACGCAATCACGTCTGCTCGGTCTGCGTCAGCAACGGTCACTGCGATCTGCAGCAGCTCGGCTACGCGGTCGGCATGGATCACGTGCGCTTCCCGCACAAGTCCCCCAACCTGCCCGTGGATGCGACGCACGATCGCTTTCTGTTGGACCACAACCGCTGCGTGCTCTGCACGCGCTGCGTGCGCGTCTGCGACGAGATCGAGGGTGCTCACACCTGGGATGTCGCTGGCCGCGGCGCTGCCTCGCGTGTGATCACGGATCTCAACCAGCCCTGGGGCAGCTCCGAGACTTGCACGAGCTGCGGCAAATGCGTTCAGGTCTGCCCGACCGGAACGCTCTTCGAGAAGGGCAAGCTGGCGGTAGACATCGCCAAGAACCCGCGCTTTCTGACGTACATCCGCACGGCGCGCGAGCAGAAGCTCTGGATCAAGTAGGAGAGCCAAGGTCGATGACAGCGAAAGCACGCGTGGCCACGGCATGGATGGGCGGCTGCTCCGGCTGCCACATGTCTTTCTTGGACCTGGACGAGCGCCTGATCGAGCTGGCCGCCAAGCTCGATCTTGTCTTCAGCCCAGTGGTCGACATCAAGGAATTTCCCGAGAACGTCGATGTCTGCTTGGTCGAAGGCGCGGTCTGTAACGAGGAGCACTTGCACCAGATCCAGATCATTCGTGCACGCACGAAGATCCTCGTTTCCTTCGGCGACTGCGCCGTCAACGGTAACGTCACCGCCATGCGCAACGTGCTGGGCAAGGCCGAGCCGGTGCTCCAGCGCGCCTACATCGAGAACGTGACGCTCAAGCCGCAGCTGCCGGTCGAGCCAGGCATCGTGCCGCAGCTGCTCGATCGCGTGCGGCCGGTGCACGAGGTCGTGCCGGTCGACGTCTTTCTGCCGGGGTGCCCGCCCTCGGCCGACATCATCTATTTCGCGCTCTGCGAGCTGCTCGCCGGGCGCAAGCCGGACCTGACGGGCCGGCTGATCTACGGTTGAGGCACCAGCGATGAGTCGCCGCATCGTCATCGAACCGGTCACACGCATCGAAGGCCACGCCAAGATCTCGCTTTACCTGGACGACAGCGGACAGGTGGCGGACGCGCGTTTCCACGTGGTCGAATTCCGCGGCTTCGAGAAGTTCTGCGAGGGCCGCTCGTTCCGTGAGATGCCCGCGATCACCGCGCGTGTCTGCGGGATCTGCCCCGTGAGCCACCTGCTGGCTTCGGCCAAGGCCGGCGACGCGCTCCTCGCCGTGGAGATCCCCGAGGGTGCCAAGAACCTGCGCCGCCTGATGCACTTCGGCCAGATCATCCAATCGCACGCACTGTCCTTCTTCCACCTCTCGTCGCCGGACTTCCTGCTCGGCTACGACTCCGACCCGGCCAAGCGCAACATCCTGGGACTCGCGGCAGCGCATCCTGAGATCGCGCGGCAGGGTATTCGGCTGCGGCAGTTCGGTCAGGAGATCATCGAGATCCTTGGCGGCAAGCGTATCCATCCGTCTTGGGCGGTGCCCGGTGGCGTGACGCGTCCGCTCACTGCCGAAGGACGCGAGCGCATGCTCAGGGGTCTACCAGAGGCGCTCGAGACGATTCAACGCACGCTGGTCTGGTTCAAGCAGAGCCTCGATGACCACCAGGACGAGCAGCGCGTCTTCGGCAACTTCCCGTCGTTATTCATGGGTCTGGTCACGAGTGACGGTGGGCTCGAGCACTACGACGGCAACATCCGCATCGTGGACGCGGCGGGCAAGATCGTCGCAGACCAGCTCGACCCGTCCAAGTACGAGGAGTACATCGGCGAGGCGGTCGAGCCGTGGTCCTATCTCAAGTTCCCGTATTACAAGCCGCAGGGCTATCCGGCCGGTATCTACCGCGTCGGACCTCTGGCGCGCCTGAACGTGGCGTCCCAGTGCGGCACGCCGCTCGCCGATCAGGAGCTGGCCGAGTTCCGTCAGTTCGGCCGGGGCGCGGTGCTGTCTTCGTTCCATTTCCACTATGCGCGCCTGATCGAGATCCTCTTCGGCCTCGAGCGCGTACAGCAGATGCTCGACGATCCCAAGATCCTCACGACCGAGGTCCGTGCCCTGGCGCGGCGCAACCGCTTCGAGGGCGTGGGTGTGGCTGAAGCTCCACGCGGCACGCTCTTCCATCACTACAAGGTGCGCGAGGGCGGCTTGATCACCTGGGTCAACATGATCATCGCAACCGGACAAAACAACCTGGCCATGAACCGCACAGTGACCCAGATCGCGCGCCACTACGTGAAGGGCGAACAGTTGAGCGAGGGCATGCTCAACCGAGTGGAAGCAGGGATCCGCGCCTACGACCCTTGCCTGTCCTGCTCGACGCACGCCGCTGGCCGTATGGCGCTGGACGTGACGCTCCTGAGCCCTGAAGGCGCGGTGCTCGACCGGGTGACGCGGGGCTAGCGGAATGATCGCCGTCGTCGCCTTCGGCAATCCGCTGCGCGGCGATGACGGCGTGGCCTGGCGCGTTGCGCAGGACCTTGAACACTCGACGGACGGCGCCGTTGTGTTGACGCTGCACCAGCTCACGCCTGAGGTCGCCCTCGTCGTAAGCCAGGCAACTGGCGTGATCTTCGTGGATGCGGCGCAAGGCCCGGTACCCGGACGGGTCTCGACCTGCGGCCTGACCCCGGCTTCTGCTCAGAGCACGCTCACGCACCACATCAGCCCGGAAACGGTCCTGGCACTAGCGCAGCGACTGTACGGGACTAGTCCGCGCGCCGCTCTCGTCACTGTCACAGCTGAGTCGTTTGCCATCGGCGAGCTTCTTTCCGTGCCGGTGACGCGTGCGGTGCCTGAGGCTGTGCGCGCCGTGCAGCAGTTAGTGCGGACCTGGTCGCTCGCGACACTGCCGGAAGGGACCGCGCTCAGCCCTGCGCGCATCCCCCATGCATGAACTGGCCGTCACGCAGCAGCTCCTGCAGCTCGCCTTGAGACAGGCGGCGGCGGCCGGTGTCCCACGCGTGACCGGCCTGAGCGTCGCGATCGGAGAGCTGTCCACTTTCAGTGAGGACGCCGTGGGCTTCTGTTGGGAGCATGTAGCGCGCGGGACAATGTGCGAGGGCGCGACGATCAGCTTCCATCACGTTGCGGCAGAGCTCACGTGTCGCGACTGCGGCCGCGTCCACCACTGGCCAGGTGAGCCGAGGCCGTGCCCCCATTGCGGTTCGCTTCGTCTTGAAGTCAGCGCCGGTGAGGATCTGCTCCTCGAGTCGATTGACGTCGAGACCGAGCCGGCGAACCAAGACTGACAGCTCCCCGACGGGGCCAGTCCGGACCGGCCTGCCGAGGCCTTACCAGGAATAGTGGTTTTATCTGGCGCCACCACAACCCTTCGTATACAATCCGACCGAGGCGGCAGAAACCAAGGATGAGGCTCGCGACCGACGGGCATCTCCAAAGGGCCTTGGGTGTGGTCCTCGGCGTGGACGTCTCGCGCCTGGCAGGCTGCCACATCGATCGTCAGGCGCTCAGGACCTCGTTTCGTCGCCAGGCGCATCGATTTCACCCTGACAAGGCCCAGGGTATGGGTCTGTCGGAGCACACGCTAGCCCATCGCTTCCGCGAGTTGAAGCAGGCCTACGACTACCTGCTGGCTCTGGTCGAGGCCCAGAAGGCGACCACAGGCACGTCCGCGCCGACCTCAGAGCCTGCGGCTCCCGCAGTGGCACCGAGCGAGCGATGCGCAGCCAATCGCAGCGGCACAGCGGTGGGCGCCGTGCCAGCCAGGCCGGGGACCATTGACGACGTGCCTCTCGCCCCTCAACCGTCAGCAAGAATACCCAAGCGCCGGCTGCGCTTTGCACAGTACCTCTACTACGCGCACGTCATCGACTGGAGCACGCTGCTCAAGGCCAGGCGCTGGCAACACCGCACGCGGCCGTACGTCGGAGAAATCGCACGGGAGATCGGCCTGCTATCTGGCGAGGACGTCGACCACGTGTTGCGCCACCGGCAGGCTGGGGAGCGCTTCGGCGATGCGGCGCTGCGACTGGGCCGGCTCGATCATGTGCGGTTGCTGACGATCCTGGCGCGTCAGCACCGCCTGGCCCGCCCCATCGGGCGCTATTTCCTGGAACACAATATCCTCACGCCGGCCGAGCTGAATGCGTGGCTTCAGCACAACTGGGTCCACAACCTGTCTGTCGCTGCCACAGAGTTGGGGCTGGGCGAGACATCTGTAAGCGAGCGCGCGTCCGGCGACCGGCCCACCTCCACGCCCTGAGTCCGCGAAGGCAGCAGGAGGTCCCATGAACGACTATCGCGAGTTACAGCAGCGCATCGCCGATCTGGAACAGGAGGTCGCCCGTCTGAAAGGGCGCGCCTATCGCGGTGTGCGCAAGCGCGCGGGGTTCGAGCTGTTCGGGCTACCGGCGTACGACATCGCGCTCGGACCCGATCCTGAGAAGGGCGAGCTGCGGGGCCATGCCAAAGGCTTCATCGCCATCGGCGACATGGCCACGGGCGTGTTTGCCCTGGGCGGCCTGGCGCGCGGCGTCGTCGCGCTGGGTGGTTTGGCCGTCGGAGGGATCACGTTCGGCGGCGTCTCCATCGGCATGCTCTTGTCGGTCGGCGGCCTGGCCATCGGCTCGCTAGCATTCGGCGGTGGAGCCGTGGGTGGTGTCGCAATCGGCGGCGGGGCGTGGGGCTACTACGCGGCGGGCGGCGGCGCAGCTGGCGAGTACGTGCTCAGTGCCGAGCGACGCGATCCCGAGGCTGAGGAATTCTTCCGACGCTATCACTTGCCCCTGCCCGAAATGCAATCGCGCGCTCGACGGCGTTAGGAGCGGCCGCCCACGACGAGATGCTCCATGCGGCTCAACCGTCGAAAGCAGCGGCGAGGCGAGCAGGGACAGGGCCGTACCAAGTCCGACGCCGCACTTGAAGAACGCACCACGGGCGCGCGTGCCGCGTGCCTCCCCCGGGGTACAATGGCTCCCTGCACGGACAGGGGTGATCATGGGCAAGTGGTTCCTGGCATTTGTCATTCTGGTTGCTGCCGCCGTCGGCGCGGCTTACCTTTGGCTGTATCAGCCGCAGCAGGAAGCGCTGGCGCAGGCGCGCACGCGCACCACGGCATGCGCCGCGGAGCTCAACCGACTGCAGAGTCAACTCGCGGACCTCGAGACCGTGCGCGAGGAGCTACGCAAGACCAGCACCGAATTCCAACAGCAGGTCGCACAGAAGGAACAGGCGCTGGCAGCAGTGCGCTCGACGCAGGATCAGTTCGTCGGCGAGTTGCAGCTTGAGATCGCCAATAGGCAGATTGAGGTCGAGCGCATTCGGGACAAGCTGCGCGTCGAGATGGTCGACGAGGTCCTGTTTGACTCCGGTGTGGCCGAGCTCAAGCCCGAGGGGCAGGCGGTGCTGAAGAGGATCGGCGCGGTCCTGGCACGCAGCAACGACCGCGGCATCGAGGTCCAGGGGCACACCGACAACGTACCGATTCGAGGCGCGCTCACGCGCCGTTTCGGAACGAACTGGGAGCTCTCCGCGGCGCGTGCCACCAACGTGGCGCGCTTCCTCCAGGATCAGGCGGCTGTCGACCCCAAGACCCTGTCGGCGTCGGCCTACGCTGAGTTCCGGCCGCGCACCACGAACGACTCGGACGAGGGGCGCCGCAAGAACAGGCGTATCGAGATCCTGCTCGTGCCGCGCGAGCCCGAAGCCAAGCCAAACGCGTCTCCGGGAGCGACTCCCTCGCCGGCCAAGTGAGTCCGGCACGCAAGGCGCGCGAGAGAGAAGCGGAAGGCCCCTAGTTGCGGGGCACGGCGGGTTGCTCCACGGCGCGATGGAGCGCACGGCGCACCTGCCTGCGCACTTCCGGATCCGCGTCAGCGTACAGCTGCTCGAGCGCCGGACGCGCCGAAACCGCGGCCGGGCCAATGCGCCCGAGCGCCTGGGCCGCCCGAGCGCGGCTCCAAGGCTCCCGCGCCTGCAGCATGCGCCCGAGCGCCGGCACGACGCTGGGCTCGGCAGGCGCCATGGTCTTGAGCGCGACCAGAGTCTGATCGAGCGCCCCGCCGTCCAGATCGCGGTCGGCCAAGACGCGGAGCAGCACCGGCATCGCAGCCACGCCGCTGCGTGCCAGGTTGTGCGCTGCCAGTGACGCGACATAGGGGTCCTCGTGGCGCAGCAGGTCCGCCAGCGGTGCTAGCTCGCCGGCGGCCGGCGGGCCGATCGCCCAGAGCGCGTCCGCGCAGCGCCGACGCACGGCCATGACAGGGTCGCGCAGATGTGCGCGCAGCGCTTCAGCCGCCGGACGAGCGGCCCGCGCGTACGCACCCAGGCTCCGTGCAGCAGTCTCGCGCACGACCGCGTCCTCATCACCCAGCGCGAGCGTGAGAGCCTCGACGGTGCGCGGATCGTCGACTGGCGCCTGACCCAGCGCCCAGGCCGCGGCCCAACGTAGGTCTACTGAGCCTTCGCGTAACGCGGCGGCCAACGCCTGGGGCGAGCGGGTAGCGAGGGTGGGTCGCGCACCGAGGATGGTGGGCGCCGCTGGCAGCGGCGGCAGCAAGTCGGAGGCCAGCACCTGCCGGGCCACGATTTCGGTGCCGACCGCGCTGAAGTGCGAGTGGTCGACAAACGCGGTCGGTCCAGCGGCGCGGATCTGGGGCAGCACGTCGACGAGCGGGATACCCTCGCGCCGCGCAAAGGTGGCGATGATCTCCTGTATGCGTGGAGGCGGGGCACCGTCTTCCAGTTGGAAGAGGAATGGAAACACCAGCAGCCCGAAACGAGCGCCATCGCCTGTCACCTCTGTCCGCAGGCGACGGACTTCGGCGAAGAAGCGTTCGATGCCCTCGCGAACGGCCGGCTGGTCAGGCGCGGTGCAGAGCTGCGCAACCAGTCGGATCTCGCGCGACGGAGCGCCTACGACGCGACGCACCAGGGCAGAACGCTGGTACAGCGTCAGGAGCCAAGGCGGAGGCGGCCGGCGCTGGGTGTTCTGCATCTCCAAGATGTCGTTCAGACACACGCCCACGAGCACCTGGTCGGGTCGGTACTTGCGCGCGATGCGTTCGTAGGCCATGCGTTCCTGCGGCGTGGCCCAGGCCGGCAGCGCGATGTTGAAGACCTCGACGCGTTGCCCGCGCGCGTCGAACTGGCGCTGCAGCACCTGCGGGTACGCGTCACGCGGCTGCAAGCGATGACCGAAGGTCACGCTGTCGCCGAGGATCACGATGCGCCAGGTTCGTGCGGGCTTCTCGAGGTCGTGCACGCGGTCTCGAATGCCGTCGCCGTTTGACGAATGCTCACCCGGAGGCCACGGCTCGTCATGCGAGCCGAGCTGAGTCAGCTTGTCGGGCCCGAGCAGGACGAGCCGTGAGTCCTCAGGGAGCGGCTCCTTGTGCTCGAAGCGACGAGCGAACCACTCCAGCGTTGCCAGCATCGTCAACGTGACGACAACACTCAGCGCGAGATTGCCTGCCAACCGCGCCACGCGGCGACGGGTCTCCGAGCGATTCACGTGTTCACCATGCCCTCAGGGGTACAGACGCCGCGTGCGCCAGCCGTCGCCGGAGCGCTCGTAGAGGATGCGATCGTGCAGACGATAGACCTGGTTGTACCAGAACTCGATGCGTTCCGGCGCCACGCGGTAACCGCCCCACTGCGGTGGGCGCGGCACGCGACGCCCGGCAAAACGCAGGGTCTCGCGTAAGAAGCGCGCCAGCAGCCAGGCACGGCCAGCCAGCGGCGCGCTCTGGATGGACGCCCACGCTCCCACCTGGCTGTAACGCGGTCGTGTGGCGAAGTAGCCGTCCGACTCCTCGGCTGTGAGCTTCTCAACGCCGCCCTCGATGCGCACCTGCACCGCGAGCGCTGGCCAGTGCAGGCACAGCGCCGCACTGGGCCGGGCGTCCAGCTCCCGAGCCTTGCGGCTCTGGTAGTTGGTGAAGAAGACGAAGCCGCGCTGGTCCGCGCCTTTGAGAAGAACCATGCGCACAGAAGCGCGGCCAGCAGCATCAGCGGTGGCTAGCGCCATCACCGTCGCGTCGCCCCGCTCCTCGCGTTGCGCGCGCTCAAACAGCCCCTGAAACCGGACGAACGGATCTTCCATCTCCGCAGAAAACCTCTAGCAGCGACTCACCGGAGAACGCCGCGCCCGGCGCTGCGCGTCAAATGATCGCCGCGATCGTCGCGTCGCGCAAGCCGTACGCTCCCGACGACCGGCGGTGCGTGGCGCGCTCAGCCGCGGCGGCGGGCTCGTGGCGGACGGGCATCGAAGGGGAGCAGTCCGGTGGGGTCGTCGTCGCCGCGATGGGCCGGGCAAAGGGAGGCCCAGAAGTCCTCGTATGTCAGCAGGTCGGCGTGGTTGGCCTTCCAGTGCGCCTCGATTCCTGCCCAGCCTTTGCCCTTGAGCACGAGCGCGCATTCCGGGCACTGACGGGTCTGACTCACTGGAATCCCTTTGCGGCACGCAAGACAGTCGAGAGGATCGGCGGCTCGGTGCGCGTCGCAGAGCGAGCCCCAGAACATCTCGTACGCCATCACTTCGGTATGCCGCGCCCGCCAGTGGGCGTCAACGCCGTCCCAGCCGGCGCCGCGGAAGACATGGCTGCACTCGGGGCAGCGCGGCCGGCCGCGCTTCGGGATACCGCGGAGGCAGGCCAGACAGGCGCTCGAGGACAGTGGCATGGTGGCGCTCCTGAGACGAAGCGACCCCATTATTACCACTGCACGCGGCGGCCTGCACGCGCAACGCTGCCGGCTTCGCCCCCGGCTGTCTCACCGCCCCGCTCGCGCATGGCCCTCTGGCCCGCCGCACGGCTGCAACGGCCAGGACGGCGGCCACGTTCGCGTTTGAGAGCGGGTAGCTCTATCCTGTGCGGCGCACACCCGGGCCACGGCGGAAGGCTCAGCTGCGCGAGGAGGCGCCGCACAGTCGTGCCGCTCATCGCAACGATCGTCTGGCCACTCGTCAACGCGCGAGAGCGCCGCGCGCGGGCAGGTCTGCGTGTGCTCGCACAGCTGGTATTGCTGTCGCTGGCGACGTTGCTGTTCGGTGCCCTGTTCCACCTCTCTGGTGCTGTTGGCCGCGCGCTATTTCCGGCAGCGCACGGCTGGTTTAGCGCGCTGCGCGCAGCGCCATCACTGCAGTGGCTGCTGTTCGCGACGTCAATGTGTTTGCGCATCACCGTCTCGGTCTGGATCGCTCGCCGCTTCATCGACCGTCGCTCGTTCGCGTCTCTGGGTGTGGGCTGGGACAAAGCGGCCGGCCGCGATCTATTCCTGGGCGTGCTAGTCGGCGGGCTGATCCAATCCGTGGTCTTCGGAATCGAATGGCTTGCCGGCTGGCTGCAGATCGCAGGGCTCGGCTTCGCCCCGCGCTCGGCAGCGCTGTTCGCGTGGAGCGCCGCGACGATGTGCGTCGTCTTTGCGCTCGTGGCATGGCACGAGGAGCTTCTGGCACGCGGATACTGGCTCACGAACCTGACTGAGGGACTCAACCGTCCAGCGGCCGTGCTGCTGTCATCGTCTGCCTTTGCCCTTGGCCACATCAGCAACCCCAACGTCACGTGGGTGGCGATCATTGCCCTGCTCGGTCCGGGCTTGCTGTTCGCCTGGGCCGTGATGCGCACGGGCCGTCTCTGGCTGGCCATGGGCATCCACTTCGGGTGGAACTTCTTTGAGGGATCGGTCTTCGGCTTCCCTGTCAGCGGCATCGCGACTGTGACGCTGCTAGAGACGGCGGTCGACGGGCCGACCCTCTGGACAGGGGGACAGTTCGGTCCCGAAGGGGGACTGGTGGTGCTCCCAGCCCTCCTCGCAGGCGCGCTCGCCGTCGGTCTCGTGACGCGTGGCCGATCAGCGGCCAGACACGCTGGCGCTGATTGAACGCCGCAGCCGCTCATGGGAAAGTAGGCGCTCTCGCGCGCCGGTCGTTCGCGCGGCAAAGGAGCCTATGGCGGTACTGGTCACTGGCGGGGCGGGATACATCGGCAGCGTGACGGTCGACCTTCTGCGCGCGCGTGGCGAGGATGTGGTCGTCCTCGACGACGTCGCACGCGGGCACCGGTCGGCAGTCGACGCGGAGGTTCCGTTCTACGAGGGACGCACCGGCGACCGCGCGTTGGTTGCACGCATCCTGGGCGCGCACGCCATCGATGCCTGCATCCACTTCGCGGCCCTGGCCTACGTCGGCGAGTCGGTCGAAGAGCCGGCACGCTATTACGCGAACAACGTGGTCGAGGGCCTGGCGCTCATCGAGACGCTGGTCGGCGCTGGCGTGAGACGCTTCGTATTCTCATCGACCTGCGCCACCTACGGCGAGCCAGAGCAGGTGCCGATCCCTGAGTCCCACGCGCAATGGCCGGTGAATCCTTACGGCTGGTCGAAACTCATGATCGAGCGCGTGCTCCACGACTTCGATCGCGCAGCCGGGCTCCGATTCGTCGCGCTGCGTTACTTCAACGCGGCCGGGGCAACGGCCAAGCGTGGCGAGCACCACGTCCCGGAGACGCATCTGATCCCGCTGATACTCGACGTGGCCGCAGGGCGACGACCCCACATCTCCATCTTCGGCACAGACTACCCGACACCCGACGGGACCGCCGTACGCGATTACATTCACGTTACCGACCTCGCGACAGCTCACCTTCAGGCGCTGACCTATCTCAGAGGCGGTGGGACCTCCGAGTGTATCAATCTCGGCACCGGCCAAGGCCACTCGGTGCTCGAGGTCATCGAGAGCGCGCAACGCGTCACTGGCCGACCCATTGACGCACGGCGCGAGGGGCGGCGCGCAGGCGATCCGGCGCGGCTCATCGCCGTCTCGGAGAAGGCGAAGCGCGTGTTGGGTTGGGAGCCAGGGCTCGGTGCGCTGCCAACGATCATCGGCTCTGCGTGGGAATGGAAGTTGGCACACCCTGAGGGCTATCGCGACTGAACGCAGGCGGACCGCTGGGGCACATCCGTCATGACAAGGCAAGGCATGAAGATCAAGATCAAGGTCGGGGTCATGGGTTCCGCCTCAGGGCCGACGCTGCGCGACGCGCGCGCCGTTGCGCTGGCAGAGCGCCTTGGTGCGGAGGTCGCTCGCCGCGGATGCATCCTCATCACAGGCGCGTGCCCGGGCTTGCCTGACAAGGCCGCCGAAGGCGCGAAGCGGCGTGGCGGGTTTGTCTTCGGCATCTCGCCCGCCTTTTCGAGGCGCGAGCATGTGGAGATCTACGGCTCGCCGATCGAGCGCTACGACATGATCCTGTACTCGGGCATGGGTCTGATGGAGCGCGACATCGTCAACATCCGCTCGTCCGACGCCATCGCCATCATCGG